>SL_5KL_010_SEDDRAFT_10000358_pt1 | contig 29734 bp, 23 predicted proteins | sample SodLakKL_010_SED_FD_9118 | JGI IMG/M metagenome (IMG submission 9118) | reverse complement strand
ACGTGTTCAATTACCGTATCTATTTGTTCCTTAAGGTTGGTGTCGATAAAATAGTTAAAGGTGACATCGGTACCAAAATGCCCAACGTCGTGGCTTTTTATCAGCGACTTTTCAAGCTCTCCGTCTTCGTATTCCTTATTAAAGCTATACAAAAGACCTGATTCGCTGAGTGCCATGAGAAACCCGCTATCCTCCTCTTCGATCCTGCCGGGGATGGTCACAAAATATGCCTGTTCGGGGTCGGGTTCTGCATATTTGCTGACGTTTACTCCGGTGATCTCATAACGGCGTGATGGCTCCATGATCACATCTTCCAGTCCGAGGTATTTTCGTGCATAGGGTGCATAGGGCCCCGGGCGCTTAATGGTTTCTGTAACCTCCACGTCAACGGTTACAACTGTTTGCGGGAGGAAATAGTAGGCCATACTGCCATCGTGGTTCCTGTCCAGATCCGTGATATGCCCGGTGGTGATCATAGGCGTGTAGCTGCTGCACCCCGCAAATCCCAGGATTGCAGCCATGAAAAACAAAAGTGAAATCCTTTGCATCAGAAAGCATTTTTAGGTCTAACGAAGAAAGTCAAGTGCGGCATTTTTGTCGAACTCAAGCGTAGGCTGATCCTGTCGGAACACCTTTATGGTCTTGGAGCCAATATACCTGATGTCATCGCCTTCGATGCGCAACATCGTTCCTTCTTTGAGCCCCACCACGATTATGTCGGGATTTGCTACCAGGAACTCGCGGATTCTGTCCTCGCGGCTTTCTCCGTTGTGGTTTGGGATGATCGCATCCGTATAGTGCGGATTAATCTGAAAAGAAACCAGGTTCAGGGTATCAAAGCTCCTGGGCTGGATGATGGGCATGTCGTTGGTGGTTTTCAGGGAAGGGCATGCAACGTTGCTGCCGGCACTCCATCCGATATAAGGAGTACCTTCACTGGCTTTCTTGCGAATGGCATCCATAACACCTGTCTCATGCATCATATGAACCAGGTGAAAAGTGTTTCCCCCGCCCACAACGATTGCTTCGGCCTCTTCGACAGCAGCTGCGGGATTGTCAGCCTTGTGCACGGAGTCTAGCTCATAGCCCAGCTTCATAAAGATGTTTTCCACCTTAGAGGTGTATTCATCGTACGTTATACTCACCCCGGCATAGGGGATAAACAATACCTTCTTTACGGATTCTCCCAGGAAGTCCTTGATATGCGGTTTGGTATAATCGAGATACTCTTCGCCGTAGTTTGTTGAATTACTGATCAATAACAATCTTTTTGTCATGTTTTTGCGTCTTTATATGTTCAATTCAATGGGTTATCTTGCCATTCGATTAATCATACCTCAAAGGTATAACAAAAAAGCGTATTTCAGTAATCTGTACCGCGTTTCAGATTAAGGGCGCCGGGTGTTGCCGGCGGGCTTGGCAGGATCTGCTAAAAAAGAGGTCTGTCAGCCTTACACCTGTGCCAATGCAGGTTAAGGTAGTCAGACCCCTTTTATCATAAACTTTGTGATCCTGTGATTCAGGCAACTTTTTCTATCATATCTGCAACGCGGCTTGCATAGCCGAATTCGTTATCGTACCAGGAAACGACTTTCACGAATTTTCCATTTATCACCTGTGTAAGCAATGAATCGACCACAGATGAGTGAGTGTTTCCAATGATATCGGCAGATACCAAAGGTTCCTGGCAGAACTCCAGAATGCCTTTCATGGGGCCTTCTGCCGCTTGTTTAAATGCATTGTTGATATCGTCTTTAGACACTTCGGTGTTGAGTTCGCAGGTGAGGTCTACCACAGAGCCATCCGGTGTGGGAACTCGCATAGCGAAACCGTCCATCTTTCCTTTCAGCTCGGGAATTACGAGGCCTACTGCTTTGGCAGCTCCTGTGGTGGTGGGGATGATAGACATTGCGGCGGCGCGAGCACGGCGCAGGTCTTTATGAGGTGCATCCAGGATGATCTGGTCATTGGTGTAGGAGTGTATGGTATTCATCAACCCCTGTTTGATGCCAAACGTGTCATTCAGGACCTTTGCCACTGGTGCAAGGCAATTGGTAGTGCATGATGCGTTGGAGAAGATCTGATGTTCCGGTTTCAGGTCGTGATCGTTTACACCGAGTACGACAGTTGCATCCACATCATCAGGTGTCTTGGAAGGTACGCAGAGGATTACTTTGCGTGCTCCTGCTTTCAGGTGTTTGCCTACACTCTCCCTGTCGCGGAACACCCCTGTTGCCTCTACGACCACGTCGATGTTGAGGTCGCCCCAGGGAAGGTTAGACGGGTCTTTCTCGTCGAAAACCTTTATGGTTTTGCCATCGACCACCAGGTCGTTACCTTCTGCCTTCACCTCGCCGGGAAATTTGCCGTGCACGGAATCATATTTTAAAAGGTGTGCCAGGGTAGCACTGTCAGTAAGGTCATTTACAGCAACGATTTCCACGTTGTCCCTCTCCATGACCGCCTTCAGGGTCAACCTGCCGATGCGGCCAAATCCGTTAATTGCTACTTGAATCTTCTTCATAATACCTTATTTTTTAATTTTTTGAAAAAAGGATCGTAAAGATACAAAAAATCAATTAATCCGAAAAAATGAATTGATACAAATGAAACGAACCATGCAATGGAGTTGTTCTGCAGGGGGATGGCTATCAGGCTCGGGGCACCGGATGCTGAGCACTGAGAGCAAGAAGGCTTTTAACTGTTGCCAGGAAACCCATTGAATACATTCACTTTCAGACATTTTGACATTTCGACTTTCAGACATTAATTAAAACACATGAATAAACGCCAAAAGCCATATCAGTCAAATGCAGCACCTGTATACTCCAGAAAAATATTCATTATCTTTGCATCGTGTAAAATAAAAGGACTTCATCATAGTTATTACACTATAAAACAACTTACTAAAAAGAAGGCTAATGTTACTATCTTTTTTGTTAAATATCCAGGTTGGCTCAGAAGAAGCCCTCACTGATACGCTGGCGCACACCGGTGCTGAAGCAGCTGAACCCACCCTGTCATTCTGGAGCCTGGCTCTGCAGGGCGGGATTGTGATGATCCCGCTTGTCATTTTATCTGTTGTGGCAATTTATATTTTTATTGAAAGATATTTTGCCATAAGCAGGGCGTCCAATGAGGAGACAAACTTCATGAACAACATTCGTGATTTTATCCACAACGGGCGCATTGATTCTGCCAAATCCCTCTGCCGGAACAATCAGTCACCGATCTCACGGATGATAGCCAAGGGTATTGTACGCATAGGGAGGCCGCTCAGTGACATTAATGCTGCCATTGAAAACGTGGGTAAGCTTGAGATAGCCAAGCTGGAAAAGAATATCGCGGTACTGGCCACCGTGGCAGGTGCTGCTCCCATGCTGGGTTTCCTCGGAACAGTAATGGGCATGGTGCGGGCCTTCTTTAATATGGCACAGGCAGGACCCAATATTGACATCAGCATGCTTGCCGGGGGTATATACGAGGCCATGATCACCACGATCACCGGATTGACAGTTGGGATTATAGCCTTTATCTGTTATAACATCCTTGTGGCCAGGATTGAAAAGGTTGTTTTCATGCTTGAGGCAAGAGCCACCGAATTTATGGATTTACTCCACGAACCGGCTTCTTAACATGAAAGGCCTGAGACAGGACGCAGATAAACAGGATGCCTGGCAAGGCTGGCATGAGTTAGCAGGAGTCAGTAAACAGTAAGACAGTAAGTTAAGAGTAATGCAATGGCAATAAAAGCAAGGAATACACGCAACCTGCAGTTCAGCATGGTGTCAATGTCTGACCTGGTGTTTTTGTTGTTGATATTTTTTATGTTGACATCCACACTGGTTGCCCCCAGTGCCATAAACCTCCTGCTGCCTTCAAGCGACAGCCGGACCATGGCACCCCAAACGATCAATGTGCACATAAACGAAAACAGGCAAATCTTCCTGGAAGCGGATCCGGTTGACCTGGAAGGCTTGCAGGAAGGACTGCTGGTTTCTCTCGATGGCATTGAAGAGGGCACTGTGGTGTTGCGTTCTGATCATACAGTACCCGTTCAGGATATAGTAAATGTTATTGATGCTGTGGAAAGCATGAACAGTGAATATGGCCTGCGTCACCGGGTAATTCTGGCAACTCAACCTCGGCAGTAATGGAACTATCCAATCATAAAGATAAGGTCCGTGCGCTTGCAGGGACGGTCATTTTTCATGCCGTTCTGCTGATGGTAATTTTGTTTTTTGGGTTAAAGCCACCCCGTCCCATGCCTCATGAGCGCGGTGTGCTGGTGGCCCTGGGATACACCGAAGAGGGAAGGGGAGACCGGCAACCCCTTTCGGCTCCTCCGCCTGTGACAGCTCCAGCACCGGCCACACCGGAAACAGAGCCTGACCGGGTTGTCACACAGGACACGGAAGAGTCTGTTGCCCTTCCCGACGCGGTTGATGAGCCACACACCGCTGAGGAAGAACTGGAAACGGAAATTCCAGACCCCGTGACGGAGCCTGAGGAGGTGGCAGAGCAGGAAGAGGAACAGGAACCTGAGCCCCAGCCTGACCCAAGAGCTATGTTTCCCGGCCAGGATCAGCGCAGCACAGACCGGCAGGAACACGGCGAGACCGACGAAGAAGGAGACGAGGGAAGCCGTGAGGGCGTGATTGATGCAAATGCATTTGAACAGGAAGGGGGCGGCGAAGGAGTCGAATACAGCCTGACCGGCAGGGATGCCAATCTGTTGCCGCGGCCCGAGTATACCACATTGGCCCAGGGCAGGGTAGTGGTACGTATCGTTGTAGACCGCGACGGCAATGTGATCAGGGCAACAGCCGGGGCACGGGGCACCAATACAACCAATGCAACCCTTCATCGCCTGGCAGAGGATGCTGCCAAAAGAGCACGCTTTAACCGTTCACCGAATGCACCCGAAGAACAGATCGGGACCATTACCTATATCTTTATCCGGCGAAACTAGATGTCTTACCAGGACACACTGAACTACCTCTTTAGCCAGCTGCCCATGTTTCAGCGCATAGGACCCGCTGCCTATAAAGCCAACCTCGACAACACCCACGCCCTTGTCAATCATTTGCAAAACCCCGAAAAAGCATTCAAAAGCATCCACATAGCCGGTACCAATGGGAAAGGATCTGTGGCACATATGCTTGCGTCCGTGATGCAGGCACAAGGGTTGAAAACAGGACTTGCTACGTCGCCGCATCTTAAAGACTTCAGGGAACGGATCAAAATTAACGGAGAAAAAATCCGGGAAGAGGATGTGAGCGACTTTGTCAATCAACACAGGCCATTCTTTGAAAAGATAAAACCTTCATTTTTCGAGATGACAATTGCGATGACCTTCGATCATTTTGCAAAGCAAAGGGTGGATGTTGCTGTGATTGAAACAGGGATGGGGGGAAGGCTTGATTCTACCAACGTACTGCAACCTGAACTCTCTGTCATAACAAATATTGGTTTGGATCATACCCGGTTCCTTGGTGAAACGCTGGCCATGATTGCCCGGGAAAAAGCCGGCATTATAAAACCAGACACTCCGGCCCTGATCGGAAAACGGCAGGGAGCAGAGGTTGAAAGTGTATTCAATGAGGTTGCCACCAGCTTAAATGCACCGGTTCACTATGCCGACGAAAGTTTTACCCTTATTGAACACCGTATGACAGAAAACCGGGGCGTACCCGGTATGGATGTTGAAATACTGCACAACGGGAAACACCAATCCTTTTTTCTCGATCTTACGGGAAAGTATCAGTTGGAGAACCTGTTAACTGCTTTGGCAGCTATAGATATCCTGAAAAAAAACGAGCGAATTGAAGTTTCCGGCAAAGCAAAAGAAGAAGGCCTCTCCTCTGTAGTGCGAAGCACAGGTATCCAGGGCCGGTGGCAGGTTATAGGGCAAAACCCCCTGACGATTTGTGATACTGCGCACAACAGGGAGGGCATGCAATATGTGACGGAGCAGATCCGGCGCCTGTCTTACAGCAAACTCAGGATGGTGATTGGCATGGTGGAGGACAAGGATACGGCTACCGTTTTATCCCTGCTGCCTGAAGACGCTGCGTACTATTTTTGCAGGCCATCGGTGACCAGGGGTATGGATGCAAAGAAGCTGGCATCTGATGCCAGCTTCTGGAATCTTCGGGGAAGTGTATTCAATAATGTACCCGCTGCCCTTGATCGGGCACGGATGGAAGCCAATGAGCAGGACCTGATTTTTGTCGGCGGCAGCACCTTTGTTGTTGCAGAGGTACTTTAGTTTATTCTCCGCCTTCTTCCTCTTCTTCCTCCTCAGCTTTCTTTCTCTCCAGCTCTTTTTTGGCCTCGCGCCTGCGCTCTTCCAGGATCTTTTCCCTGGCACGTTCCCTGGCCAGGTGAGATACATACTCCTGAAGTTCCTGGTCCTGGCGGAACTCATTGAGGATCTGCCGGTACTTGTCCATGTTGATATCGTAGTCCTCTACCACTACCTGCACCATGCCTTGCATTTCGCGCTGAATCTCAGTTACATGAGGTGCAACCTGGTTGAAGGCCTCTATTTCTTCGTTGGAAAAATTACCGCCCTGTAGCGCCCCAATCTGAGCTGCTCTTGCAATCTGGTCAAAACGATCACGCGTCAGGCCATGATCCTCGATGGTTTCATTAATACGTTCCTGGGTGCTTCTCTGCAATGCACTCACCTCCTGGTTGGCATCGAAGAAGACTAGCAAGGTTTCATCGTCAAAGGCAAATTCAACATCAGCCCATGGATCTTCCTCTTCTTCTTTTTCTTCTTCAGCTTCCTCTTGTGCAATGCTGTGCGACGGCATGCTAAAGAACAAACCAAATACTATTAACAGAGCCCAAAAGCTTTTTGCTGAAGTGAATACGGTTTTCTCGATGGTTGTCATAGTTTACAGTGTGTTTTGGATTTGTTATTGTTGACTGATCAACAAAATTAATCATTATTCAAAAAGCAAAGCATAAAATTAAGTTAAAATAGACAAAAACCCGGCGTTTGTTTATAAACTATTCACTGTGGGTTAATTCTATTATCGCATATGCCATGGGATCAAGTACAATATTTATGCCATGCTGCATTATGGAATCCCATGTTGTTTGTTGAAGGGGTTTGTGATCTGTTTCTGAGCTAAGATATAATTTGGTTTTTTCGGGAGCCATAAGTTGCAGGAAATGCCCGGGTATGCTGATCCTGGCTTCGACAGCATCCGTGTGCGAAAAATTTGCCGCCACCAGTGCAACTTGTTTTTTTGTCCATCTGAGAAATGCGTAAAGGCAGGGGTGACTCCCTGTATTGGCCCACATTAGATCGTAAAAATGACCCCTTACGAACACTTCTTCTTTGCAAACCTGCAGGATCTGACGGTATTGTTGCCTGATTTTCTGTTCTTCCCTGCTGAGTTTCTCCTCGTTGCAATTCCCATGGTTGTACCATTTCTGGAATGAGGGCACGCGGCCATAGTCAAAAATAGTAGTTTTGCCGTCATCTCCGCTGAAGCCGCTGCTGCCTTCGGCTTTTTCCCCTGTTTCCTGGCCAAAATATACCATGAGGGGGCCTTTGTTCATGGTAGCTGCAACTGCCATGGCGGGGATTCCTGCTTGCGCATTCCCGGCAAAGTGGTGCGATGCAATTCTTTCCTCGTCGTGATTTTCCAAAAAACGCAACATTGCATCATCCATTCCCCCCAGTGATTGCCATACCGTAGTGATCCTGCCGGCAGGTGCTCCCAGCATGACGTCCTTCAACGTATTATAAAACCCCACCTTGTCGTAAAGAAAGTCAAAACCGGCTTGATGATAGCTGCGGTATGCATCGGGATTATATATTTCGGCTATGAAAACCAGGTTCGGAAATTCCTGTTTTACTTTTGCTATCATCCATTGCCAAAACTCTGCAGGAACCATCTCTGCCATGTCACAGCGAAATCCGTCAACGCCTTTGCTTGCCCAGAACCTGACAATGCCATGCATGATCCGCCACGTGTCGGGCAGGGGGTCGAAATGCCTGCTTCCTCCGTCATGAATATTGACACCGTAGTTGAGTTTTACCGTTTCGTACCAGTCGTTGTATGAGGGGGTTGATGAGAAACAGTCGTTGCCGGTGGCTTTGGCCGGGTCTTCGGAGAAATTATGCGTATTGTTTTCCCTGGATGTTGGCAGGGAATAGACTTCATCGGGCAGTTTGAGCTTCTCACCGGGCAGATAATAAAAGTTGTTGTCTTTATGAAAGGCTTTATCTGTCTGGTCGCCGGCGCCGAACCGATACTCTTTGCCGGCTTCCTGGTCGCAATCGTATTTTCGTGCCACATGATTGGGAACAAAGTCGATAATTGCTTTCAGGCCTGTATAATGGCACCTCTCCAGGAGGCTCTCAAATTCGGCCATTCGGGTTGCAGGGTTCCTGGCCAGGTCCGGGCAAACATCAAAATAATCTTTTATGGCGTAAGGCGATCCTGCCCTTCCCTTTACCACCAGGGGGTTGTCTCCGTGAATTCCCTGTTCCGGATAGGCGCTGCAGCTTGCGTGCTCCAGCACCCCCGTGAACCATATGTGGGTGGCACCAAACTCTTTTACTTTCTGCAGGAATTGCTTGTCCAGGTCCCCAAACTTCCCGCAACCGTTCTCCTGAATTGTGCCCCAGGGCTTTATGTTCGTATGGGTGTTTCCGGCCAGCCGGACCAGTAGTTGGTATATAATGATTTTTGTGTTCATGGTTATGGGGATTAAAAATGGCTTATCTGTTTTCGGCCCTGCGATTTCGTTTAAGGGAAAAAATCATCCGAAAAATTGAGCAGGAAGATTTTTTGTGTGGCCCTGGTAAAAGCAGTATACAGCCATCTCAGGTATTCTGTGTCTGGGGTTTTGCCCGGTATATATCCCATCTCCACAAAAACATTTTTCCATTGACCTCCCTGCGCCTTGTGGCAGGTCAGGGCATATGCATGCTTCACCTGCAGAGCATTCAGATAGGGGTTTTTCCGGATGTTGGCAATACGTGTGCTTTTTTTGGCTATGTCCGAATAATCTTCAGCAACTGTTTCGAAAAGTTTTGTTGATTCCTGTCTTGACAATGCCGGCCCATCGGCATCCAGGGTGTCCAGCATGATTTTTACATCCAGGTCGGGCATTTCGGGATAATCGGTCATCTGTACCGTGACATCTGCGAACCTGAAACCATAAAGCTCCTCTCTTTTTACGATTCGTTTGATTTCCAGTATATCGCCGTTGGCAATGAATCCGGCATCGGTGTTTTCCGGTAGCCAGAAGTAGTTGTTTTTCACTACCATCAGCAGGTCTCCGGCATTTATTTCATCTTCCATAAACAGCACTCTTTGCCTGATATGCCGGTTATACATGTTAGCTCTTTTGTTCGACCGGCATATCATAAGTGCTTCCTCCCGGTTTTGGTTTGTGAAAGCGGCATCTACCTCATCTGCCGCGTCCTGGCCTTGCACCCGTATTACATCACTGAATCCTGTTGTTTGTATTTCAGGAAACCCTTCTGTTGAGCTGGCAAGCATTTTTCGAAGGCTTGTAGCATTGTAGAGGATCCCACTCTCAAGCGATTGCCTTACCACCTGCTTTAGCTCAAATGCATTGACGATCAGATGATACCGTTGCCGGAGGAAGTTGACATCCAGGGCAGGGCTTTCCAGTGAAAAAACTGGCGGCAGCTGGGCGGTGTCTCCGATAAAGATCAGTCTGCAACCTTTTCCGTTGTACACGTATTGCAGGAGGTCGTCCAGCAGGCTGGCACCCCCGAAGAGGCTTGCCTGTTGACCGGGCTGGCTGTTCCAGGGTATCATTGAAGCTTCGTCCACCACAAAAATGGTGTTTCGAAGGGTGTTTTTCTGCAGCGTCACTGCGAGCGCTCCTTCCCTGTCGGTTTGCAGCCTGTAGATCTTTTTATGAATGGTATATGCTTGCCTGCCGGCATATGCTGCCAGCACTTTGGCTGCCCTGCCGGTTGGCGCCAGGAGCATATAGTTAAGGCCGACCGAAGGCAATATGTTGACCAGGCTGCTGACGATGGTTGTCTTGCCGGTGCCGGCATACCCTTTCAGAACGAAGAGTGAGCTGCTCTCGCCGCTGCTGATAAACTCCGAAAGCTTGTGGATCAGAGCTTCCTGATCATCTGTCGGATCATAGGGAAACTGTTGTTTTATGGATTGGTAAATGTCTTTTTGCATGACAATTTATCAGAAAGGATAGCCGATACCCAGGTTAAAGTTCCATTTGCCGATACCGGGGATACCATCGGCCCACCTGTCTTCTTTTGGCAGTGCAGGGTTATGGAGCGGGAAAGCTGCATCAAGCCTGACCAGGAAAAAATTAAAGTCGAGCCTTACACCTGTCCCGAGACCGACAGCAATTTCCCTGAAGAAGCGGTCGAAGGAAAAATCACCTTGGGGGAACTGTTCGTTTTCTTTCAGGAACCAGACGTTGCCTGCATCCATGAACAATGCTCCGTGCCAGTATCGGTATACAGGGAAACGGTATTCTATGTTTGCCTCAAGCTTGATATCTCCGTATTTGTCAAATCTCAGTGCATCAGGTTCCTCGTATCCGCCCGGACCGAGATTGTAGATGCTCCATGCCCTCACGCTATTTGCACCGCCTCCGTAATAGCTTTTTATGAAAGGCATCACATCGGTATTTCCGTAGGGCAGGCCCAGGCCTCCCATAAGCCGGAACACAAGGGCCTTGTTTTTATCCAGTACCCGGTAATACCTGAAGTCGGCATCTCCTCTCAGGTATTGGGCAAATGGGATGTCGCGGATGGTATAGCTGTTTTCTTCGTTTCGGGACAGGTTAAACACATCGGAAGCAAGGTACATCAGGTTACCGGCAGATTCGAGGTTGGTGCGAAAATATACAAAATCTGTTTCCCTGTCGATCTGCTGTGTGCTGTAGGTAAAGTTGTATTTGATTCCGCCGATCAGATGGTCGCGGTACCGGCTTAAAATGAGAGGGCTGTCATCCGGGATGTTGGCTTGCAGGATAGAGTCGTTGAAAATCTTAATAGAGCTTATTTCCAGGGGGGTTATGTTGTGCTGCCTCCGGCTGTCCTGGCTCCAGCGCACTCCGTAACTTAAATTCAGCACATACCTTGTGTAATCCGGCCTTTGCCTGTAATTAAAACCGGATAGAACAGTGGTCTGTGGTCTTGCTGTACGTGAAACTCTGTCAAAACTGAAAGGAGGCAACAGCTTGGGAAAGTCCACCGAAACTTCTGCTCCAAACTCTACAGTGTTAAAAGGCAGCCGGCTGAAAACCTCCTGGTCGGCTGTTTCCCCCGATACCTCGAGTGCCCCTTTTAGCCTAAGATTTAATATCTCAGCGCCGCCAAATACATTTCTGTTCTGATAAAGAAAATTGCTTCCAATCCCCAGGTTCCCGGCAGTATTCATTCCCTCTGCTTCTATGGTGAATGCGTTGGCGGGTGCCCTCGTCAGCTCGACCTTTGCGTTCATCAATCCCAATGTGTCATTTGCCAGGCTTCCGGGATTATCTGACTCGCGGAACCGCACGTTGACATACCTGAAATTACGTAAGCCCGCCAGGTAGTGGTGCGTTTGTTCAAGCCGCTGCAAATTATACATCTCACCCGGCTCAAACAGGATGTTGTTTGCAATGGTGCCGGGCCTTATCTCAAGTGGGTTGTTGTGCAGAAAAGTGTAAAAAGCTTCGTTTTCAGCCGTGAATAATGTGGTGTCTGCATACTCCCTGTCCGGGCTAAGCCTTCTGTATTCAGGGAATACATATACGTTATTGATCTTAAACCTTTTGTGTGGAACTACCTCAAGGCTATCCCTGTGCCTGGCGAATTGCCTGCGGGGATTGTTGATTATTACCTCAAGGTCTACCTGGTTGGTGTTCAGGGTGCTGTCGACCTGGAAAAAAATAAAGTCGCGGGTAAAATTGAAAAAACCTTCGTTTTTAAGATGTCTTGTAAGTCGTTGTCTTTCCTGGTGCAGTATGTCGGAGTCATAGCGCTCACCTCTGCGGATCATGGAGTTCACGGTATCTGCATACACAAAACCTGCCAGGTGGCTGTCTGGTATCTCATATTGAATATCGCGGATGGTATAAGGCGTATTGCCTTCCACCCGGTAGGTCACTGTGGCACGTTGCCTTCTGGTTCTGACATCGTAGTCTACTTCGGCGTTAAAGTATCCCATGTTTTGGAGGAACAATTCCAGTTGCCTGACCGAATGATCGGCAAAGCCCGGGTCATAGATAACAGGAGGTTCCCCGATGGTGTTTTTCAGCCAATTCGTAAATCTGCCTTCTCTTCCCCTGTCGGCGAGCTGATAGACACCAAGATGGAACCGGTAAAAACCAAACAGGCGCCGGTTGGGGCTTTGCTGAAGGAAATTGCGTAATTCATGGGTCCGGACCTCAACATCTTCCGCTTCGATGCGGTTGCGGTTAAGCAAATACTGATCCTCAGGGATGTTTCTGGTAGGGCTGCAGGCCCCGAAAAACAGCAAGGCCATGACCACCAGAATCCATATATGTTGTTTGTTTTTATGCACGGAACCTGTTGTATGAAATTTTAACCTACAAAATTAATCAATATATGACTTATCCGGAAATAATCTCAATGCTGCCGTAATGGGAACCTAAAAAAACGTTGTCACGGGATGTCTTTTATACGTGCATTTTCCTTAGTTTTGCAGGAAAATATTCCCAATGGCACTTATTCAGTCGATATCAGGTATTCGCGGAACGATAGGTGGATTTCCCGGCGAGGGGCTTTCTCCTGTTGATGTAATGAGATTTTCTGGTGCTTACGGCATGTGGTTGAAAAATAAATACGGCAACCGGCCCATCCGGGTGGTTGTTGGCCGGGATGCCCGGATATCCGGTCCGTTGGTTGCCGACGTGGTTATGCTCACCCTCCGTGCCATGGGCATTGATATCGTGGATGCAGGCCTTTCCACGACACCTACGGTTGAAATGGCCGTTGTTCATCTGGGTGCACAGGGCGGGGTAATCATTACGGCAAGCCACAACCCTAAAAACTGGAATGCTCTTAAACTGCTTAATGAATCCGGTGAGTTTATGACAAGCCGGGAAGGCGAAGAGATGCAAAAGCTTATGACTATTGAGCAATTCTCTTTTGCTGATACGAACGGCCTTGGACGTCATCAGGTAAACGAGACCTTACTTGAAATGCATATTGAGAAGATCCTGGATCTTCCGCTTGTAGACAGGGAGGTAATTGCCAGTGCCGGGTTCAGGATAGTTGTTGACGGAATCAACTCTACAGGCGGCATTGCTGTGCCCTTATTGCTTAATGCGCTGGGAGTAAGCGAAGTGCATGAGGTGTTCTGTGAGCCCACAGGTCTTTTCGCGCACAATCCCGAACCTTTGCCTGAAAACCTTGGGACCTTGTCGTCGGAGGTAGTAAAGCTCAATGCTGATCTCGGGTTAGCAGTTGATCCGGATGTAGACCGTCTGGCGATAGTGTGCGAGGATGGAGAAATGTTTGGCGAAGAATATACCCTTGTTTCGGTGGCGGATTATGTTCTTTCGCATACTCCTGGTAATACTGCCAGCAATCTTTCTTCAACGCAGGCATTGGCAGAGCTGACAGAGAAATTTGGTGCAGAGCACAGTTCTGCCCCGGTTGGAGAGGTAAATGTTGTGGAGGCCATGAAAGCCAATAATGCCGTCATAGGGGGTGAAGGGAATGGCGGGGTCATTTATCCGGAACTTCATTATGGCCGTGACGCTTTGGCAGGCATCGCATTATTCCTGTCCCACCTTGCAAAAAAGAACATTTCCTGCAGCCGGTTGAAGCAAACATATCCACAGTATCATATCTCCAAAAACAAAATTGAACTTCCCAAAGAAACGGACCTGGTGAAGCTTATTGATGCCATAGCAGAGCTTTACAACAGGCGGAAGCAGGACAGGAGGGACGGTTTAAAGATCTGGTTTGACAAGGAGTGGGTGCATCTCAGGATGTCAAATACCGAGCCGGTTATCAGGCTTTATGCAGAGAGCGATAGTTCAGTGAAGGCGGATAACATAGCCAATGCTGTCAAAAGAGATATCAGCGAAGCCCTGAAAACGCTCTGATAACCTCCAGGGCCTGGTCAATGGTTTGAACGGGCTTTACTGTTACCACCAAATGTCCTTCCGCTTCACGCACCTGCGAGCGCCCCGGATTTTCATTCACATATTGAAGGATCTGTCCAAATTTTTTGCTTTGATAAAAACGTTCGTTATCCCGTTCAGGCAGGTGTGCTATCAGTTTGTTTGACTTAAGTATGATCTTGCTGATCTCTGATTCCTGTGCAAGCCACCGGAGCCTCACTGCCTTCAGCAGGCCTTTCACAGATTCAGGGAGAGGACCAAAACGGTCTTGCATTTTATTTGCGAAGTCCGATAACTCATCCGGTTCTGTTATACTGTCAAGATCTTTGTATAAGTTTAGCCGCTCTTCGATGCTGGAAACATAATCGCTGGGGATCATAAGCTCCAGGTCTGTTTCGAGATGACAGTCGGTGGGCTGTTGTTTTTCATCATCATCAGATCCTTCCGTTGCAAATACTTCTTTAAATTCTGTCTCTCTCAGCTCCGTAATGGCTTCATCCAGGATTCTGTGGTAGGTTTCGAGGCCCACTTCTGAGATGAATCCGCTTTGTTCCGCCCCAAGGAGATTTCCTGCCCCCCGGATATCAAGGTCGCGCATAGCGATGTTAAAGCCGCTGCCCAGCTCTGAGAATTCCTCGATGGCTTTCAGGCGCTTCCTGGCTTCATCGGTCAGGGTGCTGAACGGGGGGGCAAGCAGGTAGCAGAAGGCTTTTTTGTTGGATCGTCCCACGCGGCCACGCATCTGATGCAGATCGCTCAGTCCGAAGTGGTGTGCGTTATTTATAAGTATAGTATTGGCGTTTGGTATGTCAAGGCCGGATTCAATGATGGTCGTGGATATCAGCACATCGTATTCGCCATGAATGAAATCTACCATGATCTTTTCAAGCTGCGTGCCTTCCAGCTGCCCATGGCCCACAGCGATCCTTACGCCCGGACATGCCCGTTGAACAATATCCGCCACTTCGCGAATGTTCTGAACCCTGTTGTGAACAAAAAACACCTGGCCACCCCGCGAAACTTCGTATCCGATAGCTTCTTTTATCAGATCATCATTATAAACATGTACTTCGGTGATGATCGGGTACCGGTTTTTAGGGGGTGTGTTGAGGAAAGAAAGGTCGCGTGCTCCCATCAGCGAGAATTGCAGCGTACGCGGGATGGGGGTGGCTGTCATTGTAAGGGTGTCTACATTTACACGCAGTTGTTTGAGTTTTTCCTTGGAAGTGACCCCGAACTTTTGTTCTTCGTCGATAACGAGCAGTCCCAGATCCCGGAATTCCACATCTTTGCTGAGAAGCCGATGGGTGCCGATAAGGATGTCAACCTTACCGTTTTTGGCTCCTTCAAGGGCTTGCTTTTTTTCTTTGTTGCTGCGGAACCTGCTTACATAGTCTATGTTGCAGGGAAAGTCGGCCAGGCGTTCACTAAAGGTGTAGTAGTGCTGCAAAGCCAGGATGGTAGTGGGCACCAGGACAGCAACCTGCTTTGAGTCGCTGACCGATTTAAAGGCTGCCCGGATAGCTATTTCTGTCTTGCCAAAGCCTACATCCCCACAGATCAGCCTGTCCATAGGTATAGCCGACTCCATGTCACTTTTTACCTCCTGGGTAACTTTTTCCTGGTCGGGGGTGTCTTCAAAAACAAAAGACGCTTCCAGTTCGTGCTGAAGATATGTGTCAGGGGAGAAGGCATGTCCTTTCCTGGCCTTCCTTTTGGCATAGAGCTTTATAAGGTCAGCAGCGATGTCTTTTACCTTCTTTTTCGTTCTGTCTTTCAGCTTTGTCCATGCATTGCTGCCCAGCCTGTGCAAACTTGGCGCCACCCCTTCTTTGCCTGTGTAACGCGAGATGCGGTGCAGGCTGTGAATGCTTACATACAGGATGTCGTTGTTCTTGTATACCAGCCTGATTGCTTCCTGCATCCTGCCGTTGACTTCAATTTTCTCCAATCCGCTGAATATCCCGATGCCGTGGTCGATATGTGTCACGTAATCGCCTGGTTTGAGACTATGCAGCGCTTTTATGCTAAGGGCCTGTTTGCCTGTGAACTTGTCGCGAAGCCTGTATCTGTGATATCGATCAAAGATCTGATGGTCGGTATAGCAGGCCAGGTTGTTTTCCAAGTCAGTAAAACCTTCGTGAAGACTCATGAGCATTGGCTCGTAGGCAACATCCACAGGGTACTCTTCGGAGTCAGTTAGCGTTTCAAAAATGGTTCTTATGCGGTTGATCTGCTTCTGGCTGTCAAATAAGATGATGTTTGTGATCCCCTCTTGCTGGTTTGCGACAAGGGTGTTGATAAGCAATTCAAACTGTTTGTTGAAATTAGGCTGCGGCTGGTGATGAAAGGTGAAGCGCCGGGCATTGTCTTTTGCAAGGAATGGCCGTCTGAATTCAATCAGCTTGCAGGAGGTTAACTCGTTAAGTGCTTCATCGCCGATCAGGTAGTTGTCCTCATCGAAATAACCTCCCTTAAATCCTGCATGTATTATTTCTGCCAGGAGGGCAGTGTCTTCTGACCATACTATTGTGTTGGATGGCATCGTCCTGAGAAGCGATTCCTTGTTGCTGTTTGTCTCTTTTTCCAGCTCATGCAGGTCAGGCAGGATGCTTATGGTGTCCAGTATGTCACGGGAGAGCTGGTTGCCCGGATCGAATGTTCGCATGCTTTCCACTTCGTCGCCCATGATTTCGATGCGGAAAGGATAATCATTCGAAAAGGAAAACACATCGACGATGCCGCCCCGTATCGAAAACTGGCCGGGCTCCACGACAAACTCAACACGTTCAAAGCCATATTCCACCAGGACTTCCATGAGGAAATCAACCGATAGCTCATCGCTTTTATTAATGCGGAACGTGTTCTTCCTGAGAGTATTCCTTGATATTGTTTTTTCTGCGAATGCTTCCGGGTAGCTTACCACTACGATGCTTCCGTTTTCGCCAGACATCCGGTTCATCACCTCGGAGCGCAGGAGTATACCTGCTTTATCCGGTTCATGAGAAACAGCCGGCTTTTTTAAGGAAGACGGAAAGAAGAAAGTCCGTCGGTTTTCGTAGGTTTGGTCCCTTTCTCCCAGCAGGTTCTCAAGGTCATTAAAGAAATAGGCTGCCGTTTCTTTGTCGGGCAGCAGAAAAAGAAACGGTTTTTTTATTTTTTGCACGGCAGCAGATGCGATCACGCATGCAGAAGAACCGGAAAGCCCTTCCAAAAAGCCAACATCGCTGCCTTTCTTTCTCAGAAAATCGCTAAGCTCCTTAAATTGAGCACTAGCGGTAAATCGTTTCAAAAATTGATCAGGAGATAACACGGGTTAACTATTTAGGAGTCTTCCTTCATGTAAGTTTCCACCTTTTCGACCATTTCGCGGGGGCCAACAAAGAAAGGCGCACGCTGATGAAGCGTTTCAGGTTCTATTTCCATGATACGCTTGAAGCCATTGCTTGCTTTACCGCCGGCTTGCTCTGCCAAAAATGCAATGGGGTTGCATTCGTAAAGCAAACGCAGCTTGCCATCGGGCATTTTAGTAGTTCCGGGATACATAAAAATGCCCCCTTTGATCAGGTTTCGATGGAAGTCGGCAACAAGTGACCCGATATACCTCGAGGTATAGGGCCTGTCTGTTGGCGCATCATCCTCCTGGCAATACTTTATATATTTCTTCACACCCTGGGGAAAATAAATATAGTTCCCTTCGTTGATGGAGTAGATCTTTGATTTTTCAGGGAAGCGCATATCGGGGTGTGACAGGCAGAAAATTCCGACGGAAGGGTCGAGAGTGAATCCGTTCACTCCTTTGCCTGTGGTATATACGAGCATTGTGGATGACCCGTAGATCACGTAACCGGCTGCAACCAGGTTGATCCCCGGTTGCAAAAGATCCTTGCTTGTGCCTCCACCAACTTCAGTAACACGGCGGTAGATGGAAAAAATGGTTCCGATGGACACGTTAGACTCGATATTGCTGCTTCCATCCAGGGGGTCCATGGCCACTACATATTTGCCCAACTCGGAAAATTCGTTGCTGAAAGAGATCACCTTTTCATTCTCTTCGCTGGCGATAGCACAGCATTCGCCGCCTCCTTTGAGGGCTGTGATAAACATTTCATTTGCGAAGACGTCGAGTTTTTTCTGTGCCTCTCCCTGCACATTATCTTTGCCTACCGTGCCCAGGATATCCACCAGGCCTGCCGCGTTGATCTCCCTGTTAACAATTTTCGCAGCCGTGGCGATATCGTTCAGGAGCCTCGTCAGGGCCCCTTTTGCACGGGGGTATTCTGACTGCCTTTGTATGATAAACTCTGTCAGGGTGGTGATTTTTGCTCGTGGTACCATAATACGGGTGATTTTTCAGTTGCTGATTGGGGTTTTATATTTTCTGTTGATCAAATGATGTCCGGCAGTTGATCCCTGAGCATTGCAAGAGCAGCATTTCCTGCCCGGATGATGTTTCTTTCCCTGTTATCGCCAAACTGGTACAATTTGCTTACCACCTTGCCGCCTCTTTCAGATACTGCGATCCACACAGTTCCAACGGGCTTTTCTGCTGTGCCTCCGTCGGGGCCGGCGACGCCGGTTACCCCGATCCCGTAGTTGGTTTTCAGTGTTTCCATGACACCTTTTGCCATGGCCTCTGCTACCTGGCGGCTGACTGCACCGTGCTGGCTCAAAAGCTCCGCCTGCACGCCCAGGATCTCAGACTTTACCTTGTTGTCGTATGCCACAATGCTGCCGGTGAAATATGCGGAGCTGCCGGGAATGCCAGTTATCCTGTGTGCAATATAGCCCCCTGTGCAGCTTTCTGCCGTAGCCACTGTTTCTCCGCGGTGCTTCAGCATCCTCCCCACAACATCTTCAAGCGTATCATCGTCGTACCCCCATATATATCCTGGGATGATCCTGATGAGTTTGTCGATCTGCTCTTTTATCCGCTTTTCAAGGAGCTCTGTGTCCGGGCCTTTTGTTGTTAATCTCAGCTTCACTATGCCTGTTGACGGCAGGTACGCCAGCTGAATGCCGTGAGGGAGCTCTTTTTCCCAGCCTGCAATAAGCCTGGCCAGGTCTGACTCACCAATGCCGTGGGTTTGCACATTTCTGTGCAGGATGTATTGTTTGCTTTCTTTTGAACCCAATGAGGGAAGCACATGTTTGCTCATCATTTCCTTCATCTCATAAGGCACTCCGGGCATAGCAATGCAATGACCGTTGTCGTTTCTGAACCAGAAACCCGGGGCCGTGCCCACAGGGTTTCTTATGATTTCTGCCTTTTCGGGCACCATTGCCTGGTCCCGGTTAAGCTTGCTCACTTTCCGGCCCCTGTTTTTCAGAAATGTTGTGATGTCTTCGAGCACCTTCCGGTTCAGCACCAGGTCGCTTTTAAAAAACCTGCACAGCACATCCCTGGTAACATCATCACGGGTGGGGCCCAGTCCGCCTGTCATCAGCACCAGCGACGAACGGCCTGCCCCTTCTTTCAGGGTGTTGTAGATGGCTTTCCTGTCATCTGCTATCACCCGTATCTCTTCCACTTCTATACCGGCGTCGTTAAGCGCAGATGCCATCCATGCCGCGTTCGTGTTCACCGTCTTGCCGATCAGCATCTCCTCTCCGATGGATATTATAAAAGCCTTCATTGTTTAATTATGTCGAAATGTCAAAAGGCCGATAGGTCGTGCCTTCGGTTGGATTATGGACATTGCACGCTCCCTGACTGCCGGGACTTCGCTAACGCTCAGCAATAACCTTTGTTCTTCTGTTAAGCCGGAAACAATTCTCAAAAATAATCAATAATGCAGAAGATGCATGCATCAGAAAGGATTAGTTTAGCGAATTGCTTACCTTTGTCTTCTAAGGACAAAACCTGAGCGATATGAGCAAATTTAAAGAATCCGAATTAATTTTGAATCCGGATGGAAGCATATACCATCTGAAGCTGAAGCCTGAGCATGTGGCACAGCGGGTCATCGTGGTGGGAGACCAGGGCAGGGTAGACAAGGTTTCAGGGCACTTTGACAAAGTTGAACATAAGATACAAAACCGGGAGTTCAAAACGCATACGGGATATTACAAGGGCGAACGTATTACGGTTTTATCTACCGGGATTGGCACTGATAACATTGACATCGTCATCAATGAACTGGACGCCCTTGTAAACATTGACCTTGAGAAACGGGTCGAAAAAGAGAAACATACCTCACTGGACATCATCAGGCTGGGTACATCAGGAGCCTTGCAGGAAGATATTCCTGTAGACACGTTTGTTGCCTCGGCATTTGGTTTGGGATTTGACGGGCTTCTCCATTTTTACAAATACGACCGGGCGCTTGCCGGGCAGGATATGGAGGAAGCTTTTGTTAAACACATGGGATGGCATGAATATATGGCTCGTCCGTATATATTTTCCGGTTCTGCTGATTTGCTTAAGCAGGTAGCCACCGAACTTAAAACCGGCATCACGGCGACCGCCCACGGCTTTTTTGGCCCGCAGGGAAGGGAATTACGTATACCGCTTGCTTTTCCTGATCTTAATGAAAAGCTTGCGAACTTCTCTTTTTCAAACCACCGTATCACCAATTTTGAGATGGAAACGTCTGCTATATATGCGCTGGGCACGCTTTTAGGACACAGAACGCTTACCGTGTGCAACATTATTGCAAACCGCGCCCGGGGCGAATACAGCAAGGATTATCAGAAATCGGTAGACCAGATGATAGCTTATGTGCTGGAAAGGCTGGTTGAATAAATTTTCCGGAGTATGTCAGCACCGGGTTCTCATAATGAGATACAGGCTCTTGTGAGCATGATGGACGATCCTGACCCCCTTGTTTATAAGGAGGTGTCGGCAAAGATCCTCCGTTATGGGGAGGAGGCCATGCCTTTTCTTGAGGATGAGCTTATAAAAGCCAGGGAGGAGACCTCGCGCAGCAGGCTGGAGCGGCTGATGCAGCAGATACATCTTCAGCAGGTCTCCCGGGCTTTGGCAGACTGGCTGCACTCCTCCGCGCAGCAGGATGTGCTGGATGCCTGGATACGTGTTACCCGGTATCGCTATCCCAATTTGGAAGAGGGCCTTGTGCTCGACACTATCGAAACAATTCGCCGGGATATCTGGCTCGAAATGAATGATAACCTGACTGCACTGGAACGTATCAAGGTCTTTAACCATGTTTTTTATGATGCCCATGGTTTCTCGGGCAACATGGATGATTATCATCACCCTGATAATTCGTATATAAACAAGGTATTGGAGACCCGGAAGGGTAATCCGCTAAGCCTCAGCATTCTATACATGGTTTTGGCGAAAGAGATGAATATGCCTGTGGTAGGTGTAAATTTGCCGGAGCATTTTGTGCTGGCATATATGGGTGAATCTGTTGATCCGCAAACCCTGCAGATTGAATACGACAAGCCCCTTTTTTATCTTAATGCCTTCAGCGGCGGGGCTGTGTTTTCAGAGATGGAGATCAACGAGTTTCTTCATAAGTTGAAATTTGATCCCATGCCTTCCTTTTTTCAGCCCTGCCCGCACTCTCAGATCATTTTGCGTATGCTGAACAACCTGGTACTGGCCTACGAGCTTCGGGGCGATGCCCGTCGAAAAGAAGACATGATAACTCTGCGCGATCGCTTTGAGACTCTTATACGCTAGCCATGGATGGCTTAGTGGTTACGGGGGTTCATAAACGTCTCGGGTAACCTCAAACCTCAAATCCCGAATCGCTGCGCTTTCGGGACTTCGCTGCCGCTCAGCTTCAAACCTTTTATATAGCCCGGAGTCGCCTGTGCAGTCCAATGCTGCGCCAGACTTTACCTACCCCGCCATGGCCTTTTTGATCTTATCCAGTGGTATTTTGTCGCTTTTGCCTTCCAGGTCCAGCGCTTTATAGATGGCTTCCTGTGTGACCAGGCCGGTTTCCTTTGCAAAATAGAGGATGGCGTGAATGGCTGCATTGCGTGCACCAACACCCCTGAAGTCGTGCCGGATGACCTCCGCACCCGTTTCGGGCAGCTCCAGGCTGCTGTCGATAAACAGTTTGCCGCTGGTCATTTGTGAGATGCGGCTTTTGTTGTGGTTCAGGCCGTCCTGTGAGGTGATCAGCACCATGTCGGGAACGCTTATACCGTGAAAGTGGATGTCTTCGGGGCTGAGGTTCACTTCGGCAGTTGAAAAGCCAACTCCCACGGTAACCGGATAACTGCCTTTCTGGGTGACATGCAGGCCGGTGAGCATGGCGGCCTTAGCCAGGAGGTTGGCTGCCAGCTGGACACCTTCTCCGGCGGATCCACTCAACACCAGCGATTTTGAGGTGTTCAGGCTGCGGTCGAAAGACATGGGTACACGTGGTATTTTGTCAAGCAGGTTTTCGACCTTTTCTCCCTGCTGCTGTTTGAAAGCAGCATCCTCATTGACCCATTCGCCGACCTCTTTGCCTGCGCTTTCGACAATTTCCTTGAGTTTCCTTTTGGGGTTCAGCTTCACACCGTAGCTTGGACAAATTTCCATCACCTCCACGAGTGAAAAACCTTTCTGATCGAAAGCCTTTTTCATGTCGGCACTGATGTCGCCGATGCCCAGGACGCGTGACACGTAACGGGCGCCAGCTGTATGGGTCAGCTTGCAGATGTCGTACCCGTCGAAGGGATTACCCTGGAAGGAAGTTGTAGTACGGAATCCGTGGGGTGTAAGGCCGCTGGTCTGGCCCCCGGTCATCCCATAGAGGAAGTTGTTGTGCACCACCACGGTGATATCCAGGTTGAGCCTGGCTGCTTCCATGATGTGTTGCAGTCCGATGGTGGCACCGCCGTCGCCGATAAAGACCACGACTTTTTTGTTATCGTGTTCTTCCAGGCCGAAAAAAATGCCTGCGCCGAGTGCTGCCGATCTGCCATGCAGGCCGTGCACGGTATGGGTGTTCATACATTTGTCGATGATTCCGTGGCATCCGATGTCTGTCACCATGATCACGTCAAGCGGGGCAAAACCAAGCTCTTCCAGTGCTTTGGTGCTATGCTTCGCGATCAGGTCGTGGCCGCAGCCTTTGCAATAGGGCAGGGATTGTGTTTTAAGCATCGATTGTGTCATGACCGTACCTCCTTTATGATTTCTTCCGGGGCAATCATCTTGCCCATCTTACCAACAAACGTAATATTTCCGGGCATCTGCTGTCCGAACAGCAAACTTCCCAGTTGATTATTGATGCTTTCCTCAGCGATGACCACCTGTTTGTAATTTTTGATGATCTCTGCGTATTGACCAGGCAGGGGCAGCAGGGTTTTGGGTGTAAGTAACGAAACATTTTTGCCGCTCGCCCGCATCCTGGCTACGGCATCCCTGGCAGCTGCAGCGGTGATGCCGTAAGCGATCACCAGGGTTTCTGCTTTCGCTTCTTCATCAAGATCATAAAAAAGATAATCGTCCATACGCACCCTGACCTTCTCTTCCAGCCTTTTGGTGTTGTCCATGGCTTCCTTGTTGGAGTGCTGCAGGATGCCGTCCTGGTCGTGGGTGGACGCATTGATCCGGACCTGGTGATTGCCTTGGTTAACTGGCAAAAAATCAGGTACAAGGTCTTTGCCGGCTTTGTATGGTTTGTATTCGCAGCAGGTCTTGCTGTACCATTTTTTCTCTGTTTGCTGAATGTCGTCCAGCTTTGCCAGGTCGAAGCTTTTCTGGGTCATCACCTCTTCCTTTGAGGTGAGCAGGACGACGGGGGTCCTGAGCTTAATGGCTACTTCAGATGCTTTTGCGGCCATTTCCCAGCAATCGTCAAAACTGCTGGTTGCCAGCACCGGGAGCGGGTGTCCGCCCGACATGGTGCCGTTGAGCAGGAGCAGGTCTCCCTGAGCCCCGCAGGTGGCCGTTCCTGTGGCTGGCCCCAGGCGCTGCACCAGGACGATCACCATGGGTAGCTCCATCATGTAGGCCATGTTAACGGATTCAATCATCAGGGCAAACCCCGGGAAAGAGGTTGCCGTAACGGGGAGTTTCCCCGTGGCTGACAGCCCTGCCATCCATTGCAGGGTGGTGATCTCATCTGGAGCCGAAAGCATCAGGTCCATGCGCTGGCTGCCGTATAAATAGAGCAGGTTGGCAGGGGTGATGGGATAGCCGATGAAAGCATCCGCCCCCGAACGTGCCAGCGACTCAATGATGAGGCGTGAGCCGTCAATCAAAACGCGATTGGTGTTATTTTTCTCGTGCATATATTACTCCTTTGCTTATTAATGCATCAATATCGTTATCGTCAAAGCCAAGCCATTTTTGCAGCACCTCCCGTGTATGTTCGCCGTAGTGGGGTGGGGGAGACAGGCTTTCCACAGCCATATTGTCTTCGGTGTTGAAGGCCACCGACCGCACTCCTTTGATATGCATGCCGTCCTCGTAGTCGCCCTGGAGCATCATCTCCTGCGATTCCGGCACCTCAAAAACTTCTTTCATATTGAATACACCGCCCGCCGGGATACGTTTTTCGCCCAGCAGTTTCAGGATTTCCTCGCGGGTATATTTACCGATCAGCTCCTGCAGGATGCTGTTGATCTCTTGTTTGTTTTTTACCCTGTCCTGGTTTTTGGCATAGCGGATGTCGCTGCCCAGCTCGGGCCTGCCCAGGACGGTCACCAGGTCGCGGAACTGTTTGTCGGTGCCCGCCGCCATCACAATGCCCTTGGCGTCTTTGGTACCGTAGATGGTGCCGTAAGGGACGATGTTGGGGTGGTCGGAGCCAATACGCTCGGGGATGGCACCGCCCACGAGCCAGTTGGTTGCCTGGTTGGCGAGTGAGGCAAGCCCGGCTTTGAAAAGGGAGGCTTCGATGTACTGTCCGTGCCCGGTGCGTTCGCGATGCAGGAGGGCCAGCAGGATGGCTTCTTTGAGATGGTGGGCTGCCAGCACATCCATAAGGGCAACGGGCATCTTGACCGGTGGTCCGTCGGGCTCGCCGTTCATATAGGTGAAACCGCTCTCGGCCTGTATGATGGCATCAAAGCCGGCCCTTGGGTTTTGCAGTCCGTAACCGGTGATGTGCGCGTAGATCAGCTGTTTGTTATACTGTTTCAGGGTGGGATAGTCCACCTTGAGCTTCTCTGCGTCACCCGGCTTGTAGCTTACCAGTACCATGTCGCATTGGGCGGCCAGGCTGTATACCATGTCCAGTCCTTCGGGTTCACGCAGGTTGACCGCAAAAGAGGCTTTTCCCCAGTTCACACAGGAAAAATAACCTGAGATATCGGAATTGGAAGGCTCTTTGGGAAGTTTCCATTTGCGTGTGACGTCTCCTTCGGTGGTCACATTTTCGACCTTGATCACGGCGGCACCCAGTTCGGCGAAGAACATGCCCACGCTGGGCCCCGCCAGCACGCTGGCCAGCTCCATCACCTTAATGCCCGCCAGGGGCTTGTCTTTTCTGATTTCATCCATACTGTGCATGATCTATGTCTTCAATGTTATTAATGATGAAAGGACAAAAGGACAAAAGGACAAAAGGACAAAAGGACAAAAAGACAAAAAGACAAAAAGTCGAAATGTCTGAAAGTCGAAATGTCTTAAGGTCGAAAAGTCCGGGTCTGCGGTTTATTCTGCCAGGGCGAAGAGGTTTGAAGTTATCCACAAATTTGCACAAATGGTTTTCACAAATGCACACAAATGCCCCGTGTAACTTCAAACCCCCAACTGCCTCATTCTCAACCTCAACCTTAACCTCAACCTCAACCTTAACCTCAACCTTAACCTCAACCTTAACCTCAACCTTAACCTCAACCTCAACCTCAACCTTAACCTTAACCTCAACCTCAACCTTAACCTTAACCTCAACCTTAACCTCAACCTTAACCTTAACCTTAACCTCAACCTTAACCTTAACCTTAACCTCAACCTTAACCTTAGCCTTAACCTTAACCTTAACCTTAACCTTAACCTTAGCCTTAACCTTAGCCTTAATCTTAGCCTTAGCCTTCAGCCTGCGCCCAAGTGCTGCGGCCATCTTCTTGCTACTTACTTCTTACTTCATACTTCCTCTGCCCGGCTCTATATTACTCTTTCACAGGCGGTGGCTCTTCTTCCTTCTCTGCAGGAAGTTTTTTTGGCGCTTTCTTCCCCGTGATGGTGCCGATGATGATGAATATCACGGCAGCTCCTATTGCCACATAGGTGTCTTCCACAAAAATTTCGTTTTCTGCCAGCCAGTTCAGTCTGCGGGCCACGATATTCAGGAGGATGTTGAGAAGTACGGCGATGGTGCCTCCGATAAAGGCCATGCGTACGCCTTCTACTTTGATCCAGCCCCTCTGGTAGATACCCATTACAATTACGATGGCGCCGATGGCCCTTATCCCATAAGATATATAGGCGAGATCAAGGATGGCCCCGGAGGCGTAATAGGCTATGGGGATGGTGATCACATTGACCATGATGACCAGGCGCCTTGCTGTGCGGATGATGCTGGCATCCACTGCGGTCTTGTTGATGAGTCCGTGGTAGATATCTTTGGTGGCGATGGTCACCACGGCAAAGTTCACCGGGCCTACGGTAGAAAGGATGGCTGCCAGGATCCCTGCCAGGGCGATCCCGCCCAGCACGGGGTGAATGAATTCCGGGGTGGTCATCAGCGTGGGAAGTACCAGCTTCGGATCGATCCCCCCGGCTTCGCCTATGGTGGGGTCAAACAGTGGGCCCGTGGCTGTGATGTCATAAAACTGTCCCGTTTTCACCATTAGGCCCAGCAGGGCAACCAGGATCCCAAACGGTGCGATGATGAAAGCGGACAGGACGGCGGCCTTTTTTGCGGTGGCTGCCGACTTGGCCGCGAAGATGGGCTGGATACTTGCCTGTCCGGCCATGCCTCCCAGCACACCCCCCAAAATCAGGTTCCAGGCATACCCAAGTCCGCCACTAAAGGGATTGTACAGGTTCTCCGGTGAGCCGAGCTCGACAAGCTGGCTATGAAGAGAGCCGAGACCATTGATCTCATTAAGTCCGATGACGGTTGCCACGCCCATGCCAAAAAACATCACGACCACATGCATAATCCCGGTGATAGCCAGCGCGTGCATGCCACCGATATAGGTATACCCCGTAATGATGATTGCCGCGATCAGGATGGACTCCAGCCTGCCGAAGTCGAACATTGCTGCGATTACGCTGCTGGCAGTTTGAAGCTGTACAAATGCCAGGACGATGTAGGCAAACATGAAGGCAACAGCTGAAACAGCTCTGGCCCTTCGGCCAAAAAGGTTTTCCAGCATCTCGCTTACGGTATGTACGTTGTTTTCGCGGTAGTGCCTGGCCACGGTAAATCCGATGATGACCATGCCGAGGGCTGTGGAAATGTTGTACAGGATGGGCTGCATGGTGCCTGTTTCAAAGGCCTTTTCGCTGACACCTATAGTACTCATCCCGCCAAGCCACTCTGAGGCAACCACTACGGCACAGGCAATCACGCCAAGGTTGCGCCCTGCGATCAGGTAATCAGCGGCAGAGCGACTTGCTATCTTTTTGGTGAAAAAAGAAATAAACGTAACAAAACCAAAATAGGCAATTATTATTAACAGGTAGATATTCATTTCCGCATAATTAGAGTAATGGTGTAAAAGCCGCAAAAATAATGAAAACCTTCAGATAAGAAAACAAAATGTGCATCAACCTGGGAAATAATGCAGAGAGCCACCTGTGGAGTCCTGCCTGGCCCCTGTAACAGAGGCCAGGCAGTTAACCTGCCGTTTTTTGCAAAGCAGCCCGAGGAAAGCAAATATCAGTGCCTCTTTGAAATCTGTGGTCTGATCATCAGGTACGTGCAGGGCGATGGCTCCTGGTGTCAGCTTGCGCAGACATTCCAGGAAAAATGTATTGTGCGCGCCACCCCCGGTAATCAGCATTTTACCCGGTTTATCAGCCTCCACTGCTCTCTTGATCTGAAAGGCAGCGTGCTGGTACCAGGTATGCAGCATGTCGGGCAAAGAAAGATTGCTATGCTGCAGCAAGGGAAGAATATGTTGTCTGATCCACTCTTCTCCAAGGCTTTTGGGTCCTTTTTGATGGTAAAAAGCCAGCTTGTTCAAAGCTTGCAGCAGCACCTGGTCCGTTTTTCCGCCCCGTGCAATGATCCCTTCAGGATCGTATTCAAGGTAGCCTTGGTGGTGCCTGTTGTTTTTTGTGTTGCTTTGATATTGCCGTGCAGGAATTTTTGCCTTTCTGACGAGGTAATTGATCACGAAGTTGAATGGACAAATGTCGAATGCCACACGTTGGCCTGCCTGTTCAAAGGAAATGTTTGAAAACCCACCGAGGTTGAGGCAAAACGTGTATTCACGAAAAAGATGACGGTCTCCCATCGGCGCGAGGGGTGCTCCCTGCCCGCCAAGTGCCACATCCATCGACCTGAAGTCGCTCACGGTGTCGCATCCGGCGGCGGCAGCTATGGCAGCTCCATCCCCAATCTGCAAGGTGTACCCATTTTCTGGTTGATGAAATACCGTATGCCCGTGGCTGGCGATCAGTTCATTTTTGTGCAGGTGATTTTTTTCCAGGAAGCGCCTGGCCGTGGTGCCGATGTAATGCCCGTATTCCACGTGCAATGCGTGGCAGCTACGGGCATCAAGGCCGGAAGCTGCCCGGAGCTTGACCCGCCATTGATCCGGATAGTCAATGGTTTCGGCAACCAGGATTTCATAATGCCACTGGCCGTTGCGATGGGTAAAAACGCAGTGGGCAATATCTAATCCGTCAAGTGAGGTTCCGGACATGATGCCTGTTACGTAATGTTTCATATACAATCTGTCGAAATGTCAAAATGTCGAAACGTCCCAATAATCATCCTCCTGTATGGCAAAAATCCTGTTCCCAAATGATCGGGATTTACAACATGGGTGTTTCATCAACTACTCCATCCTCAAACTTAGTTTCAAACTCAACCTCAACCTTAACCTCAACCTTAACCTCAACCTTAACCTCAACCTTAACCTCAACCTTAACCTCAACCTTAACCTCAACCTTAACCTCAACCTNAACCTCAACCTTAACCTCAACCTTAACCTCAACCTTAACCTTAACCTCAACCTTAACCTTCTTACTTCTTACTTCTTCAACTAACCCTCTATGCCATCTAAAGCCAACGAAGGAGCTTTTCCATTTCAATGCCCCTGGAGCCCTTGACCAGGATCTGGTAGCCGGTAAGCGGATTTGCAGCGAGGTGTTCACCGGCTTTTCGCACGTCAGGGAAAACCTTTGTGTTTGGGCTGTTTTCAGCAACTTCCATGAAGTGGTCTCCCACAAGGATGATATGCTCGATGGGAAGGGATTGCAGTTTTTTGAGCACTTCCTGGTGCTCGTATCTTGCGTCCTGGCCCAGTTCGAGCATGTCTCCCAGCATCACGGCTTTGGGTCTGTCTTTAAGGTTGCTGAAGTTGTCCAGTGCTGCGGCCATGCTGGACGGATTGGCATTGTAAGCGTCCATGACCACCAGGTTGTTGGCTGTCTGGAGCAGCTGTGATCTGTGGTTTTGGGGATGATAGGCCTCAATTGCCGTTTTCGCCTGTTGGGGTGTGATGCCAAAGAAGAGCCCGGTGGTTACGGCGGCCAGCACATTCTCGAGGTTGTAGCCGCCGGTGAGCCGGGTCC
>SL_5KL_010_SEDDRAFT_10000357_pt1 | contig 29744 bp, 25 predicted proteins | sample SodLakKL_010_SED_FD_9118 | JGI IMG/M metagenome (IMG submission 9118) | reverse complement strand
GTATCAGATGTTAACCATGAAGCAGAAGGGTTCTTTCTGATTAATCAGGTTGAAGCACACTCCTGAAATTTTTTGTCTGCAGGCCCTGCACCTGCATGCATCATCTATATCAGTCCCATCTTTCCGGTCTTGAATGGATTTTCAATTCGAGGGGTAATGGTCCATGAGAGTGTTCAAAGATAAAAAGCTGAACAGAGAAGCTGCTGCAAAGCATCTGGATAGTTTAGAGGGCAAGTGTGTGAGTTTTACCAAAAGCTCTTTTTCTTCGGGAAGGTCCTTGTTTGATGTAAATCAAAAAAGCATTGCAACCTGTGAATATGGTGCTGCTTTGTCATTCTTTATATACCAGTGGCATGAAGTGCATCCGAATCCAGAGATTCAAAAATATTCAACCATCTGCAAACTCACTGAAAAACTTATCTTATCGGTTTCCATGCATTTGTTCCATGTATGGCCGCTGGATTCTTATGAATTTATGCAAAACCGGAGAAATATATATAGAAAGGCTTTTTATGAATCAGATATTAATCTGGATATTATGACCCAACTGTTCGTATCGATTGTTTCAGACTCTATTGCCAACAAGAAGCCTGAATTATTTTACGGGGTGAAAAAGTCCAAGCAGTTGCTGACAGAGCTGGATGAAAAAAATAATCTGGATCCATTGCAGATCAATTGTATCCATTCTGAAATTCATAAACTGGTCCACCGGGATATGCGATCCATTGCACATGATTTGGATATTTTGCTGGCAAACCGTTTTTCATAGCAGATTTTCAGCAGAAAATATTTTGCACTCAGGAATTCTGGAAAGAACGCTCTTCTCTGGGCAAATAAACCAATAACGTGCTGTTCCAGCATGTTCAGGCCCAGTTTAAGTCATTGGGAGTCTTGAGCCAGGGCCTAGAGCTCAAAAACATGGTTCTTGGACGTTTGATTTGGAATCATACCTTACAGTTGCAGAATTTCTTGGAAAGCAAAATGCCGGATGCACAGAAGTTCAATCTGAATCGCCTGCATGCTCTAAGGGGGTGTGTGCAGTCCGCAGTGGATTTTTCCTGTTCAGTCCAGCCATGTTCTGCTTCAAGAGTCTGTTGGCCCTTTTAAGACAGGATGCGAGTATGTGGTGCAATTCCGGGTCAAATATTCTGTGCAGGCTGTAAGCTGGAACCGGCCTGAATCCCCTGGACAGCTTGTGCTCCCCTCCCATGCCGGGGTCGAATGTCCGGATATGGTTTTGAATAGCCCAGTCTATGGGTTCGTAATAGCAAAGGCTGAAGTGCAGAAAAGGAACGCTTTCCATCCCGCCCCAGTACCTGCCGAACAGCCTGTCTTTCTTGTAGAGCAGCATGGACATGCCCAGGGGCTCTTTGTGTTTCCGTCCGAATGCTGCAAAGAGCAGGGTGTTTTTTTTCAGCTTCCGGGTCAGTCCCAGGAAGAAGTCCCGGTTCAGGAATCTGCAGCTCCAGGGGAAATATCTCTGGTTGGTGTGTACGTAGTAGTTGTACATCCAATGAAGATGCTCCTGGCGGATATCCTCACCACTGAATACTTGGACTTTTATCCCCTGAAGTGCAAGGTGGTTGCGCTCTTTTCTGATATTTTTGCGCCTGTCGGATCTGAATCCGGCCAGGAAGGCATCAAAATTCTCATAATCATGATTTTCCCAGATGAAGCCCGGATGTATCCAGGGTGCAAATCCTCCTGCCCGTAATGTTTTACTCCATGAGGGATCCAGGAAATGATAATGAATACCCGAGAGGTTATTTCTGCGGCAGAATTTTTCAATCTCTTCCTGCATGAGATGCACAAGACGGGCCTGGTCCTGATCCCGGCGTATCAAAAAGCGGTACGCCCTTAAGGGAGTAAGAGGGCTCATACCCACCAGCTTGGGATAGTAGGGCCGGTTCAGGCGCTCTGCAAGACGGGCAAGATCCTGATCAAAGACAAACTCTCCCTGGCTGTTAAATTTAATGTACAGGGGTGCAGCCGCCACCAGCTGCCTGCAGCTGTAGACTGCAAGGTGACAGGGCTGCCAGCCGGCAGCAGGGGAGACTGATCCGGATTCCTCCAGCAGGTGCAGCCAATCCCAGCCCAGGAATGGCGTGTCCAGTTCCCGCGCAAGGCGTTCCCATTCTGATCTGCTTATGCCCAGCATGGAGTCATGCCAGACAAAAGAGCAGCCGCTGCTGCACATCCCTGCCTTGCCTGTCATGAATACAGCATAAACCGCATGGCCCTGTTTTGCCAAGCCCGGGGAAAGTGGACAGGTTGATAAGATGTTTTCATCCGGAAACAAAGACCCAGGGCGGTGATTTTTTGCTTATAAATTCAGGTACAGACCTTTTGCAGAGAATTCCTCAGAGCCTGGTGTAAAGTCTCCAGGTCTGTTCCGCGAAATAGCCGATGAGTACGGGAAAAATAAGGCTGGCTGCCATGCGGCACAGGGCGAATTTCCAGCCCATGATGGGCGCCTCGAAGATAAGCAGCCGGTGAAAACCGAGCAGGGCCCAGGAGGAAAGAAAGGCCACCAGAGGACCAACACCTGCGCCGGCTTTGAGCAGCACGGCCATGATGGGGAAAAGGACGAAAGGTCCGCCCGGCATGACCGCCCCGGCCAGGGTGCCCAGCAATAATCCCTGCAGCCCGGAGTCCCGGCCCAAGATCCGGGCCAGGAAATCCCGGGGCAGGATCTGCTCCATCATTCCGGCCAGAATAAAGGCCACCACCAGGATGGGCAAAANCTTCCAGAGCATGCCCAGACCCTGCACCAGTCCGTCATGGNCGAGCTGGGGGTCCTTCCGGAAAGCGATGAAACTGACGATCAGACACAGAAAAAGAATAAAAACAAAGGTTCCCTTCATGGATCATTCCCGAAAGGTCAAAAGTCTGCATACAGTCCTGTGGATAATCTTACCTGAAGCATCCAGACCATGAATTGCAAGAAAAGATGCATTTGACAAGAGAGATTTTTTCAGCCTGTGTATTTAAGTGTTTCTTAATATAATTTGCTGATGCTTGATATCTTTTGGGCTGAATCCAGTTGCAGTCAGATAATCTTTTGTTGTATTTTATTGTAACTACACAGGAATACGGGAGCAGATTCCCACGGCCGGCAACGGTGGCCCGTTGAATCTTTGGCGCCGCGCCTGCCACGCTGAAAGCGTGGCTCAAATTTTCTTGTTTTTTTCTGACAGGGTTTGATGAGTGAGGCTTTAAAGAAATGGCCTGCTGCAGTTGACTGTGAAACGGCAGACCGAGTTTATGCCGGGCCGGGCGCAGTCTGGACACTGGGGGCGATCGTATGGGAACATGTCTGCAGTGCAATACCCGGAATGTTCTGATTTCCGACCGCATGGGGTTTTGCGCGGAGTGCATCCGCAGGGATTTTTCCGGGATATGGCCGCGGATCAAAAAAGTGCATGATGAGAGCAGGAAGCCTTACAACCTGCCTTTACAGGCCCCGCACACTCCCGGGGGAATCAGCTGCGGGCTCTGTATGCATGAGTGCCGGATGGGCGAGGGGGAAGCCGGCTACTGCGGCCTGAGAAAAGCCCGACAGGGAAGAATTGAGGGCGGAAGACCCCATGAGGGCAATCTCTCCTTCATGCACGATCCCCTGCCCACCAATTGTGTGGCTGACTTCGTCTGTCCCGGGGGAACAGGGCGGGGATATCCAGAATATGCATATATGCAGGGTCCTGAGCGAGGATACTGCAACCTGGCTGTATTCTACCGTGCCTGCGGGTTCAACTGCCTGTACTGCCAGAACCATCACTTCAAACTCTACACTGCTTCGCCCGGAAGGATCAGCTCAAAACAGCTGGCCGCTGCTGCAGACAGCCGCACCAGCTGCATCTGCTACTTCGGCGGAGATCCCGGTCCACAGATACTGCACGCCATAAAGACTTCCTCCCTGGCCAGAAAACAGGCCGGGGACAGAATCATGCGCATCTGCTGGGAGACCAACGGCTCGATGAATGCCGGGTTTCTGCGGCGGATGTATGATCTGTCCCTTGATTCCGGAGGGTGCATCAAATTTGATCTCAAGGCCTGGACTGAGTCCGTGCATTACGCCTTGTGCGGAGTCAGCAACCAGAGGACCCTGGAGAACTTCAGCATCCTGGCGGGATGGTCGGGTGCAAGGAAAAATCCGCCTTTGCTGATCGCAAGCACTCTGCTGGTCCCGGGGTACGTGGACCGGGAGGAGATAAGCGGACTGGCCAAATTCATATCCTCCCTGGATCCGGATATTCCCTATTCCCTGCTTGCATTCTATCCAAGCTTTGTGCTCAGGGATCTGCCGGTTACCGGCAGATCCCAGGCAGAGCGCTGCCTGGAGGCGGCCCGCAGGGCAGGATTAAAGCATGTGCATCTGGGCAACGAGCACCTGCTGAGGTAGAAAAGGCGTGATGAGCATGGGTATGGCTGCCGGGCCGGCCAGGGATATGCCGGATTCGCCTTTCAGGTAATCCGTGAAAAATGCTTTGTTGACAAGGCTGCCCCAGGCGCGCTTTAATCCCCGGGCATGTTTGAAACGTCAGGAAATTCTTCGCCTATTCAAAGCAGATACAGCCGGGGAGTCGCTCTGGCCGTGGCCGGGGTGCTGGTACTCAGCTTCGATGCTCTGCTTATCCGTCTGGCCCTGGCCGACGCCTGGACGGTTCTTTTCTGGCGCGGCCTGTTCATAGGCCTCAGCCTGAGCCTGGTGCTTTATGCCGGCAGCGCCAGTTTTCTGCCCCGGGAGATCAAAAGACAGGGCCCTGCCGCTGTTGCCTCAGGCATCCTCTTCGGTCTGAGCAGTACCGGATTTGTTTTTTCCGTTGTCCATACCCATGTGGCCAACACAGTCCTGGTATTCAGTACCGCCCCCATATTCGCGGCCCTGTTCACCAGATTCATCCTCAGGGAAAGAATGCGCAGGGGCACATGGCCGGCTATAGGTGCGGTCATTGCCGGGGTGGCAGTGGTCTTTCAGGGATCACTGGCTGCAGGCAATCTGGCCGGAGACCTCATGGCCCTTTTTGCGGCCGTCATGGTGGGAGCCAACTTCACCCTGCTTCGCCGTCATCCCCGGATAAAAAGAACCCCGGTTGTGGCCCTGGGCGGTTTTATCGCCGCTGGACTGGCCTTTTTCTGGGCCTCTCCCCTGAGCCTGGAAATGCAGAGCTACCTGGTGCTGGCCCTGATGGGACTTGTCCAGATGCCCCTGGCTTCCATTCTTCTGGCCGTATCCACCCGGAGCCTTTCTTCTCCGGAAGTAAGCCTTATTCTCCTGCTGGAGGCCATATTGGGACCCCTGTGGGTCTGGCTCGTTCTGAAGGAAACCCCTCCTTCGGCCACCTTGGTGGGAGGGGTGATAATCATACTCACCCTGGCCCTTTATTTTCTGCCCTTTCTGCACAGGGACCATCATGCCAGACCGGGACACCGGGCATGAAACCACCAGGCAAGAGGCCTGGTAATTGATAATAATTGATTTCTTGACTGAGCACTTAGATAATACATATACAGCGCTCTTCCGGTCCAGGCATGCCTGGTTTTAATCCCATATGTTAGAGTAAGGAATTGATATGAAAAATAAGAGACGATCCGTGCTGGGCGATCCCCTGGACCGGGAATACGTTAACAATAAGGACAAACAAGAGCCTGAAGATGAAAAAACTGTAAAGCCCGAGTCCGGGCGTGCTTCCAGGGACCGCGGGCAGGAAGACCAGAGTTTTCGCGGCATGGATACAGGGCTGGGCCAGCCCGATCCAGAGCCCGGCCCTGCAGATGAAATGAGAGATGTTTCTTCTGAAGAAATAGAGGAACTGCGCCGGGAGCAGGACAGGCTCAGAAGGCGTTTCGAGGAAAAACTACTGGAACTTGAACAGACCGGGATCAGGCTGCCCAGGGTACTGTACAGAACTTTGCTGTGGACGGCGATCTTTCTGGCTGCCGTGCTGGGACTTTTTCTTATCAGCCACGGAGTCAGGTTTGCCGGGCAGGTTTCAGCTTTGGGCACACCCTGGAACGTGCTGGCCGTGTCCGGATTTGTTCTGTTTACCGGAGCGATCCTGGTGGTGGTGATCAAGCTTGCCGGCCGGTTTATGGCCTTCCGGAACCTGGCCAGGGTAGATCTTAAAGCGCTTAACCTCCTGGCTGAAAGGCAGAGGTTTCGCTGGCTGGCCCGGCAGAAGAAGGACGAGGCAAGGGATGTGCTTACAGGATATCTCAAGGAATACAGGATCCAGGATACTGATGCGGAGCAGCTGGGCCTGGACAGGGAGGAACTGGCCAGAATTTATGCCTGCCGGCAGAGGCTTCTGGACAAGAGAGGCTATGTGGACTCCTCTGCCTGGCTCAGGGAGATGGATGAGACCTTTGTATACAGCCTGGACAGGGCAGCGCGCAAAAGGATCCGCAGCTACAGCAGGACAGTGGCCCTGGGTACCGCGGCCTCGCCCATCAGGTTCATCGATCAGATCATTGTCCTGTATGCTTCTCTCAGGCTCATAAGCGAGCTTCTGCAGATATATAACCTGCGCCCGGCCCTGGGTCAGAGCATGTTCATCCTGGCCAGGGCCATCATCCAGGCTTATCTGAGCGGCATAATCGGGGAGCAGGCCGAGGCCGGGGTGGAGACCTTCGGGGACTACTACCAGAGCATTTTCGGCGAAGTGTCCTTTGCCACAGGGGTCTCGGCTGCCACTGACGCGGCCCGTTTTGTCCTTCCCAAGGCCGGGGAGGGGGCTTTGAACGGATTTCTCATCTGGCGTCTGGGCCGCCAGGCCCAGAGGATGCTCAGGCCGTTGTAAACCTATAACAGGCCCTGTTCCCAGTTCCACAGGCCGGGGCGGTCCTTGAGGGCGATCTTTCCGGGCAGGGGTTCCTTGAGGTGCAGAAACAGGGAAAATCCTGCCCCGTGCAGTTCAGGCTCAAACTCCGTGAGATTGATCTCCCAGCCGGGAAAGATGTAGAAATTTTCATCGCGCCTGGCCGCCCAGAAGATTTCCTTTTTGGGGCTGACAAAGGGCAGAAAAGGCTTGGCCTCACTGGCAAAGGTCCTGGAGATGCAAACAGGCCATAGCCCCCGGATGACCAGGCCCACCGGAATGCAGGCTCCTCCCGCCAGATTCAAAAAATCCTCCCTGGAAAGCTCAGGACTAAGTACTGCCCCGGAAAAACCCATTTTCCGCAGCACATGCAGGGCCGCCGCATTGGCGATGTTGGCTGAAGGCCCGGCCCAGAGATTGAGCTTCTGCGGGGAGCTGAAAAACCCCACCTGCCAGGGGGAGCCCAGGACAAAGTTTCTGGCTCCTTTTCTGGTGAGGGTGTTGACCAGTTCTTGCCATTCATCCTCTTCTCTGGGCCAGATGACCGGTGGCAGAAAAAGCCAGCTGGAGCTAAGCGGACCAGGGATTCTGTTCCTCCGGGGATCCAGGCTCAGGTGAAGTCCCAGGGGAGTGCTTCTGCGGGGAGCAAAGCGAAAGACCTCCAGGTGCAACGGCCTGGCAGCTTTTTTCTTTGTCCGGCGGTCAGGCAGCTGATAAGCAAAATGGCTGGATCCTGGCCCGGTTTTGGATTCTGAAACCTGTCTGCTCAGATCCTGAATAAGCCTGGTCAGTTCGGGTTCCTGGCGGTCAATGAGAAAGACGGGCAGACCTGTCCTGCATCCCTGGGGCAGGTCGAAACGGCCCTTGGCTGGAACGCTTTTTCTGATCTTGATCAGTTTGTGTCCTACTTCGCCTTCCCGGCCGATGCGAACCAGGTCATGGGGCATGAGGGCCGAGGCAGGGGTGATGTAGCTTTTACCGGGACTGCCCTTGACCGTTCCCAGGTATCTTCCTGATCCCTGCACCCTGGATGGGTGCAGGGGCACGAAAGGCCTCTGGGGCAAAAAATTGTAGTGGGTGGTCTCCCGGCCCAGGGCCTGCTGCAGAAGCCCCAGGGCCTCTTTTCTGATCCCTGGATCTCCAGGGTTGTCCCGCAGCAGCCTGTACGCCGTGGTGGTGTAAAACACATAATGGGCCCCCTTTTTGCGGCCCTCGATCTTCCAGGCGGTCACCCGGGGCACGGTGAGCATGGTCCTGGCCAGTACATCCAGGCCCAGGTCCAGGCAGGAAAAATAACTGCCTGGTTCTTTCTTGTAATCGTATTTTCTGCGGCAGGGCTGCACGCAGCGCCCGCGCAGACCGCTTTTGCCTCCCAGGAAGCTGCTCCACCAGCAGCGTCCGGATACTCCGTAGCAAAGGGCTCCGTGTACGAAGACTTCCAGGTCAATTGGACTCTCGGCTGCCGTTTTCCTGATTTCATCTATGTCCAGCTCCCGGGGCAGAACAGCCCTGGAAACACCAAGGGCAGCCAGCTGTTCCTGTCCGGTCCGGGTGGTCAAAGCCCCGAGGGTGGACAGGTGCAGTTCGCTCTCAAGGCCTGCCTGCCGGGCAATGTCCACCATCCCAGGGTCGGAGAAAATGACCGCATCCGGTTTGACAAAGCGCTGCAGCCGGTCCAGGAGACGGCCGGCCTTGTCCGGCTCCCCCGGTTTTATAAGCGTGTTCAAGGCCACGTAGACCCGGACATTTCGATCCCGGGCCAGCTGTGTCAATGTCCCCAGACGGGACAGGGAGAAGTTGTCCGCTTCACTGCGGGCCGAGAAATGTTTGAGCCCGCAATATACTGCATCAGCCCCGGCGGCCAGGGCGGCCAGGAAAGAGGCCTCCTGTCCGGCCGGGGCCAGGATTTCGGGTTTGGTCATGTTTAGCGGTAAGTTAAAGGTTTCAGCTGAAAATTGTAGCCGCCATGCAGAATTTTGTCTTGTATTTTTTGGGGCTGTCCGAATTTTCGCAATTTGACCAGGCAGGTAATCGGCTATATAAATTCTAATCAATTGATTTTGTCTGCCAAGGAGGTTCAATGCCTTTGGACACATCCAGAGTACTGGATTCTGAACTCATCAGGAAATATCTTCCCCGGGGCAGGACAATCGAGGAGCTGGAGCAGGAGCTTGAGCCGGTGATCAAGCAGGAGCTCAAGGGCAGGATCAAGGCTCTGCTTAAGGAAAAAGACGCTGTCCTGGTAGCTCATTACTATGTATCTGCTGATTTGCAGGAACTGGCCGCCGAGACAGGCGGGTTTACCTCGGACTCCCTGGATATGGCCCGTTTCGGTCATGAACACCCGGCTTCCACCCTGGCGGTGGCCGGAGTGCGCTTCATGGGGGAGACGGCCAAGATCCTGAATCCGGAAAAAAAGGTGCTCATGCCCGATCTTGAAGCCACCTGTTCCCTGGACCTGGGCTGTCCGGCCGAAGATTTCGCCGCTTTTTGCGACGAACACCCGGACCGGACAGTGGTGGTTTACGCCAATACCAGTGCAGAGGTCAAAGCCCGCTCTGACTGGATGGTTACCTCGAGCATAGCTGAAAAGGTGGTTGCTCATCTGCACGAAAAAGGGAAAAAGATCCTCTGGGCCCCGGACAAGTATCTGGGTGATTATGTACAACGCAAAACCGGAGCGGACCTGCTTTCCTGGGACGGGGCATGCGTCGTGCACGAAGAGTTCAAGGCCCAGGCCTTAAAGGACATGCGTATTGAAGACCCTGAAGCGGGTGTCCTGGTGCACCCGGAATCCCCCCGCGGGATAATTGAACAGGCCGATTTTGTGGGTTCCACCACCCAGCTTATTCAGGCTGCCAGAGACCTGCCCCATAAGAAATTCATCGTGGCCACGGACCGCGGTATTTTTCACAGGATGCGCCAGGCAGCGCCGGGGAAGATTTTTATTCCGGCGCCCATTGCCGGAGAAACCGTGGATTGCATCGCCTGTGCCCACTGCCCCTGGATGGCCATGAATGGCCTGCAGAACCTGACCCGTGCCCTGGAGACCGGAGAAAACGAGATCCATGTTGACCCCCAGGTGGGCCGCCGGGCCAGGATAGCGGTGGAAAGGATGCTGGAATTCTCCCGCAGCCTGAGGAAGTAGGGATGCTTGACCCAAAAAGCCGGTAAGCATTCAGGACATCAGTTCTCGGACTGCAGCCGGCTCGGGAGCTTTCCCGGCCGGAACCATTTTATCTTTACATTCCGGGTCAAGCGCGCAATGTAAAGATATCTTCTGAATTCTTACGGGAATTAAGTATGCGCTTTGCTGTTTTCTCGGACATTCACGGCAATATGGAGGCCTTCAGGGAGGTCATCAGGGATATTTCTCAACGCAAGGTTCAAGAGTGCTTTTTTCTGGGAGATGCCATCAGCTACGGCCCTGAATCCGACCGCGCAGTAAAACTGCTGCAGAAACTGGGTGTTTCCTGTGTGCTGGGCAACCACGAACTGGCTCTGCTTCAGAGCCATGCCAGGTATTATTTCAATCCCACTGCCCGCAGGCACTTTGACCAGGTTGAAACGCTCATTTCCGAAAAATCCAGAAAATTTATCTCCACCTGGCCCATGAGCCGACAGGTGCAGGGAATGCTCCTGGTGCACGGCTGTCCTCCGGACTCGGTAAACAGGTATATTTTTGAACTTGATGAGGGCGAGCTTGCCCGGGTGATGGATTCCATGGATTCTTCCGTGGCTTTTGTCGGCCATACCCATGCCCTGGAACTGATTGAATGCATTGATCAGGCGGTACTGCGCCAGGACCTGATCCAGGGGGATTATTTTCTGCAAGGAGAGAAGTCATTGATCAACGTGGGCAGCGTGGGTCAGCCCAGGGACGGCGACAACCGGGCCAAGTACGTCATCTGGGAGCCTGAAAAGCGGCTGCTGGAAGTGCGCTGCGTAAAGTACAACATTCAAAAAACTGTGGACGGCATTTTAAATCTGGGGTTTCCCGAATTCTATGCCTGTCGTTTGTGGTGAAGCATGCGCAGCATTGGAAAGTACAGACTGCTGGGCCTTCTGGGCCGGGGCGGGATGGCCAGTGTATACAAGGTTTTTGATCCTGAATCCGGCAGGCTCATGGCCATGAAGGTTCTGAAGCCCGGCGAAATGCTTCAGGAACTGCTGGGAGTGCAGGAACTCCAACGACTTTTCCGGGCCGAGGCCCTGATCATGCAGCAGCTTGAAGGCGAACACCTGGCACAGATCCGGGACACAGGCGAGTATTGCGGCAGGCCTTATATACTGCAGGAATACCTGTGCATGAACCTGGGTTTTCTCATAGGCGAGTCAGCAGAGGCTGAACTTCCCAGCCGGCCCCTGTCTCCGCTTTTGGCCCTGGACTTTGCTTCCCAGATCCTGCATGGGCTGTACAGCATGCACCGGGCTCAAGTGGTGCACAGGGACATCAAGCCGGCAAATATCCTGCTGAACAAATCCAAGCAGGTGAAAATCATCGACTTCGGCCTGGCCAGGGTAAGAGAACACCCGCAAACAAGTACGAAGGGAGCCATCATCGGTTCTCCATACTATGCAGCCCCGGAACAGGAGGACAATCCTGAACAGGCTGATCACAGGGCTGATCTATACTCCCTGGGGGTGGTCCTGTATCGTATGGTCACGGGAAATCTTCCCGAGGTTCATGGTCTCAAGAGCCTGGAATCGGACCTGCTCGGACCGGACTGGAGCAGGTTTTTGAAAAAAGCCCTGGCTCCTGCCCCTGATCAGCGCTTTTCTGATGCCCGGGCCATGCTGGCCGCACTGGAAAAGCTGAAACAGGACTGGGAAACAAGAAGGGAGCAGGTCTGCAGTCTGCCCCGGGACAACAAGGCTGCCGGGCCTGTCAAAACTCTGACCCTGCGAACTACCCCCCTGCGCACAGGCAGGGAGTCCATAGTATTTAGAGGTCTTAACAGGCTGTTCCAGCCCGAGTCATATATTCAAAACAGACTGCATAAACTGGATTGCGGCATACTGGACGCCTCAACCTCGCTGGTGTGGTCCGGGGATGCATCCAGGGAGCAGTTAAACCTGGAGCAGGCCCGGGATTTCGCGGATTCCCTGAACAGGGACAAGGCGTTCACCAGCCCTGAACACAGGTGGCGGCTGCCCACGGTGGATGAACTGGTATCCCTGATGCAGCCCAGACGCAGCCTGGAGGACTTCTGCGCCCCGGCTTTGTGGCAGCTTGAGGGGCGTTCCTGGCTCTGGAGCGCTGATTTACAGACCAGAAGCACGGCCTGGATTGCAGACATGGAGCAGGGGGCGGTTTTGAGCCAGGACAGGCACTGCCTGTTTCATGTCCTGCCTGTGCGAAAGGCGGAAAAAAAGGAATTGAAGTCTGTAGTTTCTGCCTGAGTCTGGAAACAAATAGCTCCTTGCTATCCCGGGGCTGCTTTAGTACTCGTTTTTACATGGGCGTACCCTACAAATTCAACCGGCAGGAGCTGGCCGGGTCCCTGGGAGACCTGGGGGTGGTTCTCCCCTTGGGCATAGCCATGATCCTGGTCAACGGACTGCATCCCCTGGGTCTTTTTTTCTCGGTGGGCCTGTTTTACCTCCTTTCGGGCATGTATTACCGTATTCCGGTGCCGGTGGAGCCCATGAAGGTCATTGGCGCCTATGCCGTGGCCACTGGAATTACCGCCCAGGAGATCATGGCCTCGTCCCTGCTCATCGCTGTGCTGCTGCTGATCATCGCCCTCACCGGGGCCATGACCCTCATCGGCAGGTATACCCCCAGGGCGGTGGTCCGGGGTGTGCAGCTCTCCACCGGACTTCTGCTCATGGCCGAGGGCGTGCGCTTCATGATCGGGGCCTCCACTTTTCAAAAGATCCAGGAAGCAGCCGAGCCCTACCTGACGGTCCAGGACATTGGCCCTGTGCCCTTGGGATTGCTCCTGGGCATCGCCGGCGGGGTGATCACCCTGCTGCTGCTGGACAACAGAAAACTCCCTGCCGCTCTGGTAGTGGTCCTGGGAGGAATGCTCGTGGGCCTTCTGCTGGGCACCCGGGAAGGATTGTCCCAGCTTTCCATTGGTTTTAACCTGCCGGAATTTATGCCCTTTGGCTTTCCTTCCCAGGCGGATTTCACCTTTGCCCTGCTGGTCCTGGTTCTGCCTCAGCTGCCCATGACCCTGGGCAATGCGGTCATCGCCAACGTGGATCTTTCCCGGCAGTATTTTGGAGAGGCCGCGCGCAGGGCCACCTACAAGGCCAACTGCATTACCATGGCCCTGGCCAATTTTTTTTCCTTTTTCGTGGGCGGCATGCCTCTTTGTCACGGGGCCGGAGGTCTGGCCGCTCATTACCGCTTCGGAGCCAGGACGCCGGGCTCCAACGTGATTATCGGAGCCCTTTTTCTGGTGCTGGCCATTGTACTCGGGGTGAATATCCTGGGCATCCTGTATCTAATCCCCATGGCCGTGCTGGGTGTGCTTCTGATTTTTGCCGGCGGTCAGCTGGCCATGACCATAATGGACCTGGACCAGCGCAAGGATTTTTTCGTAGTCTTTACCATCGTGGGCATCACCCTGGCCACCAACCTGGCCGCCGGTTTCATTACCGGTATCCTTGTAGCTTATCTGCTTAAATCTGAAAGACTTTCCATATGAACAGATACAGGGTTGCCATAATCGGAGGCGGGCTGGCCGGATGCGAGGCGGCCCTTCAGCTGGCCCGGCAGGGGGTGGAAGCAACCATCTTCGAAATGAAGCCACACAAATTTTCCCCTGCCCATGAGAATCCCAGCCTGGGAGAGCTGGTCTGTTCCAATTCCTTTCGCTCCATGGAAACAACTTCCGGAGTGGGGCTTCTGCAGCAGGAGATGAGCAGGCTGGGCAGCCTGGTCATGGAGGCGGCCCTCAAACACCGGGTGCCTGCGGGTAAGGCCCTGGCCGTAGACCGGAAGAAATTTGCCGCGCACCTGACCAGAACTATAGAAGGACATGAACTTGTCCGGGTTGTCAGACAGGAGGTCCAGGATCTGGACGATCCTGTTCTTAAGGAGTCCGGTGCCGTAATCATCGCTGCCGGACCTCTGATCAGCGATCCCCTGGCCCAGAGCCTGTTCCGGATCATCGGGTCACAGGATCTTTATTTCTACGACGCCATCGCTCCCATAGTCAGCTCCGAGTCCATAGATTACAGCAAAGTTTTCTGGGGCTCCAGGTATAGGCCCGAAGACGACGACTATCTCAACTGCCCCATGAACCGGGATGAATACTACAGGTTTTACCACGAACTGGTCCGGGCTGAGAAAGTCCCGGCCAGGGATTTTGAAGAAGAGAAGCATTTCCAGGGTTGCATGCCCATTGAGGCCATGGCTGAGAAGGGTGAGCTGACCATGGCCTATGGCCCGCTCAAACCCGTGGGCCTGGTGGATCCAAAAACAGGGGAACAGGCCTTTGCCGTGGTGCAGCTGCGGGCCGAAAACCTGGAAAAGACCGCCTTCAATCTGGTAGGTTTTCAGACCAGGCTCAAATACGGGGAGCAGAAAAGGGTATTCCGGCTCATACCGGGGCTGGAATACGCGGAATTCCTTCGCCTGGGCAGCATGCACAGGAATACCTTTGTCAACGCCCCCCAGGTGCTCAGCGAAAACCTTGAGCTCAGGGCCAGGCCGGGTGTTTACCTGGCCGGGCAGATAAGCGGGGTGGAAGGGTACCTGGAATCAGCCGCCTGCGGTCTGTGGGTGGGGCTGCGCCTGGGACTGGAAGCAAAGGGGATCGAGCCTTCCAGGCCTCCAGGAGACACGGCCCTGGGGGCGCTCCTGAATCACCTGCAAAGCGATGCCGGGCATTTTCAACCCAGCAATATCCATTTCGGGCTCTTTCCGCCCCTGAAAATCAGGGCCAAAAAGCACAGGCGCAAGGAACTCCAGGCCCAGAGGGCCCGAAAGAGTTTTGAACACTGGATGAGGGAACTTAACCTGACTATCCCTGAATCCATTTGATCCATACTTTCCTGGATCGGGGGCCGTCGAACTCAGTAAAGAAAATTTTCTGCCACGTGCCCAGCGCGAGCCGGCCTTTTTCCACAACCACCTGTAGTGAGGGACCCATGAGACTTGTCTTGATGTGGGCGTCGCTGTTGCCTTCCGAGTGGTGGTAATCGCCTGATCTAGGAATGAGCCGCTCCAGGGTGACCATGATATCCCGGACCACGGAGGGGTCCGCACCTTCATTGATGGTAAGCCCGGCCGTGGTATGTGGACAGTACAGGGTAAGCACTCCGTTTTGCAGGTTTCTGGAGGAGAGGTACTCCTGCACCTCCCTGGTGATGTCCACGAACTGTTCTCTTCTTGCTGTCTTGACTGTTAATGAGTCCATGTCTTAATCTCCTGTGTAAGTTTTTGTTTTGAGGTTTAAGTGGAGCAATGAACCGGATTATACTTTGCTTCCACCATGAGCTGAGCAGGGATTTCGGACTTGCCGGACGCCTGGAATATGTACTGCAGAGAAGAGCTTCCATCAAGGATATTATCGAGGCGCACGGGTTGCCTCATACCGAGATAGGGTGTCTTCTGGCTGACACCAAAGAGATCGGTTTTGAGCATGTCCCGGACCCTGGAGAAGAGATTTCAGTGCTCCCGGTCCAGGCTCCCGTGAATGTGTCCAGACCGACACTGCTCAGGCCGGTATCCTATAATGAAGTCAAGTTCATTGTGGACGTTAATGCGGGAAAGCTGGCAATTCTTCTGCGCATGCTGGGCCAGGACACCCTCTGGAGCAACAGCTACAGGGACAGGGATGTAGCCGAGCTGGCGGCCAGAGAGCAGCGCATAGTCCTGTCCAAGGACCGGGGACTGCTGAAAAGAAAAACAATTATCCACGGCCGCCTGATTCGGGCCTCGGACCCGGACCAGCAGCTGCGCGAAGTGGTTGAACTTTACAGGCTGGACACTACATGCAGATTTGCCAGGTGCCTGCGGTGCAACAAAATACTCAATCCTGTTCCCAAGTCACAGATCCTGCACCGCCTGCAGCCCAAAACCAGAAAGTATTTTGATCATTTTGAGATCTGTCCGGGCTGCGGGCGCATCTACTGGAAGGGATCTCACTGGGAAAAGATGTGCACCAGGATAAGCAGGTTTGTCTGAGGGTCTGCCCTGGCGGGTGAATCTTTTTTATATCTTTTTCCAGGCCCCATAAAATCATTTGCAGGCACTCCGTGCATCCAGCCATGTCACTTCTGAACAAAAGCTTTTGACGGAATGATGCTGATGCTCTCAGGTCCTCAAATGACTGCCTTGCTCTTTATGCTTGTGTTCCAGTTCAAAAGTAGTTATACATCATTAACTGAATTAATTTTATTGAATTTTTCCATCCTTTGGATTCTATGCGAAAGGCAGTCAGGCCTTTCTCGCAGGCGTTCTCACTCTGTTGCTTGTGAAAAAATAAAACAAAACCGTGAGGTTCTGTAAATAATCAGAGACCGTTCGCGACCTTTGAGTGCAGTTGGCTGAATTCACTGGCCTGTACTGACAGGATCGCAAATTGCCCGCTGTATCCAGACCAGCTGTTTTTCAACCACCAGCGCAACATTTTCAGCTTAAATGATTGGCTCCTGCTGTATGACCATAAAATTTAAAGGAGATGTCATGGACAAGAAACACCCCTTGGAAGCGATGGACAGAGAGAAATTTCAGGAACTGGTTGTCAACAAGTGGAAGGTTTCGCTGAGCCTGACCGCTGCCATGATGCTGGCCTATTTCGGCTTCATCCTGGTTCTGGCATACGCCCCGCGGTTATTATCCGTTAAGATCGGGGAACACATGACTCTGGGCATTCCCATAGGTATCATGGTCATAGTCCTGGCCATTGTCCTGACCGGTATCTATGTGTTCTGGGCTAATTCTTCTTATGACAGGAAAGTTCAGGAGGTCCTGAAAAGCATGAGGAGGAAGTAATGGACATCGTTGATACCGCCATTGGTCAGCCCAGTGCCACTTCCATCACTTTTTTTCTTATCTTCATTATTGCTACCCTGACCATTACCTATTATGCGGCCAAAAAAAGCAAGTCCGCTTCTCAGTTCTACGCGGCAGGCAGGGGAGTGACCGGCATGCAGAACGGCCTGGCCCTGTCCGGCGACTACATGAGCGCTGCATCCTTTCTGGGTATTGCTGGTCTGGTATCCCTGCGGGGGTTTGACGGCCTGATCTATTCCATCGGCTTCCTGGTAGGCTGGCCCATTCTCATGTTTCTCATTGCCGAGCCCCTGCGCAATCTGGGAAAATTCACCTTTGTTGACGTACTTGCCTACAGGCTCTCCAAAAGGCCCATCCGTATTGCAGCCTCAGGCGGATCCCTCATGACGGTTTTCTTCTATCTTATTGCCCAGATGGTGGGCGCAGGCACCCTGATCATGATGATCTTCGGAATGCCCTATGAGCTGGCAGTGGTCATAGTGGGCATGGTCATGATCATGTACGTGCTCTTCGGAGGGATGATAGCCACCACCTGGGTTCAGATCATCAAGGCGGTCCTGCTTCTGAGCGGCGGGACCATCATGGTTCTTCTGATCATGATACATTTCGGATTCAGCTACGGGGAACTGTTCAGGCAGGCCTCTATGACTTACGGGGACAGGGTCCTGGAGCCCGGAGGACTGGTGGCCAGTCCCCTTGACGCAGTGTCCCTGGGAATAGCCCTGATGTTCGGAACCGCGGGTCTTCCGCACATCCTGATGCGTTTTTACACTGTAAGGGACGCCAAGACAGCCCGCAGATCGGTTTTTTACGCCACAGGCTTCATCGGCTTCTTTTATATCCTGACCTTCACCATTGGGTTCGGGGCCATGGTCATTGTGGGTCAGGAAGCTATTGCGGCAATGGATTCAGGAGGCAACATGGCTGCCATGCTCCTGGCCGAAGCCACAGGAGGAGCCGTATTCCTGGGTTTTATCGCTGCGGTGGCCTTTGCCACGATCCTGGCTGTAGTAGCCGGCCTGACCCTGGCCGGGGCCAGCACCCTTTCTCATGACCTGTATGCCGGGGTGTTCCGTTTCGGCCGCTCAACCGAAAAGGAAGAGGTCAAGGTAGCCAGAATTTCTACCCTGTCCCTGGGGGTCATGGCCATTGTTCTGGGGCTGGTCTTCCAGGGCCAGAACGTGGCCTTTATGGTGGGCCTGGCCTTTGCTGTGGCGGCCAGCGCCAATTTTCCCGCTTTGGTCCTGTCCATCCTCTGGAGGAATTATTCCACTTTTGGTGCTTGTTTGAGCATTGTTACCGGCACTGTACTGGCTGTAGGCCTGATCATCATCAGCCCCACGGTCTGGGTTGAGATCCTCAATAACCCGACAGCTATCTTTCCCCTGTCGAATCCGGCCATCATCTCTGTAGCCGGGGCCTTTGCAGCCGGATATATCGGTTCCAAGCTCAGACCGGATCCAGAGGCTTCCAGCAGGTACGAGGAACAAAAGGTCAGGAACTACCTGGGTGTTGGAGCTGAATGAACCAGGAGATTACTGACTTTCTGGCCGGGATATATCCCTTTTCCGGCCTTCCCGGCCAGGTGCTGGAAAAGGCCGGATCCCAGGCCAGTAAAGAGCAGATTCCCACAGGCAGAATCCTGGCCCTGGATCAACAGGGCCGGGAGGCCCTGTATATCCTTATGAAAGGCTCCGTGAACATCATGGACGGGGGCGAGGCCGCAGATACCCTGATTACCGCGGACTTCTTCGGTCATGAAATATTTTTCTTCTCTTCTCCCATGGGAAAGTCGGCAGTGGCTGTTCAGGACAGCACCCTGATCATTCTTGAAAAAACCGATTTTCGCGTGATTCTAAGCCATGACCGTGCAAACAGGTATTTCAGGCGCAAGGCGGAAATATTCCGAAGCAGGATCCAGGACATTCAGCACTGGCGCAGTATCTCCCGGATGGATCCATATCTGCGTCTCACCCTGCAGGATGTAAAAGTCAGGGCACCGGTTTTCGTACAGGCAGAGGCCACCGTGTCCGAGGCAGCCAAGACCATGCTGCAGGAAAGAACCTCCACATGCCTGGTCAGGCAGGACAATGATATTCTGGGCATTGTTACCGAGAATGACATCCTCAGAAAGATTGTGGCCATGGATTTAGACCCCAAAGTCACTGCTGTGCGCCGGATCATGTGCAGTCCGCTGATCACGGTCAGATCCGATGATCTTTTGTTTCAGGCCTTTTCCCAAATGGTCCGCCGGGGTATCCGCAGGCTGGTGATCATGGACAGCCATACAGAAGCCAGGGGGATAATTGAAGAGCGGGACCTGCTTTCGGTGAGAGGAGAGAACCCGGTTTATCTTTCAAGAGAGATCTCCCGGGCCGGTGATTTTGGGACTTTGAAAAATATTTTCCAGAAGGCCCAGGAAATGGTGGTGCGTTCAGTGGCTGAAGGGATCGGTATTTTTCATGTGGGCCGGATGATAAGCGATATGCACGACCAGATAATGATCAGGGTGAATGACCTGATCCTGGCCGGGATGGAAGAACCCGCACCGGTTTCTTTCTGTATTGCGGCCCTGGGAAGTGAGGGCCGCAGGGAGCAATACCTGGCCACAGACCAGGATAACCTCCTTATACATGCCGAAACCGACCATGACCAGAGTCGGATTTTTTTTGAAAAATTTTCCGACAGATACATCCAGGCCCTGCTGGATCTGGGCTTTCCTCCGTGTCCCCATGAGGTCATGATCTCCAGCCCTGCCTGGCGCATGAGCATTGACCAGTGGCTGGACACTGTGGACGAGATGATTCACAGTGTGGATCTGGACGGCGTTCTCAAGGCTTCTCTTATGCTGGATATGCGCCCTGTGGTCGGTGACGGGGAACAGGCATGGACCCTGAAATCCTATCTTGTCAAGCAGCTGGGCAACAGTCCCTTTATGCTGAAGTATATGGCCAATGAGGCATTGCGATTCAAGCCACCCCTGGGTTTTTTCAGCCATCTGATCGTCGCCAGAAGCGGTAAGGAAAGGGGCAGGATTGATATAAAAAAAGGCGGGGTCTTCCCTGTTACCCAGGGAGTGAGGACCCTGGCTGCAGAGTACGGGATACTGGAAACCTCCACTGAAAAACGCATCCTGCGCCTGCAGGATGCAGGGGTGTTTTCAGCCGGTCTTGCCGCCGGAATCAGGGAGGCCTACGAATTCTTCCAGACCCTAAGGGTCAGGACCCAGGTAGAACAGGTCAAAAATGATATAAAACCAGACAATCTCATTGCCCCGGACAGACTTTCAGCCATGGAGCGGGACAGGCTCAAGGACTGCTTCAAGATGGTCATGGAGTTTCAGTCCCTGCTGAACAACAAGTACGGTCTGCGGCTGTTGACCTGATCCTTATTCAACAGTGCTTCAAAAAAGTTCATGGAGGCAATAGCCCACGGTTCCGAGACTGTCTTTATAAGCGGGTGGTTCCTTTTAAAATGAATCAGACCCGGGCAGCAGCAGTCGTATCAGCTGATGGCTGTTTGACCTCTGAGGATCTTGCTGCTCTTTCTGCCGACAGTCTCCTGCAGATCTTTTCCACCTCGCGGAAATTAACTTTCCCAGTTCCCATTATCGGGATGTCCTCTATGACGTAAAATTCCTTGGGCACAGCAATGGCCGGCAGTTCCGCGGCCAACTGCTTGAGCAGGTCCCTTTTGTCAAAATCCCTGGTGGTAATGGCAGCCACCACATCCGCCCCCTTGGTGGGGTTGGGAACATCCACCACACAGCAGAGAACATCCTCAGGGATATATTTGTTGAGCACTTCTTCCACCCTGACCAGGGAAACCATCTCCCCGCCGACCTTAACGAATCTTTTGAGCCTCCCCTTGTGCCACAGGAACCCGTCTTCATCGAGACATCCCATGTCACCGGTATCATACCATCCATTGTGAATGCGCATGGAGGTTTCTTCCAGATCGCCGAGATAGCCCTTCATGACCATGTCCCCCTTGACCAGAATCTTTCCTGTCTGATTGGGAGGCAGCACTTCATCGGTGTCTACGTCCCGGATAATCACCTCTACTCCTGGAATGGGCTTGCCTACTGTGCCTATCCTGTTCACCTCGGGAGTATTGATGGAAATCGCCGGGCTTGTTTCCGTGGTGCCGTAAGCATTGAGAATCGGGATGCATTGTTTTTCCAGAAAGCCTTCATAGATCTGGGGGGCAAGAGTATCTGCCCCGGAAAGGGCAACCTTGAGGCTTGCAAAATCACCAGGTTCTGATTTTTTCATGTAGCCGTGGTAAAAAGAAGGAGTGCCGGCCATGATTGTGACCTTGTATTTTTTGACCAGTTTGCAGATCTCTTTGTATTCCAGAGGATTGGGATACGAGACTATTGTCGATCCCAGGCAAATGGGAAGCCAGAAGTTGGCTGTAAGCCCGAAGACATGGAAAAGTGGCAGGTTGGCCAGAAATATGTCCCTGTGGTCTACTTGAGTGGCCCTGGGGAGGTTGTCCACATTGTGCCCGATGTTCTTGTGAGAAAGCTGAACCGTCTTGGGTTCCTTCTCACTGCCGCTGGTGAACAGGATGACCGCTGTTTCGTCCATGTCTCCCTGATGCACGGAATTTCTGATATATGATTCGGGTAATCTGGACTTGATCAGTGCTGGAAGTTTTTCAGTGAATTTGACCGATGCAACCATGTCTTCGAGGAAGGTCATCCCCTCAACAGGCTGCACATTGAGTTTCTCCAGGAGTTTTCTGCTGGTAATGATGGCCTTGAAATGGCATTTTTCCTGGGCATAAACGGAATTTTCCCTGGCCCCGGTGGCGTAGTTGATCATTACCGGGATTTTTCCGGCCATGAGTAGTCCCAGCTGGGAAAGCATGCATCCAGCTGAAGTGGGCACCATGATCCCTACGTACTTGGTATCTATCTCCTTTAAACGCCCGGCCAGCAGGAGGCTGGCGATGAGCATCCGTGAATAGGGAAGATCCCGATCCGTTCCCTTGTCATGAACAGCTATCTTATTGGGGAATTTTTTGGCTGTCCGGATAAATCTGTGGTGCAGCTGCATGTTACTGGCTCCTCAAATTGCATGACAAAATTTTAAGTTACCCCTAAAAAACTGCATGCAGGGCTTGCATTTTATTATTCGTGAACAGGACAAAGAGCGCATCGAGCACTTTCTTCCCTGTTCAGTTCCTAAAAAACTTTTTGATAAGTCTGTATAGCAATGCTTAAAAAAACACAACCCTGAATTTCAGACTTACTTTGTCAGCATATCCCAGGGTAGAATGAATCACGTATGCAGATAAGCCCGGACACGACGGAGCTGATCTCGGAGTCTTGGCAAGGCTGGTTTGAGAGTATATGCTGCACAGATGTATTTTTGGCTCTTCAACGAATGCTGAGGATTTATTATTTCATTATACTGCATTTTTAAATAAGAATACACTGCAGAGGATAAAATGAAGCTGTTGATGTTCTATTGCCCTGATTTCAGGCTGCACCCCTATTCCAGAACAGTGGATTCAGGCCCTGAAAACCCGGCTCCAATACAGGCCGGAAATGCTGTGGTGGTCTTTTACCATTGCGAGGCAGAAGACCCTGAGAGGTACAAAAAGATCCTGGACAAGGCCCTGAAGAACATCAAATGGCTGGCCAACAAGTTCGGAAGCAAAGATATCGTCCTGCATTCTTTCAATCATCTGTCCACCAGCAAGGCCGAACCTGAGTTTGCCCTGGAAATAGCCCGGGACATGGGCAAAAGGCTGGAAAAGGCAGGCTACTTGGTCCAGGAGTCCCCTTTCGGCTGGTTTAATGAATGGTGGATGCATGTAGCAGGTGAGTCTCTGGCCAAGGTATTCAAGGATATTTGAGCAGACCCTGATTTCCTTCTGGCGGCCCGTCAGGGACACGAACCGGATCCAGGTACAGTTGCCTGAAGGAATCATGATTTGACTTGATTTTCTGACTGCGTCCCAAGTATGGTTCCATCTTCTCGACAGAAACAGATATTGTTGGTTAACCGCTTATTCAGGAGTTGAACATGCACTGGAGCAGATATTTCATACCTACACTCAAGGAGGATCCGGCAGAGGCGGAGGTTGTAAGCCACCGGCTGCTCCTCAGGGCGGGCATGGTCCGCAGGCTGACCTCGGGAATATATACTTATCTCCCTGCAGGATGGAGATCTCTGCTCAAGATATCCGAGATCATCCGCAGGGAAATGACCCGGTACCATGCTGTAGAACTGCTCATGCCCGCAGTTCAGCCGGGTGATCTGTGGAAGGAGACAGGCAGATGGGAAGCTTACGGCAAGGAGCTTCTGCGCTTCAGAGACAGGCATGACAGAGATTACTGCATAGGCCCTACCCACGAAGAGGTGATCACTGATCTTGTTCGCCGCGAGATCAGCTCCTACCGCCAGCTGCCCCTGAACCTTTACCAGATCCAGACCAAGTTCCGCGATGAAATAAGGCCCAGGTTCGGATTGATGCGCGGACGCGAATTCATCATGAAGGACGCCTATTCCTTTGACCGGGATGAGGCCGGAGCCGCACAGAGTTATGAATGGATGCACAAGGCTTACGTGAGCATTTTTGAGAAGCTGGGGCTCAGATTCAGAGCTGTGGAGGCGGACACCGGGGCCATCGGGGGCAGTTTATCTCATGAATTCATGGTCCTGGCCGACACAGGTGAGGATGTGATCGCCACCTGCTCCCAATGCGATTTTGCAGCCAACCTGGAAAAGGCTGAGGTAGAATGCCAGGGACCGGACTGTCCGGAGTGCTCCCTGCCGCCGGAGCAGGTTTTTACTCCGGGGATGCATACCGTGTCCCAGGTGGCCGGCTACCTGAATGTTCCCCAACGCAAGGTGCTCAAGACATTGCTGTATGATGCCGACGGCAGATCTGTTGCCGCTTTGGTCCGGGGGGACAGGGAGCTCAATGAGGTTAAGCTCAAAAATGTGCTGGGAGCCCAGAGCCTGGAACTGGCAAGCAAGGAACAGGTGGAGAAGTGGACCGGAGCAGGACTGGGATTTGCCGGGCCGGTAGGTCTCAGGGTGGACAGAATGGTGGCGGACCTTGAGCTGCGCCTGGAAACGGACTGGATTACCGGGGCCAATGTGGAGGATGCACATCTCATGCACGTGGATCTGAAGCGGGATTCCCGGATAAACGGATATCACGATCTGCGCAGCATAACCCGGGAAGACCCGTGTCCCAGGTGTGCCGGAACCATCCGGATGACCAAGGGTATTGAGGTGGGCCATATCTTCAGGCTGGGAACCAAGTACAGCCGGTCCATGCATGCCCTGTTTCTGGACGAGCAGGGGGTGGAACAGCCCATGATCATGGGCTGTTACGGTATCGGAGTAAGCCGGGTGCTGGCGGCATGCATCGAGCAGAATCACGATGACCACGGGATCATCTTTACCCCGGCTGTAGCTCCTTTTGAAACGGTCATTATCGCTTTGAACCCCAGGGATGAACTCGTGCAAAAAAATGCCCGGGACATTTATTCCCGGCTGATTGCGCACGGCGTGGATGTGCTCCTGGACGACCGGGATGAGCGTCCGGGATTCAAGTTCAAGGACTGCGATCTTGTGGGCTTTCCTCTGCAGATCGTTGTCGGGGCCAGGGGGATAAAGAATAAGGTGGTGGAAGTCAAGGAGCGCCACAGCGGGCAGAGACACGAACTTCCCCTGGAGGATTTCTGGACGGGTTTCCAAAAGGTGCGCCAGCGGGTCCGGGAGCATTTCGGACTTACATCCGGCTAGAGTAAAGACATGGCCCGTATATTCAAGGTATCCGAGCTCACTGCAGCTATCCGGGAAGTGGTGGAGATGCACTTTCCTTTTGTCTGGGTGCGGGGGCAGGTGTCCAATCTCAGCCGGCCAGGATCGGGGCATATCTACTTTACCCTTAAGGACGATCAGGCAGGGCTGCAGGTGGTCTGGTTCAAGAATACCCAGCCGGCCAGCCGCAGGCTGAACCTGGATCCTGCCGTCAGCCTGGGAAACGGCCAGGAAGTGATCTGCGCCGGCAGGATAGGGGTCTATCCTCCTCGAGGTACTTACCAGCTCATAGCTGAACTGGTTCAGGAGCAGGGGCCGGGAGACCTGTTCCTGGCCTTTGAGGCCCTTAAGGCCAGGCTGCAGGAAAAGGGGTATTTTGATCCGGGGCGCAAGAAGGAGATTCCATTTAATCCTGACCGGGTGGGTATAGTCACTGCACCTACCGGAGCGGCCCTGCAGGATTTCATGCGCGTAGCCGAGGATATGGGCCTGGGCGCAGAGATACTGGTCTATCCCAGCCTGGTTCAGGGCGACAGGGCCCCGGCTGATCTGGTCCGGGCCATATCCAGGGCCTGCCGGGAGGGCCGGGCCCAGGTCCTGGTGCTCCTGCGCGGAGGGGGATCCCTGGAGGATCTGTGGGCCTTCAACAGCGAGGAAGTGGCTAAGGCGGTCTTTGACTCTGAGATCCCGGTGATCACCGGCATCGGCCACGAGGTGGACACCACCATTGCCGACCTCGTGGCTGACATGCGCGCGGCCACTCCCAGCCATGTGCCCCAGCATCTTTGGGAGCAGAGAAATGATCTGCGGGTGCGGGTGGATGAACATGAGATAAGGCTGGCTAAGACCTACGAGAGATTTCTGCAGGACAGGAAGGAGCAATTGGATAATATTGCAAAGGCCCTTTTCTGGCTCAGTCCGGAAAAACAGCTGCAGCGCCGGGAAGAAAGTCTTAACGCCCTGGAGCAGACTTTGCACAGACAGGCCGGTGCTTTCCTGGATATGCATCAGAGATCGGTGCATGATCTGGAGGCCAGAATCCAGTCCAGGTTCGGCCCTGACTTCTGGAGAATCAGGCGGCAGGAGCTGGTTTTCTGGCAGGAAAAGCTGAAAAGTCTGTCTCAAAGTCTTGTACAGGACAAGGCACACCAGCTGAATTTTATCCGGGAAAAGCTTGCGTCCCTGGATCCGTACGGCCCGCTGAAGCGCGGATATTCACTGGTAACTGTGGAAAGAACAGGCAGGTTTCTGCGCAGCGTCAATGATGTTCTGGCTGATGATGAACTGGAGATTACGGTTATTGATGGACAGATTAAAAGCAGGGTGGTTCCCCAAGCTGTCCGTAATCAGTGACTACGTACCACGGTAGAATTATCTTTAGTTATTTTTGCCAAAATCCTATTGGCTCTTCAACGTATGCTTCTGGATAAGGCTCTTAATTTTTAACTGTATATAAAATCCACTCTATGCGTCGAGGAACCAAAATTTTTGAGTTTCACAATACCCAGATGCCTCCATTCAAACTTGTATCAGAATATTCTTCCAGGGGAGATCAGCCCCAGGCCATTGAAGCTCTGGTCAGAAATCTGGAGCAGGGGCTGAGAGACCAGGTACTGCTTGGTGTTACCGGGTCTGGCAAGACCTTTACCATGGCCAATGTTATTACCCGGCTGAACCGTCCGGCCCTGGTCATGGCCCCCAACAAGACCCTGGCTGCCCAGCTTTACAACGAATTCAGACTGCTTTTTCCTGAAAATGCAGTGGAATACTTTGTCAGCTATTATGACTATTACCAGCCGGAAGCCTACCTGCCCACCACGGATACGTACATAGAAAAGGACTCCTCCATAAACGACGATATAGACAAACTGAGACATGCTGCCACTCACGCCCTGCTCACCCGCAGGGACGTGCTCATCGTGGCCTCGGTGTCCTGTATCTACGGTTTGGGCTCACCTGAATACTATGCCCGGATGATCATCCCCCTGGAAGAAGGGCAGGCCTTGGATATGGATGATCTCATGGCCAGACTGGTGGAGGTGCACTACCAGCGCAACGACTACGATTTTCACCGCAATACTTTCCGGGTGCGCGGAGACGTGCTGGAGATCATTCCGGCCTACCGCATGGAACAGGCCCTGCGCATCGAGTTCTTTGGAGACAGCATTGAGTCCCTGTACGAGACAGACCCCCTGACCGGAGAGATAAGATCCAGGCTCAGGAAAACAGTCATATATCCCGGCAGCCACTACGTGTCTGATCAGGACAACCTGCATAGAGCCATCATTGACATCCGTGAGGAGCTGAGGCACAGGCTGGTCCGGTTCAAGGAACAGAACATGCTGGTGGAGGCCCAGAGGCTGGAGCAGAGGACCCAGCTGGACCTGGAAATGATCCAGGAGATGGGCTACTGCAGCGGTATTGAGAACTACTCCCGGCACCTGGACGGGCGCAGATCCGGGCAGCCCCCGGCCTGTCTTCTGGATTATTTCCCTGAAGACTACCTTTTGTTTATTGATGAATCGCACATCACCATTCCCCAGATCGGGGGCATGTACAACGGAGACATATCCAGGAAGAAGACCCTTGTGGATTATGGATTCCGCCTGCCGTCAGCCCTGGACAACCGCCCCCTGAGTTTTGACGAGTTCCTGGAGAGAATGGGTCAGTGCATATATGTTTCAGCCACACCTGGTCCGTGGGAGATGGAACGTTCCCAGGGCGTGGTGGTGGAACAGATTATCCGTCCTACCGGACTGGTGGATCCGGAAGTGGAAGTGCGTCCCACCAGGGGCCAGATGGATGATCTTCTGGATGAATGCCTCAAGAGGCAGGAAAGGGATGAAAGGATGCTGGTAACCACCCTGACCAAGCGCATGGCTGAGGACCTGACCGAGTACCTGCAGGAGAGGAGCATCAAAAGCAGGTACCTGCATTCGGACATCGACACCCTGGAAAGAGTGGCCATTATCCAGGCCCTGCGGGCAGGGGAATTTTATGTCCTGGTGGGCATCAATCTCTTGCGCGAGGGGCTGGACATCCCTGAGGTTTCCCTGGTGGCGATCCTGGATGCGGACAAGGAGGGCTTTCTGCGTTCAACTCGCTCGTTGATCCAGACCTTTGGCCGGGCAGCGCGCAATGTGAATGCGCGGGTGATCATGTATGCGGACCGGGTGACCGATTCCATGCAGAGGGCCATGGATGAAACCGGACGCAGGAGAAGCATGCAGAAAAGGTTTAATAAGGAGCACAATATTATTCCTGCCAGCATTATCAAGGCCGGCCCCAACACCCTTTATGAAATGCACACTCAGCCCGCACTGGACAGGCTGGGCGTGGCAGCGGAGGAAGCCGCACTGTACAGGGGGGATCCCGCAAAGATGGAGCAGGAGATAAAGAAGCTGGAGCGCAGGATGCGCAGGCTGGCCCAGGACCTGGAGTTCGAAGAAGCGGCCCGGGTCAGGGACCGGATCCAGGAGCTGAAAAGCGCCCTCATGGTGTAGCAGGGCAATCCTGAAGTCCCGGTTCCCGGGACGGTCAGATTCTGATGACATAGTTTGGATTGATTAAATCAAGGAAATGCAGGTGAGGGTGAAGTACTTCATCAGGAGAGGCAGAAATTGCGCATAGGACTTTTGGGCGGAAGCTTTAATCCAGTGCACATCGGCCATCTGCGGCTGTGCCTGGAAATGCTGGAGCAGGCAGGCCTGGACCGGGTGGAGCTTGTACCGGCATTCATTCCCCCGCACAAGGAATTAAAGCTCGTCCTGCCCTTTGATCTGCGCCGGGCCATGCTGGAAGGGGCCATTGAGGGAAAACAGGGCATGGAGGTGAACTGCATGGAAAAAGAGAGGCCAGGACCATCCTACACCTTTGACACCCTGCAGGCATACATCCGAGACAACCCCGGCCATGAACTCTTTTTCATCCTGGGAGACAGTGACCTGTTCACAGTGCCCAAGTGGCACAGGGGCCGGGAAATTGCCTATCTCAGCAATCTTCTGGTCATCGGCAGGGAAGGGGAGGAATCCGGAGTTGCCGGGTTTACCAGGGAATTCTGGAATGTCCGGAGATTGGATGAACACTCATGGCAGTTGAAAGAGGGCAGGGAGATCAAATACCTTTCCGTGCCCAGGCTGGATATCAGCTCCACCATGATCCGGACCAGATGGCTGGCCGGGAGAAGCATAGACTGGCTGGTCCCCCGGGCTGTGCAGGATATTCTGGATGCACACGCCCATGAAGTGCGGGCGGTCTGGCAATAGAACCGGGCACCGGGACCGGGTGATAATCCGGCATCCAGCCGGATCATCACACTCCTCAGGTACCGCCGAAGCCGATGCTTACCTTTTCTCCTTCTACAATTACCGGAACTTTCCGCTTGCCTCCGGAAAGTTCAAGCATTTTCTGCAACTGATCCGGCTGTTCCAGGACATCGATGTACTCATGATTCCTCATGGCCTCACGGGCCTTTCTGGTATAGGGTCAGCTGTTTTTTCCGTATATTATAGGTCTGGACATGTCTTCTCCTTATAAGTGTTTCCCCTGTCATGGTATCTGCTGTCCTGCAGAGTCATTCTCTTTCTTTCTTCTCGAGATCTTCTCCATCTGCCTCTATGGCCGGACCTGACGAAGCCGGGGTCCTTCCGGATCCTTGCTCTTCAGGGGTCGGCTCTCCTGGAGCCTCTTCCATGTCAGGCAGGGTGCCGGAAATGACCAGAGCGCCGGTATCTGCGGAGAGCTCCATGTTGTCCCGCCAGGTTATCTCCAGCTCGATTTTTTCCTTTTCCGGTTTGATTTCAGCCTTAATCTCCATTTTAATGCGGGCTCCGGGGTTCAGGGAAAGTATTTCATCATTGTGCTGCAGATTGATCCGACCCTGCCTGAGTGCCTGCACAAGGTTCTCCAGGTGAGCTGTGATATCGGTTTTGTCCAGGACACCTTTGAATTTAAGCTCATGTTTACTCATTCCACCCTCCGCGGTTTTAGTTGAAATCTTTGGAAAATACTCTGAGCTGGAGCGGCTTTTTTTTCTGGCTCTTCGACGTATGCTGTGGAATTGATACAGCATTATACTATATCTTTCCAGCTCCGTGGTTTTGTCAAAAGGGCTTAAAAACTTGCTCACAGGCGGACTAAAGCCCGCACTTTACCAGGATT
>SL_5KL_010_SEDDRAFT_10000355_pt1 | contig 30010 bp, 29 predicted proteins | sample SodLakKL_010_SED_FD_9118 | JGI IMG/M metagenome (IMG submission 9118) | reverse complement strand
TTGCGAAGGTGGTGGAATTGGCAGACACGCTAGACTTAGGATCTAGTGGGCATTGCCCTTGGGGGTTCGAGTCCCCCCCTTCGCACCATTTTTCCCGCGAAATTTGGCGGGTTTTTTTATTTTTTACCCCGGGTTTTTTCTGGGGAGTTTTTTAAAAAGGTAAGAACTCAATAATATAGAAGAAATGGAAAGTAATGAAAAAAAGGGTTTTTATAGGGTTTTGGGGAAATTCGAATAGGAAGCAAAGAGGGAGGGGGAGAAACCGTGGAAAAAGAAACAAACAGGTTACAATTAATTCTGGAAAAAATGCCGGATGGGTTTGCCAGGCACAGGGTTGTTTTTGATGATAATGGAAACCCTGAGAAATATATTTTCCAGGAAATCAACTCTACCTTTGAAAAGCTTACTGACTTAAAAAAAGAGAAGATAATCGGGGAAGAGGTTGAAAAGGTTTTAAAGAAAACCGGTAATTCTCCCCAAAATCTTCTGAAGGAATACCGGGAGGTTGTATTAAAACAAAAAACTATTGTAACTGAGTTTTTCTCCCACGGCTTAAACGCTTATTACCAGGTGATAATTTTCCCTGAAGGTAAAGAACACTTTTCCATTATTCTTCGGGATATTACAGATAAATATGAAAAAGAGGAAAGAATAAAAGAACTTGGAGGACTGTACAACTTTTCCCGCCTGATCAGAAAAGAAAAAGAAATGGATAAAATACTGGAAAAGACCGCTGATTTCTTACCCAGAGCTTTTCAATTTCCAGATTTGGCGGAAGCTCAGATAAAATTTGATGGACAGGAATTTTCTACTGAAAATTTCAAACCAACTCCCTGGAGCATAAAAATTGGTTTTGAAGTTTTTAATGAAGAGTGCGGGGAAATTGAAATTTCGTATTCAGAAAAACCTGACTCTGAGGGGACCCTCTTTTTACCCGAAGAGAAGTTAATGTTGGAAACAATTGCAGAACACCTGGGAAGACTTACAGAACAAATAAAGGGAAGGGAAGCCCTCCAGGAAAGCGAAGAAAAACTTTCTAAAACCCTAGATTCAATTGGTGATGGGGTAATTGTTACTGATAATAAAGGGTTAATTACCAGGTTAAATCCCAAAGCAGAAGAATTAACCGGTTGGAATGCCGAAGAGGCTAAAGGGAAATCCCTTCCTGAGGTATTTAAAATATTTAATGCCCGGACGGGAGAACCTGTTCCCAATCCGGTTTTAAAAGTGCTTGAAACCGGTGAGGTCGAGGGGCTGGCTAATGATACAACTATTTTCTCCCGGGACGGGAGAGTAAGGCATATTTCGGATAGTGCTGCGCCAATTAAAGACCTAAACGGAAAGATAATTGGGGTAATCATGGTTTTTTCCGATATCACTGAAGAATTCCAGGCCCGGGAAGCATTGCGAAAAAGTGAAGAGAGACAGGATTTAATCCTTTCTAATACCCCGGCCGTTATTTACAGTTTCGAAGTTGTGGATAACAAACCCCTAATTACCTATATTAATGAAAATGCCAAAAATGTTCTGGGATATTCTCCGCAAGAATTAAGGAAAGATCCTCAACTCTGGGTTAATAGGGTGCATCCCGAGGACAGAGAAATTTTTAAAAAATCTTTCCCCGAGAGGTGCAGGGGGAAGAAATCCTGTTCCTTTGAATATAGGTTCAAACACAAAGAAGGTAGTTATCGCTGGATTTTTGAGCAACAAAAAGAGGTCCAAAAAGGCAATGAAAATGAAATAGTCTGTGTTTGCTGGGATATTTCTGAAAGGAAAAGGGCTGAAAGCCTTATCCAGGCCAGGTTAAACCTTTTAACCTATTCTCAGTCTAATCCCGAAGAAAGAGTGCTGCAAAAAGCCCTGGATGAGGTTTGCGGACTGGTTAATAGCCCCATTGGTTTTTTCCACTTTTTGAGTTCCGATGAGCAAGAACTGGAACTGAAAGCCTGGTCTTCAAATACTCTTGATACCTTTTGCCAGATACCCGAAAAACAGGGGATGAGTTATAGAGTTTCGGAAGCTGGAGTTTGGGTTGAGTGCATAAAAGAGAGGAAGCCGGTGATTCATAATGATTACCTTTCCCTCGCTCATCGGAAGGGATTGCCCGAGGGTCATCCGGAAGTAACCAGGGAGCTTGTTGTTCCAATTTTCCGCCAGAACCGTATTGTTGCAATAATGGGAGTGGGAAATAAACCTGAAGATTATAATTCCCAGGATGTTCAGGTTGTATCTTACTTTGCAGATATTGCCTGGACCCTTGTTGAGCAAAAACAAACAGAAGAGAAAATCCGTTATATTAGTTTCCATGATATACTAACCGACCTTTATAACCGGGCATTTTTAGAAGAAGAGATGAGAAGGTTTAACACCCAGAGGCAATTACCCATAAGTATTATAATGATCGACCTCAATGGCCTAAAACTTGTAAATGATACTTATGGACATCAGGTTGGAGATGAACTTTTGCAAGGTGTGGCAGATATACTGAAAAATTCCTGTCGGCAAGAAGATGTAATTGCTCGCTGGGGGGGAGATGAGTTTGTAATAATGCTTCCCAAAACCCGGGAAAAAGAGGCAATCATAATCGGGAAAAGAATCAGAAAGAAATGCGCCGAGACAAAAATCCGAGATATCCCCGTTTCCATTGCCCTGGGGGTTTCTGTAAAGGAGAAAAAAGAAAAAACTTTGGAGGAAACCCTTAAAGAAGCAGAGGATAATATGTATAAACAGAAATTATCAGAAAGCAAAAGCAATCGAAGTGCAGTTTTAAATACTCTGTTGAAAACCCTGGCAACCAAAAGTTATGAAACAGAGGAACACACCCGGAGAATGCAGAAGATTGCTAGAAAAATAGGGGAAAAACTGGGCCTTACTGATTCCGAATTAGCCCGATTAACCCTTTTAATCACCCTGCATGATATTGGGAAAATTAACCTTTCTGAAGGATTACTTACTAAAAAGGGACCCCTTACCGACAAGGAATGGGAGATAATGAGAAAACACCCGGAAACCGGTTATCGGATTGCCCGGGCCACAGATGAATTTTCCCACGTTGCTGAAGGGATTTTATCCCACCACGAACATTGGGATGGTTCCGGCTATCCAAGGGGTTTAAAGGGAGAAAAAATACCCCTGCTTGCCCGGATAACCTCAATTGCTGACGCTTTTGAGGTAATGACAAATGGAAGACCTTATAAAAAGGCAATGTCCCGGGAGGAAATTATTAAAGAGTTTAAAAGGTGTGCTGGAAAACAATTTGATCCGGAACTTGTGGATATTTTCCTTTCAATACTGGATGAAGAGATTTAAAAAAGTTCGGTGGAGTTTTCTTTTCCAAAACCCACCGTATTTTTTTGGCCAGAAAATTAATTCCTCAACCGATAAAGATGTTCGAACAACAAAATAAAAAATCTTTTGGAAAAAGTTTCGAAAATTTGGAAAGGAAGAAACTATAAAAAAGTGAATAATAAATTCCAGAAAACTTTTTCTAAAGATAAGGACTTTTTTAGAATTAAATCAGAAGGCGGGAGGTGTAAGGCTGCGGGGTTTTGTTCAAAACTTTTGGAACCAACCTGCAGCTAAATCAAGGATGGGAAAGCTTCTTACAAAAGAAATAAAAATCCCCCAATCCATTGTTAAGAAATGGCAACGCATTGTGGATATAATTGCAGAGATGTTAGAGGTTGAAGCTGCCTTGATTATGAGAGCCAGGCCAACCGAAATAGAGGTTTTCCTGGCCAGTCAGTCAAAGGGGAACCCCTACCAACCAGGGGATACAGAGGATTTAACCGGGTTATATTGTGAATACGTTATGAAAAAAAAGAAAAGGCTATATGTAGAAAATGCTTTAAATGAAGAACAATGGAAACAAAACCCCGATATTAAACTGGGAATGATTTCTTATCTTGGCTTTCCCCTTACCTGGCCAGATGGGAAAATCTTTGGAACTATTTGCTCTCTTTCTTCGAAAGCGAGAACATATCCAAAAAAAGAAGAAGAGCTTTTCAAACAATTTCAGGAACTTGTTGAGGCTCAATTACATATTATTTACCAGAACCACGAATTGGAAAAGAAAATAAACGAAAGAAATGAATTTGAAAAAACTCTTGATGAAACGCTGATTGAATACAAAGAGGTTGTGGAAACTATAAATGAAGGGATAATAATCCATGATGACCGAGGTTTTATCTCCTTTGCCAATAGTTCTGCAGCAGGGTTATTGAACAAAGAAAGAAAAGAGCTTATTGGAGATAATATTTATAACTTTTTTAAAGTTAACAAAGAAAAACAAGTTTCCAAAAAACAAAAAAGCTTTGATGTCGTTTTAGTGGACGGTAAAGGAGAAAAAAGAGTTTTTAATGTAATTAAGAGCCATAAACAAATTGGCAGGGATTTTAAAAACCTTGTTGCCTTCCGGGATATTACCCACCGCAAAGCCCAGGAAGAAAAAATCAAGTATCTGAGCCTTCATGATAGCCTGACGGGCCTTTACAATCGCCTGTTTTTTGAAGAAGAATTTAAAAGGCTTGATACCGAAAGGCAGCTCCCAACCTGCTTGATCCTTGCCGATGTAAATGGCTTGAAATTAATTAATGATTCCCGTGGCCACAAAGAAGGGGATAAAGCCCTGCAAAAGATTTCCCAAATATTGAACAAAAGTTGCCGGGAAGAGGATATTATTGCCCGCTGGGGCGGGGATGAATTTTTAATTCTCCTGCCCCAAACCAGTGAAAAAGAAGGGCAAAATATTTGCCAAAGAATAAAAGAAAATTGCTCTCGGGAAAATCCTGGTTATCCCATTTCCCTTTCGTTGGGTCTGGCTATTAAAGAACAAAAGGGAGAAAAACTTGCGAGTTTATTCAAAATTGCAGAAGATCGGATGTATGATCAAAAAGCCCAGGAAAGTGGAGAAGTAAAGAGTGATATATTAAAATCCCTTTTGAAAACCCTTTCTAAAAATAGCAGTGAAACTGAAGGGCATGCCAGGAGAATGCAAATTTTAGGCAATGCAATAGGAAAAAAGATCGGGCTATCAAATTCCGAACTTGAAAAACTGTCCCTTCTGGCAATGGTCCATGATGTGGGAAAAACGACGATCCCCGAAGAAATTTTGCAAAAACCTGGTGGCTTAACCCAAATAGAGTGGAACAAAATAAAACAACATCCCATAACTGGGTTTAAAATTGCTTCGGCAACGGAGGAGTTTGTTCACGTTGCAAATCTGATTTTATACCATCATGAATGGTGGGATGGATCTGGATATCCTTACGGAATAAAAGGGAAAGAAATCCCCCTTTTGTCTCGTATCATTGCTATTGTTGATGCTTATGAAGTAATGACAAGCGGTAGACCCTACCGTGAACCAGTATCCAGTTGGGAAGCAGTAGAGGAACTAAAAAGGAATGCCGGAACCCAATTTGATCCGGAATTGGTTGAAGTTTTTTTAGAGATTTATGAAGAAAAGGGAGATCTATATAGGTTCCTTTAGATTCCTTGTAGAAGAAGCTCAATTAGATAAGCTTTGCCCCCCGGGGATGCTTTAAAAATCCTTAATAAAAAGGGGCCTTTTTTCATTGAAGAACAACTAAATTAGCAAGAAAAACGCCCCAACTAATCATAATAGTTGGGGCTTATTATTGCAACGAAGTAGCTTATTTTTTAAACTTGGAAGTAGGGCTAAGTTGCAAAAATAAAATAAAGAATTATTAACTGGAGTTATCGTTATTATTTTCGTTATCCAAAAAACTATCGTCCAGATCTTCTTCGTCAAAATCTTCTAATTGTTCTTGAAAATCTTCAACTTCATCATCTGGAGGAGAGCCACAACCAGCAAGAGCAAGGGAACCAAGTGCTAGAATAAGGATTAGGAAAAGGATAAGGATAAATCTTTTTCTTAACATCAGGGGAACCTCCCTTTTGTTGTTTTCCTTCATAAATATTTATAACAAAAAAATGTGATGGTTTTTTGAATAAAGAAGAAAAATTTTTGGATAAAAAACTCGATATAGGGCATAAATCCTGTTCTTGGTTTTTGGTATTTGGGCATATGTTAAGGTTTTGAAATAGGGGAAAAGAAAAAATTTAGCTTTTTATACCTAAAAAATTTTTAACCCCTTTATTTTAAATGGCTGTAGTGATATAGTTAAGAAGACTATTAGCAGTTAACCTTCCCCTAAAAAGGAGAAGATTTTAATTTGTGGAAGTAACTAAGGGGTGAAATTCTTTGTTAAAATATGTTCTGGTTAACCTGGGGTGCCCAAAAAATGAAGTGGATGGGCAGTACCTTGAAACCATATTGCTGGAAAATGGTTTTATACCGGCGGAAGAAGAACAAAAAAGTGATTTGATAATTATTAATACCTGTGGGTTTATTGAAAGCGCTCAGGAGGAATCTATAAACACCATTATTGCTGCAGCCCGGTTAAAGGAAAACCGGGATATTAAACTAATTGTTGTTGGCTGTTTAAGCCAGAGATTCGGAGAAGAACTGGGCAAAGAACTTCCTGAAGTAGATGTTTTTATGGGTGTAGGAATTGAAGAAGAGTTCAAAGGCCTTATNAAAAAAATTAAAGAAAATGATTTCCAAAAAAGATTAATCTCGGATTCCCTTCCTTTTTCNCGNGGAGATTATTCCCTTACCCACAGNAATGTTTCCGGNCCGGTGGCTTACCTGAAAATTGCNGAGGGTTGTAATAATTTATGCTCTTATTGTGCAATCCCCTCAATTCGAGGTTCTTTTCAAAGCAGACGACTTGAGGATCTGGAAAAAGAAGCCAGGTATCTTGTGGGGCGGGGAGTTATGGAGTTAATTATAGTAGCCCAGGATATTACACGTTATGGAAAGGATCTTTATGGTGAATCTCGCCTGGTTGAGCTTTTGAATAGGTTAGCCAGTATTGAAGGTTTGCAGTGGATCCGTTTAATGTACCTCCAACCAGGGGGGATTTCCGAGGAATTGGTTAATTTTATTTCCCAGGAGAAGAAAATTGTTCCCTACCTGGAAATTCCCATTCAACATATCCGCCCGAAAATATTGAAGGGAATGAACAGGGATGGGGATGAAAAAAAATTGGAAACACTTTTCCAAATGATCCGAGAAAAAATTCCCGGAGTTGCCCTCAGAACAACTTTAATGGTGGGTTTTCCAGGAGAGACAGAGGAAGATTTCCAGGCCCTGAAAAACTTCATGGGAAAAATGAAATTTGAAAGGCTTGGGATTTTTAAATATTCTCCCGAAAAAGGGACCCCTGCAGTAAATTTTACGGGGAAGGTTCATGAAACCGTAAAAGAAAAAAGATTGAGGGAACTGGAAGATTTACAGAAAAAAATTGCCAATGAGCACAATCAGGAAATGGTAGGAGGAATTTTCGAGGTATTAATAGAAGAGGTTTCCGAGGATTATGCTTATGGCCGGACAAAATGGGATGCCCCGGAAATAGATAACCTGGTTATTATTGAAGGGGGAAAGGATTTGGAAGTGGGGAAAATTTATCCCGTTCGGATTAACCTTGCCCTGGATTATGAGCTTGTAGGAGAGGTTTGCTATGAATTTACCCAATAAATTAACCATGTTGAGAATAATACTGATCCCCATAATGATGGGGTTTTTGCTAATTCAATTTCGTGGGGAGTACGGTTATTATGCCCAATTTTTTGCTCTGGGGATTTTTATCCTTGCTGCCATCACAGATGGGCTCGATGGGTATATTGCTCGGCGCCAGGGGGAAATTACCAAGTTTGGAAAGTTGATTGATCCCCTCGCAGATAAGTTGTTAATTTCCGCAGCCCTCATTGCTTTTGTGGATATGGGAAGGATTTCTGCCTGGCCTGTTTTGCTGATAATCGGAAGGGAGTTTGCGGTAATGGGACTCCGGGTTCTGGCTGCCGCAGAGGGCACTGTTATTTCTGCAAGCAAACTTGGAAAGGCTAAAACGGTCCTCCAGATTTCGGCAATTATCTCGGTAATGATTCATCCCCAGATAATAAGGTTCCCCTTTCAGATCCACCAGATTTTAATCTGGATGGCTGTGGCAATTACCATTTATTCGGGGTACGATTATTTTAAAAAAGGACAGAAAGTCCTTGTTGATGAAAACCAGGGTTAATCTTCAAATAATTAATCTTCTTTTGCAACCCCACCTGGGGTTGTTTTAATGTTTAAAGGTTTTTTGAAAAAATTTTTGGGTTTTGATTTTAACATAATTCAGTCAGGTAAGCGTAAATTTGGAGAAAGGTTTTTGCTTGGGAAAGAAGAAATATTTTATTAAGAAAGCTGAAACAAAAATATTAATTTAGGAGATTTTTCTTTTTTCCGGGAGTAAACAAAAAATAATATTTGATCTATTTATCAGAGGAGGGAAAAAATGAAAAAACTTGGGATTAACACGAGGCTGGTTCATTCAGGGGAAAAACCCTGTCCTGTAACCGGTGCATTACGAATGCCAATTTATCAAACTGCAACCTTTGTTTTTGATGATGTTGATCAGGGGGCCCGTCGGTTTGCTGGGGAAGAGGAAGGTTATATTTATACCCGCCTGGGAAACCCAACCCAGACTGCCCTTGAGGTAAAGATGGCAGATCTTGAAGGAGGAAATGCAGCAATTGCAACAGCTTCTGGTATGGCTGCAGTTACCAGCGCAACCATGGCTTTCTTACAACAGGGAGATCATGTAGTTTCTTCGGAAGCAGTTTATGGCTGCACCCATTCACTTTTTAAAGAATTGTTTCCCCGCTATGGGATAAAGGTTTCTTTTGTTGATACCTCTAAACCTGAAGAAATTGAAAATGCAATTCGACCGGAAACCAAAATGCTTTACCTGGAATCTCCTGCTAACCCAACAATGGGTCTGGTTGACATCGAAAAAGCTGTAATAATTGCTAAAGAGAAAAATCTCAAGACGGTATTTGATAACACCTTCATGACCCCCTACTTTCAAAGACCTCTGGAAATGGGAATTGATATTGTAATTCACAGTGCCACCAAATATATTGGTGGGCATGGTGATGTGGTTGCGGGAATAATTGTAGGCAATCAGGATGATATTACCCATATTCGCGGAACAACTTTAAAGGATTTTGGAGGGATCATCAGCCCCTTCAATTCCTGGCTACTCCTGAGGGGCTTAAAAACCCTGGGCCTACGCATGGAAAGAATTAACTCCAATTGTGCTAAGGTTGCCAGGTTTTTGCATGATCATCCCAAGGTGGATAAAATTTTCTACTCGGGATTGCCCGACCACCCTCAACACGAACTGGCCAAAAAACAAATGGAAGGTTTTGGAGGAATGGTCAGTTTTGAGCTCAAGGGAGGTTTTTCTGCGGGGAAGAATTTAATGGAAGAAGTTAACCTTTGTTATCTTGCCGTTAGCCTGGGAGATGTGGATACTTTAATTCAGCACCCGGCATCGATGACCCACTCTACCCTTGATGAAGAGGATCAGATTGAAGCAGGAATTACTCCTGGGATGGTCAGACTTTCGGTAGGTATTGAAGATGTTAAAGATATTATTGATGATCTAGAAAACGGCTTGAGCCGTATAGGATAGGCGTGATTTTTTGAAAGCAGAAATTGTTTCCATCGGAACTGAATTACTTTTGGGCGATGTGGTTAACTCCAATGCTTCATTTCTGGGGAGAGAGCTTGCGGGGCTGGGAATCGATCTTTATTTCATAACCTGTGTGGGGGATAACCCCGCTCGGCTAGAAGAAACTCTGGAAAAAGCCCTATCCAGATCGGACATTGTTATTACAACAGGTGGTCTTGGACCAACCAGTGATGATATTACAAGGGAAGTAATTGCTCGAACTTTTGAGAAACCTTTGCAGAAGGATGAAAATGCCGAAACAATGATCCGGGATTTTTTTTCCAGGCGGGATAGGGAAATGCCGGAAGAAAACCTGAAACAGGCGACCCTTCCCACGGGAGCAGAGCCCCTTTTTAATGAAACCGGTACAGCCCCTGGTTTTTTGCTGGAGGTGGAAGGAAGGAAAATTTTTGCTCTTCCCGGGGTTCCACCTGAAATGAAAATGATGTTTAGAAATAGGGTTCGCCCTAAACTCCTTGAAGAACAGGCGGGAAGGGAAATTATCCACTCCCGGGTTCTTCGAATCTTTGGAATTGGGGAATCAGAAGTAGAAAACAGGCTCCGGGAGATTATTGCTTCCCAGACCAACCCAACTGTTGCTCCCCTGGCTGGCAAAGGAGAAGTCCAGGTAAGGATTACCTGTAAGGAAGAAAACCGGGAACTGGCTGCAGAAAAAATTGCTGAAGTTGCCAGGGAAATTTCTGCAATCCTCGGAGACTATATTTATGGGGAGGGTGACGATTCCCTCGAAGGTGTAATGGCTATTTTGCTGAGCCAGGGAGGCTGGACCCTTTCTGTTGCTGAATCCTGCACGGGAGGCCTTTTGGGAAATAGGATAACAGATGTCCCTGGAGCCTCTGAATTTTTCCTGGGAAGTATTGTCGCCTATCATGATGAAGTAAAAAAGGATGTCCTGGGGGTAAGCCCGGAAATTCTTGAAGAGCATGGAGCTGTTAGTGAAGAAACTGCCCTGGCAATGGCCCGAGGAGCCAGGGAAATTTGCAAAAGTGATATCGGTGTTGGCTTAACGGGAATCGCAGGTCCGGGAGGAGGCACCCCCCAAAAACCTGTGGGGACCGTTAGCTTTGCCCTGGTGGGACCGGAAAGGGAGTATTCAACAACAAAACTCCTTGGTTCAAGAAGAAAAGATAATAAATGGAGAGCAGCAAACCATGCCCTGGATCTTGTTAGGAGATATATTCTGGAAATCATGGATGATTAAAAAATGAGGAAAATGGGTTATCATATTTGATTTTGGTGCTTTATGGGAGGTTTTTTTGATGGGAATTCGATCTTTTGTTGCAATAAAAGTTCCGGATTTGATTACACCCCAACTAATAGGTTTACAGAGGGAACTTCAAAAGTCCCCAATTAAAATCCGGTGGGTTGAACCTCAAAACTTTCACCTTACCCTTCATTTTATTGGTGATGTGGAACCTTCTAAAATAGAAGGAATAATCAAGGAATTAAAAGAGGCTGTAAAAGGGTTTTCGCCTTTTTCAGTAAATTTTGCTGGAGTTGGAGGGTTTCCCCGGGAAGGAAAGTTAAGGGTTGTCTGGGCCGGGGTTGGCCGGGGAAAGAATGAGCTTTTAAAGCTCCAACCAGAAGTTTTGAAAGCTCTTGATAGGGCAGGAGTAAAACTCGAAGGGAAGGAGAATTTCCATCCCCATCTTACCCTCGGCCGGGTAAAAGCCCAGGAAAATACACGACCTTTAAGGATGGCACTTGAACAACAACGGGGGTTTTTTTCCTCGGATTTTTCTGTTTCTTCCCTGCAGCTGATAAAAAGCCAGCTTACTCCTTCAGGACCTGTTTACACGGTTATGGAAGATATAAGTTTTCGATGTGGATCCCTTGACAAATAGGAACGGGTGTTCTATAATGGAATAAGATTAATAAAACGGAGGGAATTAAATGAGCGAAAAACAAAAAGCGCTTGATGTTGCTATAGGTCAGATTCACCGGCAGTACGGGCAGGGTTCGATAATGAAACTGGGGGAAGCCACTGCCAATCTTAATATCGGGACAATACCCTCCGGATCAATTTCTCTCGATGTTGCCCTGGGAGTGGGAGGAATTCCCCGGGGAAGGATTGTCGAATTATTTGGCCCCGAATCATCAGGAAAAACTACCCTTGCCCTGCATATTGCTGCTGAAGCTCAAAAAGAAGGCGGAATAGCAGCCTTTATTGATGCCGAGCATGCCCTTGATCCCAAGTATGCTAAAGCACTGGGTGTTGACACTGATAATCTCTTGATTTCTCAACCGGACACAGGAGAACAGGCCCTGGAAATTTGTGAAGCTCTTGTTAGGAGTAATGCTGTTGACGTAATTGTAGTAGATTCAGTGGCAGCGTTAGTTCCCAAGGCAGAAATTGAAGGCGAAATGGGCGATTCCCACGTAGGACTCCAGGCAAGGTTGATGTCCCAGGCCATGAGAAAGCTTTCCGGTTCGATAAGTAAATCCAGAAGTGTCGTAGTATTTATTAACCAGATTCGTGAGAAAGTAGGAGTGATGTTCGGGAACCCTGAAACTACTCCAGGAGGCCGGGCTTTAAAATTTTACTCTTCAATCAGGATGGAAATTAAAAAGGTGCAGCTTTTAAAAGACGGTGACCAGACAATAGGAAACCGGACAAGGGTAAAGGTGGTAAAAAATAAGGTTGCCCCACCCTTTAGGCAAGCTGAATTTGATATCATGTATGGAACCGGTATTTCCGGGATAGGATCGATACTCGATGAAGCTGTTAATTGTGAAATTGTCAGTAGGTCCGGAGCCTGGTATTCTTTTGAGGATGAACGCCTGGGGCAGGGAAGGGAAAACGCCAAGGTTTACCTTGAAGAAAACCCTGATCTCCTGAAAAAAATCGAATTCAAGGTTAAAGAAAAACTGGGCTTTCCTGTAGAAACCCCTCCAGAAAAAGCCGATAAGGAACTTAATGAGGCTAAAAAGTAGAGACCAATCCCCGCTTCGGCGGGGTTTTTGTTTTTCTTGACACCATACCTTAAAAGATTTAAAATAGAGAAGAGTGAACCCTTTTTACCCCCGTAAAAATTAGCTTTGTTTTTAGATAACAACTGAATATGGAGGGAGGTGAACCCAATCCTGCAAAACCCGTTGTTGATTGGATTGTTAGCCCTGTTGTTAGGGTTTATTATAGGCTATGGTGTTCGCAAGGTTCTGGGAGAAATGCGGATTCAGTCGGCTGAAAAGGAAGCTTCAAGTATTAAGGAAGAAGCCCGAAAAGAAGCCGAAACAATTAAAAGAGAAGCAAAACTTGCTGCAAAAGAGGAAGCACATGCTACAAAAGAAAAAATTGAACAGGAAAGCCGGGAACGACGAAATGAACTGCAGAAATTAGAGCAGAGGCTTTTACAGAAAGAAGAAAATCTGGAGAAGAAATCGGAGCAACTGGAAAGAAAAGAAGAGCAATTCAAAACTAAAGAGCAGAAAATACAGCAAATAGAAGAAGAAAACCAGCTGATTAAAGAAAAACAATTGCAAAAGCTTGAGCAGATATCCGGTTTTTCCAAGGCTGAAGCTCAACAGGAACTTTTTCAGCAAGTGGAAAGAGACGTAGAAAAAGACCTGGCCAGGATGATCAAGGAAAAAGAGACCCAGGCAAAAGAAGAAGCTGAAAAGAAAGCCAGAGAAGTTATCTCCCTCGCCATCCAGAGATACGCTGCGGACCATATAGCCGAAACAACAGTGTCCGTTGTTTCCCTTCCCAATGATGAAATGAAGGGACGAATCATTGGCCGGGAAGGTCGAAATATAAGAACCCTTGAAAACCTGACTGGAATTGACTTGATTATTGATGATACCCCCGAAGCCGTTATCCTTTCTGGATTTGATCCAATTCGGAGAGAGGTGGCTCGGGTTGCACTGGAGAAATTAATCGCCGATGGTAGGATTCACCCCGGACGAATTGAAGAAATGGTGGAAAAATCCCGTAGGGAAATTGAAACCAAAATTCGCGAGGAAGGTGAACAGGCAGCATTTGATACGGGGGTTCATGGGCTTCATAAAGAAATTATTAAATTACTGGGAAGACTAAAATACCGGACCAGTTATGGACAAAATGTATTAAACCATTCCATTGAAGTAGCTCACCTATGTGGTATTATGGCAGCTGAAATTGGTGCTGATGTTAATATCGCCAAAAGAGCAGGCCTGCTGCACGATATAGGAAAAGCTGTTGACCACGAAGTTGAAGGACCTCACGTTGAAATTGGAGCAGACCTCTGTAAGAAATATGGAGAAAATAAAGCTGTAATCCACGCTGTTCTGGCCCACCATGAAGACCTTGAATTTGAAAGCACTGAAGCAATTCTGGTGGCCGCATCTGATGCACTTTCTGCTGCAAGACCTGGGGCAAGAAGGGAAACCCTTGAGTCTTACGTAAAAAGACTGGAAAGCCTGGAAAAAATCGCCGATTCCTTTGAAGGTGTTGATAAAGCCTACGCTATCCAGGCAGGCCGAGAAATTAGAATTATTGTAAAACCGGATAAGGTTCGAGATGAAGCTGCACCCAAACTTGCACGAGACGTTGTTAAAACTATTGAAGATGACCTGGAATACCCGGGTCAAATCAAAGTTACAATTATCAGAGAAACTCGGGCTGTAGATTACGCAAAATAAACTGAAAAAAAGCCCCGGGCATGCCCGGGGTTTTTTTGTCAACTAACATTAGATGATAATCCAATTTCTTTTTAACCTTTTTTCTCAACTATTCAAATCTTGCAGGGAGTGGTAAAATTGCGGATCCTTTTTATCGGCGATATTGTTGGCCGGCCTGGACGAAAAGTTGTTCGAGAAAACCTGGGATCTTTAAAAAAAGAATATTCTCTTGATTTTGTAATTGCCAATGGGGAAAACTCTGCCGGAGGTTTTGGAGTTACCGATAAAATATTTCGAGAATTAAGAGAAATGGGTATTGATGTTGTAACAAGCGGAAACCATATCTGGGATAAAAAAGAAGTCTACCAGGTTATTGATCAGGAGGACAGGTTGTTAAGGCCTTTAAATTACCCCCCAAAAGCTCCAGGACGGGGTTATGGAATTTATAATGTAAGCGGAAAAGGCAATATCGGAGTAATGAATCTTTCGGGAAGAATCTTTATGGCGCCAAATGATTGTCCTTTTAGAGTTTTTGATGATTGGATAGACAAAATAAGGAAAGTAACTCCAATAATAATTATTGACTTTCACGCAGAAGCAACTTCAGAGAAGAAGGCTTTTTCTTACTATGCAGACGGAAAAGTTACTGCAATCCTGGGAACCCATACCCATGTTGCAACTGCAGATGCTCAGGTAAGCGAAAAAGGAACTGCTTATATTTCTGATGTTGGGATGACGGGAGTTCAGGATTCGGTAATCGGAGTGGAAAAAGAAGCCATCATCGCCAAATTTATTTCAGGATTGCCCCAACGGTTTGAGGTGGCAGAAGGGAATCCGGAAATTCGAGCAGTCTTTATTGAAACCAACCAGGAGGGCAAGGTTGAAGATTTTAAACCGATTCAATTGTAATAAAATGGAAAATAAAGCTATTTTTTATTTCTGTTTGAAGGATTTATTATTTTAGCATATAATAATATATAAGAGACCTGGTATAATTAATTTATTCTCAGCAAGGAGGTTTGGCAAAAAAAATGGAAGTACTGAAGGTGTCATCAAAATCCAGCCCAAATTCCGTTGCAGGTGCATTGGCAGGTGTTTTGCGTGAGAGGGGTTGTGCAGAACTACAGGCCATTGGTGCCGGTGCCCTTAATCAGGGCATTAAAGCTGTTGCTATTGCTCGAGGTTTTGTAGCTCCCAGTGGTATTGATCTTATTTGCATTCCGGCCTTTACAGACATTGAAATTGATGGAGAAGAAAGGACCGCAATCAAACTTATTGTAGAACCGCGATAGTTTGTTTGAGGTCGACCTGTTTGCATTAATTTGCAAACAGGTCTTTTCTTTTTTAAAGGTTAACAGGGAACGGTATAGAAGTATAATTTGTGATGTGCAAAATTTTCTTTAGTTAATGTTTAAAACTTGAAAAAATGGAGGCTGAGGGCAAGAATGGAAGCAATTTTTACTGCAGATGGACATTGTGACACGATGCTTCGGGTAATGAATGATCCTGATTATGATTTTTTTTCCAATAATGGAAATGGCCACCTTGATTTACCCCGGTTAATGGAGGGAGGAGTTAACCTCCAGGTAATGGCCCTCTTTGTCGAGAGCAAATTCAAACCTTTCCAGGCCCTTCCCAGGACCCTGGAAATGGCGGGAGCTTTTCATCGACTGGTTGATAGCAATTCGGATAAATTGGAACTAATAACTTCCAGAGAAAAAATGGAGGCCTTAAAGAAAAAACCCCAAAAGACGGGGTTGCTAATGGCCCTTGAAGGAGGGGAAGCCATTTGCAGCCTTGATTCTCTTTACGCTTTTTTCCACCTTGGGTTAAGGCTTATTACTCTGACCTGGAATCAGCGGAATCAATTGGCAGATGGAGTTGGAGAAACCTGTACAGGTGGGGGGCTTACTGTTCTTGGCAGGGAAATAGTCAAAGCGATGAACGGGCTGGGAATTGGAGTTGATGTTTCTCATCTTTCCGAGAAGAGCTTTTGGGATGTTGCGGAGATCTGTGAAAAACCTTTAATTGCTTCCCACTCCAATGCCTATGAGGTTTGCAACCATCCCCGGAATTTAAAGGATGATCAGATTGATAAGATTGCTGATACTGAGGGAATTATCGGGATAAACTTTAGTAGTTACTTTCTAAACGGGACTAAAAAGTCCTCAATTGAGGACATTATTAACCATATAGAATATATTTCCAACAGGTGTGGTTTTGATTGGGTAGGGCTTGGCTCCGATTTTGATGGGATAGGTTTTCCTCCCGAGGGAATGGAGAATGTAACCAGGTTTCCTGTTCTGGCCAAGGAACTAATAAAAAGGTTTGGAGATGGCAATGCTTTGAAAATAATGGGGGAAAACTGGAGAACAGTATTAAATAAAGTACTTCCCAGTAGTTGACACCCTTCAACCCAGTGTTATAATAGGCAGGAGGGGAATAAAATTGGCTGTTGACCTCCATGTGCATACTTGCTTTTCCGATGGGAAATATTCACCCGAAGAGGTTTTGCGCCGGGCAGAAAGTAAGGGGCTTAAAGGCCTTTCCATTACCGACCATGATTCAGTTAAAGGTATTGAAGGGGGGTTTAAGTCTGCAAATAGGGTAGAGTTTGTCCCGGGAGTGGAACTGAGTACTGAAGAAGGGGACGAAGAAATCCATATTCTGGGCTATTATCTTGACTACAGGAATATGGACCTTCTTGCTTTTTTGAAAGACCTTCGCCGGGCCCGGATGGACCGGCTGGAAAAAATGCTCTACCAGCTGGAAAACCTGGGATATGTCCTGAAGAACACCGAAGAATTAAGGAAAAACTCAAACCCCGGAAGGATGCATGTAGCAAGGGCTCTGGTTAAAGAAGGTTTTTTTAAAAACACTGACAAAGCTTTTGCTCTGCTTCTGGAAAGAGGAAGGCCTGCATATGTTCCCAGATACAAGGTCAGGCCTGAAGAGGGAATAGAAATACTTTTAGAAGCAAAAGGATTACCTGTAATTGCCCACCCAATTGATTTGCAGGATATGAAGTGGGTGGATAATTTGCAAAAAAAGGGACTTATGGGGATTGAGGTTTATCATCCCAGACATCCCATTCTTTTTACGGATTACCTTTTGCGCTTGTCCCAAGAAAAAGGTCTTGTGCCTACAGGAGGTTCTGATTGTCACGGTCCCTCGCCTGAAGGGAAAGATCAAATTGGAAGCCTGAATGTTCCGGACAGTTGTTTGGAAGGGCTTCGAAAACTTAAGGAGGAGAGGGTTATATGAAGAAATTTGGCCTGTTTTTGGCTGTGGCTTTATTTTTGTTTTCCGGGCTGGTAACTGTTCAGGCCAGCCAGGTAATTGTGGTGGTTAACGGGGAAGAGATTTATTCTGATGAATATGAGAAGCGGGTTGACAGGCTTAAACTGCATGTTCAAAACCTGATGGGAATTGATTTTGCAACTGCAGATGGGCAGGAATGGCTGAGGGTTATTGAAAACCGGGTTATTGAAGAAATGATCTGGGAAACCATTTTCATGCAAGAAATTAAGGATTATGGCCTGGAGGCTTCTTCTGAAGAAGTTGATCTTGCCTTTGCTGAATACCAGGAGGATTATGATAGCCAGGAAGAATTTGACCTTTTCCTTGAAGAAGCAGGTTTTACCGAGGAAGAGTACAGGGAACTTATTAAAACCAACCTTTTAATTGATAAGCTGCTTGACATGCAGGTTGGAGAGTTTTCTGTTACCGAGGAAGAGCTAAAGGAATATTATCAGAATAATATTGGTCGTTACAGTCAGGATGAAAGGGTAGCTGCCCGGCACCTCCTTTATGACGAGGAAGAAAAAGCCCTGGAGGTTTTAGAGGCAATTGAGTCCGGAGATGACTTCGATGCCTACATGGAGGATGGAGAAGAGCTCGGGTATTTTGGGAGAGGAATGATGGTTCCTGAATTTGAAGAAGCTGCTTTTGGTATGGATGTTGGTGAAATAAAGGGACCCGTTGAGACTAACTTTGGTTTCCACATTATTTATGTTTATGACCGGGAAGAAGAAAAAGTGGTTCCTTTCAATGAGGTTCGGGATCAGATTGAAAATGATCTTTTTGAAGAAAATTACGATACAAAGGTGAATGAATATTTTCAAAAGCTTTATGAAATAAGTGAAGTTGAGTTTATTGAAGAATAATTTACGAAGGGTAAAAACAGCCTGCCGTTAGATGTAAGTTTTGCAAAAAAGCGGGAAAAGGTTTTCTTTTCCCGCAATACCCGGCTTTTTAAGGGGAGTTTGGTTAACCTGTTTCCCAATTAATTGTTGAATTGTTAATCCAAACAAAAGCCAGGAGTATCAAATGAGGATGGGACCAATTTAACCCCCCTTTTGGGGGTTAATTTTTGGCAGGAGAAAAAAGGTGGCTGTCGAAATTATGATTATTAAATGCTGGGAAAAGGAGAGATAGGCATGTGGGAATTTGTAGTTCAAGGTGGACCAATAATGGTGCCTTTGCTGATCAGTTCAGTAGTCAGCCTAGCGGTAATTCTGGAGCGCTATATTTTTTTCAGGCGCACCCACAATAACAACCACAAACTTTTTAAGAAGTTCTCCCGCTACATTAGGCAGAGCCAGTACAAGGAAGCAATTAGGGATCTTAAAAAGGAAAGAGGACCGGTAGCCAGGATTATGGCGGCAGGATTGACCTTTACGGGCGGAGGTACCCTTGAGATTGAGGAACACCTGGGCCTTACAGGAGAACAGGAAGTTGCGAAGATGGAAAAGAATCTTATGGTTCTGGATGTTATCGCCTCGGTCTCTCCTCTTTTAGGATTACTGGGGACGGTACTGGGGATTATCGATAGCTTTGACATTCTTTACATTACAGGTGGTGTGGCCTCGCCAGCTCAACTTAGTTCCGGAATTGCAAGGGCTTTGTTAACAACTGCTACTGGCCTTTTCATTGCTATTCCAACTATGATTTTTTATTCTCATTTTATTGGGATTCTGAACCGGAGGGTTCGGGAATTAAACCGCTGGACCAAGGAGGTCCAGACCCTTCTCGAGGACGTGAGGGCAAATGTTTAAAACAAGGCTTCGCCGGCGGCCCCGAATTGAAATTATCCCTATGATTGACGTTATCTTTTTCTTGCTGGTGTTTTTCATGCTTTTTACCACCTTCAAAACCACTCCCCACGGACTGGATATTCAATTGCCCCAAGCAGTAACAGCGACACAGCAGCAGGAAGATCAAATCGTCAGTATTTATATTAACCAGCACGGCGAGATTTACTTTGATGAGACAAGAGTTTCAATTGGCGAACTGGGTGGTGCTTTAGCTGCTCAGCAACAGGATTATCCTAATCTGGTTTCCTTAATCCAGGCTGATCAACAGACCCCCTATAATTACGTGGTCCAGGTAATGGACCTTCTAAGGGAGTTAGGTCTTTACCGAATCAGTTTTGGAGCGGAACCTCCAAGCGGTGATTAATGTGGATTCTAAAGGATTTGGAAATTTAAAAGGTTTTCTTCTCATTTCTGCTATTCTTCACCTTGTTTTCCTGGTTTTTATGCCGGGATCTATTTTCCATTCCCAAATGGACACACTCGAACCTCCTGACCCGATAGACTTTTTCCTCGTAGACTATATGCCCATGCAAGAACAACCCCCTGAGGAACCGGTTCATGAACCAGATCCTGTAGTAGAGCCGGAACCAGAGCCAGAACCCGAGCCAGTTCCAGAGGTTGAAGAAATTGAGGAGGAACTCGAAGATCCTCCTGTGGAGGAAGCAATAGAGGAGGTAGGACCCGAGGAATTGGAAGAACCACCCGTTGAAGAAGTGGAAGAAGATTTAGGGCAGGAAGAAATTGACGATGCCATGGTTGCTGAAGATTTACTGGAAGATTTGGATACCCCTCCCGTTGAGGAGGACATTACAATTGCCCTGGAAACTGCTGAAGAAGACATAATGACTACAGATTTAAGTGAAGAATATGTTTACCTTCCCGAACTATTACCACCAAGTAGTGATGATATTGAATCAGCTCTAAAACCCGATGAACCGGAAGAGGAAATAGTTGAAGAAGAGGAAGAACCGGAACCTGCAGAACCTCAACTTCCACAGGATCCGGTAAGTGCTGTTCTTGCCAAAACAGTTCCTCTTTTACCGAAAGATGCCGCAAATGAAGGTGTAGAAGGCACAGTTGAGATTATGATTTTGATTGATAGAAACGGGATTTTAAGAGATATTGAATTTATTGAATCATCGGGGGATGACCGGATTGACGAAAATGCCAGGTTGACCATTGAAAGGTTATGGGAGTTCAGTGGACAACCCAGGGATTATTACTTGCATTTGGTCATCGACTTTACCCTGCAGGAGGTTACGGTAGAATTTTTGGACATCTTTTTTGCGGAGGAGGGTGAATGATGGCCAAAACGGGGCTTGTGTTTTTGCTTGTATTGCTTATTGCCGCCAGCATAACAATTGCCTCCCCTGAAGAGTATATTGACGGGGAGGGGAACTTACGCCTGGAAAATGAGTATATTGCCATCTTTGTTAACCTGGGACCGGAGAACAAAGGAAGATTTGCTCTGGATGTAACCGGGGGAAATCCTGAACATGATGGTGATAATAATAAACCCTTGATTTACGGTCACCCCCGTCCCTGGACGTCATATACTACCGTCCGGATTGATGGTGAAAATTATATTTTCGGGGGAGAAACAACTCAGAGGGCCGGCCGAGATGGGGTTTATGGAGAGGTTACCCAGGAACCCGAAGTTGTTGACGGTGAAAGGATTGTAACAGAAACCCAATTGGGAGATGTTGTGATTACCCAGGAGCTTTCTTTTATTGAAAGTACAACAACGGGTTTTCCCGATACTGCCAAGATCAGGTACGATGTAACTAATATGGGAGATGAAGAAAAAAGAATCGGTCTTCGTGTTGTCCTGGATACCATGCTGGGTCCTAATGACGGAGCTCCATTCCGGGTAAGGGATCAGGAGGTACTTCAGGATAAAGTTTTGATACGGGAAGATATTCCCGAATTCTGGCAGGCTTTTGATTCCCTGGAAGAACCTCTGGTTATGGCTCAGGGAGATTTAAGAGGACCTGACCTTACCCCACCTGACGAAGTTTATATGACCAACTGGGGAAGCCTTGCCGATGGAGTCTGGGATTTCAATTTCCGCCCCGGAAGAGAGTTTTATCGGGAGGGAGAATTTGAACTTGACAGCGCCATCGCCCTTTATTGGACACCCGAATGGCTTGCTCCTGGAGAAACAAGGAGTTATGTTACCAGTTACGGGCTTGCAGGAATTGACATTGTTCCCGGGCTCCTTTCTGTTGGTTTAAGTGCTCCCGGTAGAGTAATTTTTGATGACTTTACTCAATCCTTCCAGGTTATGGCTTACATGCAAAATAACCTTGATGTTACAGCCAGGGATGTTGAGGTTACCCTCGATCTTCCTGAAGGTTTTGAAGTGATTGAAGGATCTCAGCGTCATACCCGGGTAGGGGAACTTGATGCCGGGGGTAGAACCCAGTTTGCCTGGCAGGTTGCCCCAACGGGAGATTTGGTTGAACAGAAGGTATTAAACATCCAGGTTCGGGCAGATGCCAGTAACACAGATCAAACTCGGGCAACACGTCAGGTTGAGGTTATGCCTCCTGCAGCTCTTGAGCTTTTCCTGGAAGGACCGAGGGAGTTTAGCTTTATTGATCATAGGATGGAACCAAACCCCTTCCCTGTTTATGGCAGGGTAACCAATACCGGTGGTTCACCGGCATATGCAGTGCAGGCGGCCTTAGCTTTGCCCCCGGGGCTTTCTCTGGTTTCCAGTGATCAGGAACAACTGGAACTGGGTATTCTAGATCCAGGAGATGAAGTTCAATTCCGTTGGCTGGTACGCAGCCATGGCCGTTCAGGAGAAATTCCCATGGCCATGGAAGTAGGTTCCCGAAACACACGGGATACAAGTGTGGTTGATAATATAAATGTTCCAGAGTGGCCTAAGAGTATTTACCTGAAATGGGATGACCCAGAAAGGTTAAGGCCTGGGCGAGTAGCTACTGCCCTTGTAATGCTTGGAAATGTGGGGGACGGAGTAGACTTTGAATTTGACATTGAATACCCCGCAGATTTATTGAAGCCAATGTATATTTCAAGGGGGCAGTTAATGGTTTCCGGTGAAGAACTCCTTGATTTTAACCGACCGGACTTAGACCCAGATTCAGGTGTTATTTCCGGATTTTGGGGTGACCTGATGAATAAAGATGACGGGTCTGGTGTCCTTGCCAGAATTCATTTCCTGGTTAAGGATACTGGGGAAGGAATGTTGGAATTAAAAAACGTAAAAGTTTCCGATATTTACGGGGCGCCCTTTGACCTCGGTATCGGCGACCTGCAATTCAATATTGAATAACCGGAGGGGTTGAAATGAAAGGGAAGATAGCTTTATTTTTGATCCTGTGTTTCCTGATGGCGCCCATTTCCATTGCCAGGGGCGCAGAAATTCGAGACTTGGATGAAGATCACTGGGCCTATGAAATTGTCCAGGAACTTGTAGAAAAGGGTTTTATTTCCCTGTATGATGATGATACCTTTCAGGGTGACAGGGAATTAACCCGACTGGAAATGGCAGAAATAGTGGGTAGAATTCTGGAGCATATTGAACAGAGGGAAGTTACCCTTACGGGAGCTGACCTCAGCAATTTACGGGATTTAACCGTTGAATTCCGTGAAGAACTTGTGGATCTTGCCCAGAGCAAAGAAATTTTTGCTGACCGAATAGAGGATCTGGAAAAATTCCGCCAGATCCAGGAAGAAGACCTGGCAATTCTTGTTGAGAGAATTGAAAATGATTTAGCCCAGATTGATGGAATTCGAGGTGAGGTTCAAGACCTGGAAAGGCTCGTGGACTCATTAATTGATGAAATCCTGGTCCTGGGGGTTGAAGATGAGAGGTTTGATGAATTTGACGACCAACTTCAGCAATTAGTTACCAGAACCGATGATATAGAGGGGAAATTGATAACCCTAGAAACCAATTTCCAGGAGATGGTCCAGGAGGTAATGTTAGACCAGGACACAGACCTTTACAGGGTAATAAGGGATATGGAGGACAACAGGGAGGCTATCGAACGCCTGGAAAGGCAAAACAGCCGTCTCCGGTTACTCATGGGTGGCCTGGCAGGGACTTTGCTTCTGATTTTTCTAATCAACTAGAGATACTAACGGGGTGGCTTCGGCCGCCCTGTTCTTTAAATATAGACAGGGGGGATTGGATGGAAGAAACCTTTGTTTTGATCAAACCTGATGGAATTCAGCGGAGCATGGTTGGACGTATTATTCAGCGCCTTGAGGAAAAGGGTTTGAAATTACTGTCTGTAAAAATGATGCGATTGGATAAAAAAAATGTTGAAAAACTTTATCCCCATCTGGTAGAAAAGGAGTTTTTCCCCCGTCTGGTGAACTTTATGGTTGCAGGCCCAGTCCTGGCCATGGTCTGGGAAGGAGAAGGGGCAGTCCTTGCTACACGCAAACTTCTTGGGTCAACCAACCCTCAGGAAGCCTCTACAGGCACTATCCGGGGGGATATGGCTCTTTCAGTTGGAGCAAATCTTGTCCATTGTTCTGATTCCCTGGAGAACTCAAAAAAGGAAATAGACCTTTTCTTTTCTCCTGGGGAAATTAATAAGTACGAAAAGAGTACAGGAATCTGGTTAAGGGAGGAACCCTGGAAATGAAAAAAGTTGGGCCTTGCCGCTGGGTCTTGGTTATTCTACTTGTTTTTATTTTTTTAGGTAACCAGTTTCTAATGCCCCCTGTGGTTCAGGCTTCTTCAGGGCTCGAGGAAAAGGATATTTTTGTAGGCCTTGGGGTTGCTGTTTTGGTCTACATAATTTTTCAGCTTGGAAAAGATATCCGGGCCGATTCACCCCGGGTAGAAAAGGATCCGGAAAGGCCCCCGGAAAAAATTTCCGATCCTGAAACCGACCTTGAACTCCTTGCTCATTTAATCCACTCAGAATCCCGGGGAGAACCTTATATTGGGCAGGTTGCTGTAGGGGCAGTTGCTTTGAACCGGGTGAAAAGCTCCAGATTTCCCAACACTCTAGAAGAAGTAATAATGGCTCCGGGGCAATTTACTGTTGTATCCAAGGGGACATTTTACCAAACCCCAAATGAAACCGCCTTTAAAGCTGCCCGAGATGCCATTTCTGGAGTGGATCCTACTGGAGGAGCCCTTTACTTTTATAATCCCCGGACAGCACGCAACCTTTCCTGGTTTTTAACTCTCCGGGAAACAATTACCATAGGTAACCATGTATTTGCTGTTGATTAGTGGACACCTTTTTGTAATAAGGAGTTTAACAAAAACCAGGCAAAAAGGCAGCTGGAGTGCTGTCTTTTTTTCTGGAAAAATTTCAAAACTGAAGGAGAGTGTTTTGATGCAGGCAATCTTTTTTGATCTGGACGGAACCCTTTTAGACCTGGATATTAATGAGTTTTTTCCCAGGTATTTAAAAAAATTGAGCCAGAACCTGGCTGACCTTATGGAACCCGAAAAGTTTGTGGATCACCTCCTCTTCTCAACCAAGGCCATGCTGGAAAATACCAATCCGGAAAAAACAAACAAAGAAGTTTTCATGGAAACCTTTTTTGCCCCCGAGGGACTGGAAGTAGAAGAGTTTTACCCCAGGTTTGAAAAATTTTATCAAAATGATTTTCCCCTGTTGAATACGGGCTATGGACCTGTTCCAGGGGCCCATGAAGCCTTAGAGGTGGCAATGAAAAAGGGTTTTGACATTGTTTTAGCAACAAATCCCCTTTTTCCTCGAGAAGCAGTCCTTGAAAGAATGCGGTGGGCCAAAATTGACGATTTTCCATTTGCCCTTATTTCCACCTATGAGCACATGCATTTCTGTAAACCCAACCCCCAGTATTTTGGAGAAATCTTAAACCGACTTGATCTTTCCCCGGAAAAGACCCTTATGGTAGGTAATGATCCCCTGGAAGATTTAATTGCTGGAAAACTGGGTATTAAAACTTTCCTTGCTGAAGATTATATTGTTGAGAGAAAAGAACAACTTCCTGCGGATTATACTGGAAAACTGCAGGATGTGGTTTCAATAATAGAAAACTATTAAAGGACCGGCCAAAAAAGGTCGGTTTTTTTCTGATAAAAATAGGGTTATGGGAATTTGGAAAACCAAATTTAAGCAAGAAAAGCTTTAAATTATAGAAAATCACCGGGACGATTGCTTAAAGGTTTCCCAAAAAAATGGATTTTTAAATACAGGAGATATTTTTCAAAAATAAAATTTGTTCTTCATAAAATAAAAAAATTTAATAAAAAAATAAATTTTTTTTAAAAAGGTATTGACAATTTAAAATTAATAGTTTAAAATAAGCTTGAAAGTTAATAAAATTAATTTAAACATTAAAAAAAGTTAGGAGGTGTTAAAATGTTTGATTACGGTATGGCTTACACAGCAAAAAAAATTCACGAGTTTAATACCAAAAAAGATCAAAAGCGCCACCCCCGTCGTTAAAATAAAGCTTTGAAAGGAGGACGCCCAATGATAAAAAGAGATTATTACTTAGAGGAAAAAGGAGGTTTGAGGAGAGGTTCTGGACAATTGGCAAGAGAACGCCGGTACTAAACCTCCAAAAAAATGAGAGCTATAAAAAGAGAAAACAACTGAAAGGCCCTGGTCACTGAAAAAGTGAAAGGGCCTTAATTATTTTTATCCTTAAACTTCTTTTTTGGCTCATCCTGGACGGGAAGGATACTTACCTTTAAATTTGGCCATTTGCTTTCCAGTTTCTCCTTAACAAAAAATGCTTTTTCCCCAAAATTATCCAGGGTTTTTTCTCCCGGGAAATCTAATTCAACTTCAAGGAAAATCTTCTGCCCTGCTGATCTGGCTTTAAGTTTTTTGATTTCGCAATGTTTTTCCAAAGCTCCTTTAATTTCAGTTATAACTTCCTGTTTGGGAGCCCGGTCCAAAAGCTGCCAGAAACTTATCCGGGAAGTATTAATACCAGTAAAAAGAAGGAAGAGGGCAATGATTAACGACCCAACAGGATCAATATATACTGACCATTCCCAACCCAGAGTCAGCCCAATGAGGGTTATAAGAACCACACAATCAATTAAGGTTTTGGCCCGATAAAGGCCTCCCTGTGCGGTAAAAATTGGGGTTGTTTCTTGTTTGTTCAAACCCCGAAACCGGAACCAGAACCAGCCATTAACTAAAACGCCTCCTCCTGCAATGAATAAGCCGGGTACAAGCCAGCCCGGTATTTGCGGGTTAAAAAAACTCTGAATAGCAGAAAAAGATATAATTAATGAGGAACCTGTCATAATTATTCCCACGGTTAGGCTGGCCATGTCCTCGAGTTTTTCGGCACCAAAATTAAAACGGTTATCAGGACCTTTCAAAACTCGTTTGTATGCCAGCCAGGCTAAAAAAAGCCCTAATAGCTCAGAGTTCCTGCGAAGAAAGTCTGCCAACAGGACAGTTGTCTGGCCAAAATAAAGGGCTACTCCTGTTCCCAGGGGAGCCCAAAGGCTTATCAACCAGGCAGCACGAAGGGTTTTTTCTTTTTTCTGATGGAGTTTTTCCATACTAAAACAACCCTTCAAAAAATTTTAAAATGAAAAAAACGGGAAGAGAAATAAATGAAACTGAAAGGGGAACTGTCAAAGTGTCAATCCCCTTTCGAGAGGAAGCTTCAACAAGGGAGGAAACAATTCCAGCCGTTATTGCCAGGACAATCTGGCCGGGGATGGCAAGGGGACTAAAGAAAAGAAGAGTTGCAAAAACCCCCGCTGAAGCGGCAAGGGCACCTGCAATTGTGCCTTCCCTGGTTTTTTTACCGTCGAATACTCGTTGTTTTAATTTTTCTCGCCCCAGACTTTTCCCAACCAGGGCCGAACTGGCATCTCCAACACCCCAGGCCACAATACCTATAGCAATTAAAAACTGGTATTCATTACCCATGATTCCCCAAAAAAAGATTATTAAAACAGAGAGGACAATTATAATAAAACCTATCTGGGAAGGGATTTCAGATTTTTTGGAAGATCTTTTTACCTTTGTTACGGGAGCAGCTTTAAATTTTTCGAGAATTACCACTAAAATCATGGCGATAATTAATATTAATAAAATTGCTGCCAAAGCAGAATACCAGGTGGAAAAAAACCGAAGTATAATAATGATAGAAAGGCTGGCCATTATGTGGTAGGACTTTCGAGTCGGTTCCTTTTTTGCTTCTGGAAGAAGAGAGGATAAAAGGGCGATGGGAATAGCAAAGGCAAGATAGTATCCGATAAGCAAAGCAAAAGCAACAAGGTCCTGCTGGAAATTCATTTTTGGCCACCGCCTTTTCTCATTTATGGTAATCTTCGGCAAATTACAGTTTAATCCTTCTGGTTAAAAATCTATTTAAACAGGAAGGTAAAATGTTAAAGAAGTCAAAATAGGAAGGTATCAGAAACAAAGCATTAAAAAGGGGATTAAAGAAGGAGAGGTGTTTTATGGTTGAGATAAATTTGGAAATAAAGAATTTTTTCGATAAAAATGGTAAACTCAAGATCTGGCCGGGAAAAAGAAAAAAACAACTTTTGGTCCTGGAATATCTTGCAGGGCTTTTCTATTGGGGAAAGGAATATTCAGAAAAAGAAATAAATAAAATTCTTGAAAATAATCATTCTTTTGGAGATCCCCTGCTTTTAAGGCGGGAGTTATTTGATTCTGGTTATTTAAACCGGGAAAAAGATGGCTCAACTTATTGGAGAGAAGGGGAGAAAGAGTTAGATGGTTGAAAAAGAAAATTATAGCAAAGGGGTTAACCTTTATTTCTGGGGTGAAAGATGTTTATGGAATACCTTTATGATTGAACAGGGACGGGAGGTAGCAGAAAAGTTAAAACTACCTTTCAAGGGAATAGATATTGGTTTAAATCCTGAAGAGGCGGAAAAGAACAAGATCTATTTCCCGGGGATTATTGAAATAAATGGGTTTAAAATGGCCTATCCAGGAAAAGCCAGGGAGTTATTGGTTTCTTACAGGAAAAAAGGCCCCCTTCCAGGAGAAATGGTAACCAAAAAGCTCCCTGTAGGAGCTCCGGAAAGAGTTGAAACAATCAGTGGGAAAGTTAAAAAAGTTGCAGGTTTTTGCGGGTTAGAGAACGGGATGAAAAATATTGACAAAAAAGAAAAGGAACTTGAAGAAAATATCCCATGGGGTTTAAATGCTTCCGGATTTATTGCTTTTAATGGTAAAGAACCGGTTGGAGTAGTGGAATTTATTCTGGAAAGTCGCTGTCCCTACCCCCTACCGGCAAAAAGAGATAAGAACCTTTTTGTTACCTGTATTTATGGGTCTTCAAAAGAAGGTATTGATTACAGGAAGTACTTGATAAAACATCTGGTATTAAAGGCTCGAGAACGTGGTTATCAGGGTTTAAGCGTAATAGCAGGGGAAGAAACACCATATCCAAATGGACCAATGGAGTTTTTCCAGGAAGAAGGGTTTGAGAGCAGGGTTTTTCTGGGACGATTTCTTTTGCGGAATAAATGGGAAAAAATTTATTTTATGGAAAAAAATTTTTGCTAAGGGGAGATTTCTTTGCTTAGTTATAAATTAAGTGATGATGCTGAATTGAAGTTTTTTGAACCAAAAGATGCCGAGGAACTTTTCGCTTTGGTTGAAGAGAACCGTGACTTTTTAAGAGCCTGGTTACCCTGGGTGGACAAAAATAAAAAAGTTGAGGACAGTCGAAACTTTATTAATTCAACCAGGAAACAATTTGCGGAAAACCAGGGTTTGCACCTGGGGATATGGTACAGAGGTCAGATTGCAGGGGTTATAGGCTTCCATGGAATTGACTGGGGTAATAAGTCCACCAGTATAGGGTACTGGCTCGGAGAAAAATATACAGGGAAAGGTTTGATTACAAAAGCCTGCCGGGCACTTATTGATTATTCCTTCAAGGAGTGGAAATTACACAGGGTGGAAATCAGGTGTTCAGTAGAGAATAGAAAGAGTATGGCTATTCCTGAAAGACTGGGTTTTAAGGAGGAGGGTCTGGTAAGAGAAGCAGAATGGCTGGAAAATTATTTTACTGATCATATTGTTTATGGATTGCTGGCTTCTGAGTGGGAATAAGTCTGGAAGGGAAAGGGGATATCATTAATGGATAGGGAAATTTTCGATAAATGGGCTGAGGGATACGATGAGAGTATCGAGAGGGAAGATTCCTTTCCTTTTGCCGGTTATAAAAAGGCCCAGGAATTAATAAAGAATATTGTTAATATGAAGGAAGGCTTAAAAATCCTTGATATTGGTATCGGAACCGGGGAAGGGGTTTTATCGTTTTACGAAGAAGGGGCTTTAATAACCGGGATAGATTTTTCGGAAAAAATGCTGGAAAAAGCCCGGGGGAAAATGCCCCAGGCAAGATTAATCAAAAACGATTTTTCCAGGAAATTTCCCCCCGAGGAAATTATTGGGGAAAAGTTTGATTACATTCTTTTATCTTACGCTCTACATCACCTTCCTGATTGGGAGAAGGTTGAGTTTCTGGTTAAATTGAAAAATTTCCTTAACCCGGGAGGAAGGATAATAATTGCCGATATTGCTTTTTCTGACCGCAAGGCAATGCAAAGTGCTCGGAAAAAAGCAGGAGATGATTGGGATGAAAATGAATATTATCCGATTATTGAAGATATTGCCTTTAGCCTGGAAAAAGAAGGTTTTTCCCTGACCTTTATTCAGGTTTCTTTCTGTGCTGGAGTGCTTCAATTAAGGCAATAAA
>SL_5KL_010_SEDDRAFT_10000354_pt1 | contig 30100 bp, 22 predicted proteins | sample SodLakKL_010_SED_FD_9118 | JGI IMG/M metagenome (IMG submission 9118) | reverse complement strand
AAACCTTCAAGAGATGGGAGGAGGTTTTACCTCTTCCCATTCTTGAAAATATCTATTTTAATTAAATCCCTTTAAGTTGCATTTACCGTGAAAATCTAAGCTTTGTAATCGGGAATTTTGTTCAAATTTAAATAGTTTATGTATTTATCTATTTATGATTGGTCTATTATTATAGCATTTCTGTTGTTATCTCTTGGTATTGGTTTGAAATACAGGAGCAGAGGAGGTAAGAGTTTGTCGGCATATTTTTTGACGGGGCGAAATTTGCCGTGGTATGTTGCCGGCATATCAATGGTTGCTACTACATTTGCTGCTGACACTCCTTTGGCTGTTACTGAGCTTGTTGGTGAGAGTGGTATTTCGGGCAACTGGTTATGGTGGAATATGCTTATTGGAGGCATGTTGACAACATTTTTTTTTGCCCGCAACTGGCGAAGGGCTGAAATACTTACTGAGCTGGAGTTTATCGAGATACGTTATGGTGGTAAAGAGGCCTCTTTACTGAGAGGTTTCAAAGCAGTTTACCTTGGCATTTTTATGAATGTGATTATTATTGCATGGGTTAATCTTGCAATGATGACTATAATAGAGGTTTTTTTTGGTATTCCTTCTCAACAGGCTATATTCTATGTGGGAGGGATAATGTTGTTAACGGTTTTTTATTCTACTTTGGCCGGTTTATGGGGAGTGGCTATGACTGATGCAGTTCAGTTTTTTATTGCTATGGGGGCCAGTATTATACTGGCTTATTTGGTTTTGAGCACTGAGCAGGTTGGGGGCATAAGTGGTTTGCAGGAACAGTTGCCTGAATCAACCTTCCATTTTTTTCCTCAGGTGGGTTTAGAAACAGGGTCTTTGCCCGGCACGCTTAGTATTAGTATTGGGGCGTTTCTTGCATTTATTGGGTTTCAATGGTGGGCAAGTTGGTATCCCGGTGCTGAGCCCGGAGGAGGAGGATATATTGCTCAAAGAATGATGAGCTGTAAAGATGAAAAAAATTCTGTTATGGCAACTCTTTTTTTTCAGATTGCCCATTATTGCATAAGACCATGGCCCTGGATAATCGTGGCCCTTTCAGCTCTTGTTTTGTATCCCGACCTTGAACCTGATGAAAAACGTATGGGTTATGTTCTTGCCATGAAGGATTATTTACCCGTAGGATTAAAAGGTTTGCTGCTAACCGCTTTTCTTGCTGCATATATGAGTACTATATCCACACAGCTTAACTGGGGGGCAAGTTATCTTGTAAATGACCTGTATAAAAGATTCTTTAAAACCCAAAAGTCGTTTATTAATAATGAAGCTGCCGAAAAACATTATGTTGTTGCTGGCAGGATTTTTACCGTTTTGATAATGCTTATTGCATTATTCATTACTACAAGGGTGACCACAATTAGTGGTTTATGGTACTTTGTTATTGAATGCGGAGCAGGGTTGGGCCTGGTACTGATATTGCGATGGTATTGGTGGCGAATCAACGCCTGGAGTGAAATAGCCGCTACGGTTACGCCTTTTATTGCCTATGGCTTTGCTAAATTATACCTTGAAAATGTTATGCCCGAAAGCTTTATTATTCACCGGGGGTCATTCTTTTTTACCGTCGGTGTGACAACTGTTACATGGATATTGGTAACAAAATATACTCCGCCTGTCAGAAAAGATATTCTTCAAAAGTTTTATGATAAAGTTAAACCTGATGGTGTATGGAGCCCTTTTGAAAGCATAAAAAAGAAAAATGGCTACAATATCCGTAACTTGTTGATATGCTGGGTAAGTGCTATTTTTATGACTTACTCAATACTATTCGCCACAGGTAAAATAATTTTTGCTCAATGGTTGGATAGTGTTATTTGGATATGCATTGCTGCTTTATCAGCAGGGATACTATTGAATCGCATAAAAAAAACTCGAATATTCGACTAACTATTGAAAGTCTATATTTTTATTCATTTATGACTCAGCCTTGATCTGTTTATAAATGAGCTGAAAACATTAAGTTAATTTTTACAATAACATTAAATTATTATTTTTAAATTATCTGAAAATTATTATATTAGTAGTCAATGTGAAAATTAATTGATTTATCAAATAATTTTTTAACCTTAAAATTGATACAGAATATGAAAAAATTTGCGGTTGTTTTAGCAGGAAGCGGTGTTTTTGATGGATCAGAGATTCATGAGGCAACACTAACTATGTATTCTATTTCAAAAAATGGTGCTGTTTATGATGTTTTTGCACCTGATATTGAGCAACATCATGTTTTGAACCATCTTAACGGCAATGAGATGGATGAGAAGCGTAATGTATTGATTGAATCTGCACGTTTAGCAAGGGGTGCTGTTAAAAATTTGTCTGAATTTGATCCTCAAAATTATGATGCATTAATAATTCCGGGAGGGTTTGGAGTAGCTAAAAACTTGTGTGATTTTGCCTTTAAAGGTCCTGATTGTCAGGCAAACCCGGATTTGGTAAAAGCGATGAAAGCAATGAAAGATATGGGAAAACCTATTGGTGCTTTATGTATTGCGCCGGTTTTATTCCCAAAAGTTTTTGGTGATCAGGTGGAGTTAACAATAGGCCAGGACGCCGGAACTGCTGAAGCACTTGAAAACATGGGTGCAGTTCACAAAAACACAAATCACGGGGAAGTTGTGATTGACGAGAAGAATAAATTGTTTAGCACGCCTTGTTATATGCTTGATGCCAATATTGCACAAATAGGAGAAGGAACGGATAATATAGTCAAGAGCATGATGAAATATATGTGATTAACTACCTGCTGCAATTTGCTTTTAAAATGACTTATTTATCATAACAAATGATATCTGCAATTGCTTGATAAAAGAATGCTGTTTTATTTAGCCCGGGGTGGGGTTTAATTAAAAGCCTGCCCCGGTTATTTTATTATTAAAAGAAGCTCAATAGAAATCAAGGCTTAATTTGTCTTTTAAGGTCAGAATATTAGGATTTTTATCAGTAAGTAATTTAAATTTCTCTTCGGGCAAATATGCTTTTTGTTTTACTTTGTCTTTAGGGGTAATTCTTATTGAGAGGGTTATAGATCTGTTGTTAAGCTTTTTTCTGAGGAAGTTTAAAATCTTGGTTTTTTTTTCTTTTATTTCGCTTTCCTGAACCATATTATCAACCAATATTTCAATATGGTTTTTGTCAATTAATGTTGGTTTGTTTTTTGTAAAAGCAATGAATAAGCTGTGACTTTCATCTTTTAAATTGTCAGCCATCTGGTTCCAGCATTTATAGAACTCTTCTACACAAATTTCTTTGTTTTGAAATTCGTTTTTTTCTGGTTTGTCGGTGCAATCGGTGTTTTCTGTTTCGGTCTTAACTTCATTATTGGGATTATTTATTTTTATGGGTTTTTTAAGCCGAATATTTGAATTATGGCTGTACGGGGTTTTATCTTTTTTCGGTTCTTCAGCTTTCTGGGCTGGATGATTATTTTCGGTACTATATTCTTTTTTTTCTGAATCTGCTTTTTTTGTGTCTGGATTTATGGTTGAAGCTTCTTTTGTTGGGGATATCAGCGTGCTGTTTTCAGTGTCTTGTTGTTGTATGTGTTTTTTTTTTTGATGTGCCCCCATTCTGATAAGTGTCAATTCAAGGAGAAGCTTTTTGTTTGATGCCTGTTTATAATTTGTATCACATTCTGATAAGATTTCAAGGGCATTGATTATAAATTCTTCACTGCATTTTTCTGACTGTTTCTGGTATTTTTGTTTAATGGATTTACTTGTTTCAAGCAGGCTGAGAGTTTTTGAGTTTTTGCTTACCAGTAAATTGCGAAGGTGTTGGCCGTAGCCCAAAATAAAACTTGAGCCTTCAAAGCCCTTTTCAATTATTTCGTTTATTAATAACAATATTTCTGTTGCGTTTTCTTCCAAAATATAATCTGTAATTTTGAAAAAATAATCATAATCGAGGATGTTCAGGATATTTATAACATCCCTGTATGTGACGTTAGTACCTGTAAAGCTGACTATCTGGTCAAATATTGATAATGCATCACGTAAGGCGCCGTCGGCTTTTTGGGCTATGAGATGCAAGGCTTCACTTTCTGCACTAACATTTTCTTTTTCGGCTACATATTGAAGGTGTTTTGCCATATCATCAGCATTTATTCTTTTGAAGTCAAAGATCTGGCATCTCGATAATATGGTTGGGATTATTTTGTTTTTTTCTGTAGTAGCAAGTATAAACTTAGCATAATCGGGTGGTTCTTCCAGTGTTTTCAGAAAGGCATTGAATGCTTGCTGTGAAAGCATGTGTACCTCATCTATGATATAAATTTTGTATTTACCTATTTGCGGTGGCACTCTTACTTGTTCAATTAAGCTTCTAATATTGTCAACAGTATTGTTTGAAGCGGCGTCCAATTCATGAACATTAAAAGAGTTGCTGGTTTTGAAAGATTCGCATGATTTGCATTTGTTGCAAGGTTCTATTGTGTCGGATATATTTTCGCAATTTATAGTTTTGGCAAATATCCGTGCACAAGTTGTTTTGCCGATTCCTCGTGGGCCGCAAAACAGAAATGACTGAGCCAGGTGATTGTTTTTTATGGCATTTTTGAGTGTATTTGTGATTGACTTCTGGCCAACGACAGTGTCAAAAGTTGCAGGGCGATATTTTCGTGCTGATACAATGTAGTTTTCCATATTGCAATAGAATGGAGTTAAAATTACAAAAGTAATTTAATTGCTAAAAGATTAGAAAAAAAATTGTAAAAAAATCCAATCCCGGAAACTTGGTTCCGGGATTAGATAAGAAATGTAAAGGTTTGAATATTGACTTTTATTTCTTCTGTAGTTTAATTTTTTAACTATTAATGAATAAGACAATATTCATTGTCGGGTGTTCATTAAATCAACCCTTTTTTATGTTTTTCGCCTATTACTTCAAGCATATCACGTGTCATTGCATCAAGGTCGTAGTCGGGTTTCCATCCCCATTCTTTTCTGGCGGCACTGTCATCGACGGAGTTGGGCCATGAATCGGCTATTGCTTGTCTTTCGTCGGGTTGATATGTTATTTCAAATTCGGGAATATATTTTTTCACAGAAGCTGCAAGTTCGCCTGCACTAAAGCTCATAGCTCCCACGTTAAAGTCGCTATGGTGCTTTAGTTTTGAATAGTCGGCTTGCATAAGGTCTATGGTAGCCTTTAGGCAATCTGGCATATACATCATAGGAAGGCGGGTGTTTTCATTTACAAAGCAAGTATATTTTTTGTTTTTAATTGCTTCATAATAAATAGCTACGGCATAATCTGTTGTTCCGCCTCCCGGCTCGGTTTCGTGGCTTATTATTCCGGGGTAACGCAATCCGCGTACATCCAGTCCGTACTTTTTTTCATAATAATCACCCAAAAGCTCACCTGCAACTTTAGTAATACCATACATAGTAGTTGGTTTCAGGATAGTTTCCTGTGGTGTGTTGTCAACCGGGGTTGTCGGACCAAATACGGCTATAGAGCTTGGCACAAGTACTTGCTTCATATTATGTTCGCGTGCAACTTCAAGTACGTTAATTAAACCGTTCATGTTAACATCCCATGCCAGCATTGGATTCTTTTCGCCTGTAGCTGAAAGAATAGCAGCCATGTTTATGATACAATCAATATTATATTTTTTTACTGTTGATACCAATGCATCTACATCAAGTGCATCAACTACTTCGCAAGGCCCTGTACTGGTAAGTTTTTCCGATGGCTTTGTTTTTCTGACACCAGCAATAACATTGTCACCACCATAAATGTCCCTTAGTGCAAGGGTTAATTCTGAACCTATTTGGCCGGCTGATCCGATAACTAAAATTTTTTTCATTATAAATCAATGTTTTTGTTAATAAATATTTTTTAACCGATGTCTGATAAAATTGCAGGACTAACTTAAGCAAACCGTAAGCCCGGATTATTATTCAAGTTAGTATTTTGTGAAGGCATATCACCAGCAAAAAATATCACCTTTTATTCCGGGCAAAATGAAAAATCTCTTGAATTTTATCTGACAAAAAAGATACTTTTAAAAAGTTTTATTTAAATCAAATTATTCAATTTCATTATCTTAAAGTAAAAGAAAACAAATATTTGCGGGCAAAAATAAACATTTTTAGAGAATAAAAAATAATTGCCGGTTACTTTTTATGTATTTATGAAATTTATTAACTATTAAAAAAAATTATCTTTGTGGAGATTTTTGATTTTAAATCAGTAATGTAAAAAAATGGCAAAATAATAGGTAATCGAATTATCTTTCGGTTTTAACCGGCCGGTATTAATTTTAAATATGTTTTGAATAATTAAAATTATATAAAACTTTAATTTATTGTAAACTTAACAAATGAAATATGTACGGAAAAATTAAGGAACATCTTCAGGAAGAATTAAAAAGTATTAAAGATGCGGGTCTTTATAAGGAGGAACGCATAATTGTATCGCCCCAGGGAGCTGAAATAAAAATTGAATCCGGGGATACGGTTATTAACTTTTGTGCCAATAACTATCTTGGATTGTCCAATCATCCGGCATTGATACAAGCTGCCAGGGAAGGCATGGCTTCTCATGGTTTTGGCATGTCGTCTGTCAGGTTTATTTGTGGTACACAAGATATACATAAGACTCTTGAGAGGAAAATATCGGAGTTTTTTGGTACTGACGACACAATTTTATATGCTGCTTGTTTTGATGCTAATGGTGGTGTTTTTGAGCCTATTTTGACCAAGGAGGATGCTATTATATCTGATTCTCTTAATCATGCTTCTATAATTGATGGTGTGAGGTTATGTAAAGCTCAAAGATACAGATATCAGAATGCCGATATGGAAGATCTGGAAGAAAAGCTAAAGGAAGCCCAGGAACAGAGGTTTAGGATCATTGTTACCGACGGGGTTTTCTCAATGGATGGAAATGTGGCACCAATGGACAAGATAATAGAGTTGGCCGAAAAATATGATGCACTGGTGATGGTAGATGAGGCTCATTCGGCAGGAGTGGTTGGTGAAACAGGTAGGGGAGTTACCGAATTGTTTGATATTCGTGGAAAGGTTGATATTATAACCGGAACATTAGGAAAAGCTTTTGGAGGAGCTATTGGGGGGTTTACCACCGGCCGTAAAGAGATTATCGATTTATTGAGGCAGCGTTCCCGCCCATATTTGTTTTCCAATTCTATTCCCCCTGCCGTTGTTAATGCCGGTATCAGAATGTTTGATATGATGGCCGAAACACATGAGTTGCAGGAAAAGTTGCAAAGAAATACCAAATATTTCATGGATAAAATGAAAGATGCCGGTTTTGAAATAAAGCCAACAGAATCAGCAATCATTGCAGTAATGCTTTATGATGCCCCTCTTTCTCAAAAATTTGCAGCTAAACTTCTGGATGAAGGTATTTATGTTATAGGTTTCTATTATCCCGTAGTTCCAAAAGGACAAGCAAGGATACGTGTTCAGATATCAGCAGCACACGATACTAAACATCTTGATAAGTGTGTTGATGCGTTTAAGAAAATTGGCAAAGAGCTTAAAGTATTAAAATAGAAAATGGTTTTTTCTTTTTATAGATTATTGGTTATTAAAAATTAAGTAAATGAAGTTTAAATATAAAAGGACGTAAATCATTGCTAATCAATTTAATAACAGAAAATATTTGGATTTAAAAGGGTGTAATATACGCCCTTTTTTTTTTAGGATTCTAAAAATTAAAATATTATAAATAAGAGTTAAATTGCTAAAAAACATTTTTAACCAAAAATTAAAATTTTTGATATATCTGCTTAGATTAAACTAATTTTATGGAAGAGATTATAAAATTTATTATTAATATTGTCAATTAGTTTAACAAAGAGAATTGATGGAACCGGAAAAAGCAAAAAATACTCAAAATGAGCAAAGGCTGTATTACAGTATTGGTGAGATGGCTTCAATGCTTTCGGTAAACACCTCATTGATAAGGTTTTGGGAAAAAGAATTTGACATTATAAAACCGAAAAGGAATAAAAAAGGGACACGTTTTTTTACTAAGCGCGATGTTGAAAACCTTCATTTGATATATAATCTTGTGAAAGAAAGGGGTTATACATTAAAAGGAGCTAAAGAAAAGTTGAAAAATAATCCGGAAAAGATTCATGAAGATGCTGAAATAATAAATACTTTAAAGAAGGTAAGAAAATTTCTCCTTGAAGTAAAAAAGGAGCTTTGATCTTTGCAGGCAAGTTATAAGAGATTTAAACTTGTTAAATAAACACATGATTTTGGATATTAATTGATGAAGCTGTTTGTTTGATGCAAACAAATATTAATATTAAGTTAGGTTTTGATGTTTCATGATGTTTGAGATATCACTTTTTATGTACATTATTTTTATTATAATTTAGCTTTAATTTAGGCATAACAAGTAATTAATTTTTAAACCAGGGAAAATTATGGTAGAAACTTACAGGAAAAAACTTAATGAATCAAAATTTGCCAGGTGGGGTGTTTTAGCCTTGATTAGTTTTGCAATGGCTACCAATTATTATTTTTATGATGCCTTAGCTCCTTTAGCTGACCTTATAAGAATTAATTTGGGTTTTAGTTCTGCTGATTATGGTTTGTTCATTTCAGCTTATTCGGTTCCAAATGTTTTTTTAGCTATGGCTATTATTGGAGGCATCATTTTAGACCGGATAGGTATTAGAATTACCGGTTTTTCTTTTATTTTTCTTATGGCTATTGGTGGTGCTATTACTGCATATGGTGCTTCAGACACTTTTTTGAGCGGTGGTTTTGGGTATGCTTTTATGGATTCTTTTTTGACCGGTTATTCTCCGGCCTTGAAAATGATGTATTTGGGCTTTTTCATTTTTGGCCTCGGTGCTGAGACAAGCATTATTGTTCTCTCCAAAATTGTTGTTAAATGGTTTAAAGGTAAGGAGCTTGCTTTAGCATTAGGTTTGAATCTTGGTATAGGGCGGCTTGGTGCGGCATTGGCTCTTATGATTTCGCCCAGGCTTGTGCATCCTGAGTGGACAGCTGCTATATGGTTTGGAGTTCTTTTATTATGGATAGGGCTATTGGCTTTTATTGTTTATATGTTTATTGACCGGAAACTTGATAAACAGGTGAAAATTGATATTAAAGATCCTGAAGACGAATTTCACTGGAAAGATCTTAAAGATTTGATTACCAATAAATCAGTAATATTTATTACATTACTTTGTGTTACTTTTTATTCGGCTGTGTTTCCATTTATTAAGTTTGCTCCTGACTTACTTATGAATAAGTTTGATATGGCAAGGCATTTGGCAGGTGATGTGACATCCTATCTTATGTATGGCACTATACTTCTTACACCGTTGTTTGGTTGGATTTGTGATAACAAAGGTAAGAGTGCAACACTTATGTATTTGGGATCAGCAATTTTAATAGTTGCACATCTTATGTTTGCCCTAACTTATGTTGAACCCAGGATTCCGATACTTTTACTTGGCATTGCTTTTTCGCTTGTGCCGGCGGCTATGTGGCCCGCAGTTGCAAAAATTGTAAGAGAAAGCAAATTGGGGACAGCATATGGATTTATGTTTACTATACAAAATGTTGGCTTATGGGCATTTCCTATTATCATAGGCGCTGTGGTTGATCACTCAAATCCATACTATCGAACATCAATAGAAGCATCGCAGTATAAAATTGTCCAGGAACAGGATATGAAATTTACCGGTAGTTACCTGGATCAAAGAGGTGATCCTATTACAGATCAGAATATTAACCTGACAGCGGTAGTTTTTAGGGATAGAATCGGTGGCGAGGTAATTTGGAGAGAAATACACCACGTGCAAACCGACAATAAAGGGAATTATGATATTAAAATCGGTGAAGGTGATATAATAGAGATAGTTGATTTCTCTCAAATAATAGATACTATCCAATATCAGGCTAAAGTAAAAGTTTTTGACGAGAATGAAACAATAGAAGTTTACAATGATGATTTGAGCTACGACGAAAATCTTAATTTCATATCTTATATGGATAGAAAACATGAAAATTATTTTGATGGAAGACACCGGGGCAGCCTTGTTATTTATGATCCTGAAAAAGATAAAAAGGTTTGGGAAGAACAAATAAGGTTTTATGTTGATCATGAGGGTGAATTCGATATATTACTTGGTTATGGCAGATTGAAATATGCTGATAGCAAGTATTTTGGCCTTAATTACAGGGAGCATGAAGCTGAGATTATTAAACCACTTGATTATACCAATCCAATGTTGGTTTTTGCAGCTTTAGGTTTTTTCGGACTGATATTTGCATTTTTGTTAAAAAGGGAGGATAAAACATCAGGGTATGGTTTGGAATTACCTAATAAAAAACCCGAATAATAATGATTGTTTTTAAAACGCTTTCAGAATAAATGTTTGATAATTTTATGTTTAAATTTATGTAAATTTTTTCAATATTTTATTTATTATTATTTGACAGGAATAAATTGTAATTTTATACTATTGTGAATACTCAGTTTGTTATGTTGAACAAATAAAATTAATTTCCCATGATTGTTGTAACCGGTGCTGCAGGTTTTATAGGCAGTTGTTTGGTTAATAAACTTAATAACAGGGGGTATAAAGATATAGTAATTGTAGATGATTTTACAAGCTATGTTAAAAGTAAGAACCTTGCAAATAAGGTTTTTAATCAAAAAATAGACCGTGATTTTTTCTTTGAATGGCTTAATGAGCATCATAAAAAGGTAAACTTTGTTTTTCATATTGGAGCACGTACTGATACTTCCGAATTTAACAAATCTGTTTTTGACAAACTAAACCTGAATTATAGTAAAAATATTTGGAATGCATGTGTTGAATATGATTTGCCATTGGTGTATGCCTCATCTGCAGCTACTTATGGACGGGGAGAACATGGTTACAAAGATGATCATGAGCTGGTTGAAAAGTTAAGGCCATTAAATCCTTATGGCGAATCAAAAAACGAGTTTGACAAATGGGCTTTAAAACAGAAAAACAAACCATACTTTTGGGCCGGGCTTAAATTTTTTAATGTTTATGGGCCCAATGAATACCATAAAGGCAGGATGGCTTCGGTTGTTTATCACTCTTATAAGCAAATTAAAGAAATCGGTAAAATTAAACTCTTTAAGTCTCATCATCCCGATTATGGAGATGGTAAGCAGCTTCGTGATTTTATTTACATAAAAGATGTGATTAATATATGTTTTTACCTTATGTTACAGAAAAAATATAGTGGAATTTATAACCTGGGAACCGGCAAAGCACGAACATTTATTGATCTCGCAAAAGCGGTTTTCCATTCGATGGAAAAAAAACCTGATATTGAGTTTATTAATATGCCTGAAGATATTCGTGATAAATACCAGTATTTTACCGAAGCTGATATTAATAAGCTTCGTTCAATTGGTTATAACTTGCCGTTTTATACTTTAGAACAAGGAATATCGGATTATGTTAAGGGGTATCTTGCCGGGAAATTTTATTACTAAAATATTAAAAGAAAATGCAGGAATTAAAATATACAACTACACTTACTATTGCAGGTTCTGATAGTGGGGGAGGAGCGGGTATCCAGGCTGACCTTAAAACATTTTCTGCACTTGGTTGTTATGGGATGTCTGTTATTACTGCTATAACTGCTCAAAACACTCAAACTGTTTCCGGAATTCAAAAAACAGAAGCTGCTATTGTCGAAAAGCAGGTTTACGCTGTATTGGATGATATTGGTGCAGATGCTGTAAAGATCGGTATGCTTTTTTCTAAAGATATTGTACAGGTCGTTGCCAAATGCCTTGATTCTTATTGTTTGAAGAATATTGTTTTGGATCCTGTAATGGTTGCTAAAAGCGGAGATAAATTACTTCAGGAAGACGCCATTTCTGTGATGGTGAATTCACTTTTTTCGAAAACAACTGTTATTACTCCTAATATCGCTGAAGTTTACGAGTTGACAGGAATAATGATAAAATCTGAGAAGGATATGGAAAATGCTGCAAAAAGCTTGCTGGAAACAGGAAGCAGCTATGTGTTGATAAAAGGAGGACACATGAATGGACCCGACTCTAATGATTACCTTTTTTCATCTGCTAATGGTGTAACATTGATTGATGTTTTTGCCGGTAAGCGTATTAATACAAATAATAAACATGGCACAGGTTGTACTTATTCATCAGCAATAGCAGCTTGTTTAGCAAAGGGATATCCGGTAAAAGATGCCGTTGGGCTTGCAAAAAAATATATTAATAAGGCTATTGAAGCCGGGGTAAATTATAAAACAGGGAAAGGACATGGACCGGTTAATCATTTTTTCCCAGGGTATCAAAAGTTTGTTTAAAAGTTTATAAATAAAACTTTTTTATAACTATTAAACAGGGTTGACTATAAATAATTACTTTCTGAATTAGTATATTCATTTAAATCATTGGAACCAAAAAAATAGATCAACAAAAAGCATTTTTTTTAATTTTGTAAATAAACTAAATGTCTAATACGTTATAATATTTAGATTTTGTAAGCTCAGTAATGAAATTGGCAAAAAAAATATTTTCGGTTTTTTTATCAGGCTTGTTCTTGTTGTCATTTACAGGTATCAGCTTGATGCTGCATCATTGCATGCCATGCGAAGCTACTGAATATTATTTAGCTGCTTATTCAGGCCATATTGACCATCAACACGATGACCATTTGTGTTGCGATGATAAAGAAAAATATAATTTTCATAAAAACAATAGTAGCGATAGTTATCATAGTTGTGGTATTTTTGGTAACAACAGTAATTGTTGTAAAACCGAAGTTAAATATTTAAAAAATGATTATGAAATTAATCACATAAATATTACCTATAAGCTGATTCAGCCTGTATGTCTATCCGATAAATCATTTATAAATGATAAATTATATACTCAAATTTTTGACGGTCAGATTTTAAAAGATTACAAGGATCCTCCCATTAAAATTGTTGCAAAGGCTTTTATCATTTTTACCAACCGATTGAAGTATTGCTAAGTTTTCTTCTTTTATTTTTTTGTTTTCACCTGTGGTTTTTGCACGGGCTGGAAATTTAAGTCATATATATTATTAAATAATAAAAGAAGATACTATGTATAAAATAACATTAAATTTTATTTCAATATTTATAATATTATTTTTTGCATCCGATTTTTATATTTTTGGTCAGCATGACCATAAGCATGTAAGAGGAGTTGTTTATGAGCGGGGTCTTGATAGTGAAGAGGATAATCTTGAGCCGTTGGTAGGGGCGAGTATATATTGGCTTGGTACAACAATAGGTACTATTACTGATAGTGAAGGCAGCTTTAATATACATCCCCATGACCCGTTACCTCATAAACTGGTTATAAGTTTTGTAGGTTATAAAAGTGACACTGTTTTGATAGAGGAGAAAGATGCCCGAATTGAAGTAGTTCTTGAAAGTTCTCACCATTTGGATGAGGTAATTGTGTCAGCCAGAAAAGCCGGTTCTCATATTTCGGCTTATGAACCAATGCACACAGAAGTTATAACTTCCGGTGAGTTTCAAAGGGCTGCATGCTGTAATTTAGCAGAGAGCTTTGAGACCAGTGCATCGGTTGATGTTTCATATAGTGATGCGGTTTCAGGGGCTCAGCAAATCGAGTTATTGGGTCTTGCCGGTACATACAGCCAGCTGCTTAACGAAAATTTCCCAATGATTCGCGGGCTTGGAGAATCATTTGGTTTAAGCTATGTGCCAGGCCCCTGGATGGAATCAATACATGTTTCAAAAGGATCAGCATCTGTAGTCAATGGCTATGAGTCAATTACGGGGCAAATCAACGTGGAGCTTAAAAAACCCGAGACCAGTGAAGATTTTTTTTACAACTTCTATGCAAATGATTATGGAAGACTTGAAAGTAGCCTGAACGCATCACTTGATATTACAGACGACTTTCGAACTATGGTTATGCTTCATGGTGAATTTCTCAATAATCCGGTTGATCATAATAAAAATACATTTGCAGATCATCCGCTTGTTCAGAAATTTAATTTCATGAACAGATACCGTTATGATATTCATGATGTGATGGAATCACAGTTTGGAGTTAGAGTAATGAAAGAAGAAAGGAGGGGAGGGCAAATAGGTTATCTTAATGGTGGAGAAAATGCACCGGGTGACTACTATGGGTTTCAAAACAATACTACACATTATAACATTTTTGCCAAAACCGGTTTTTTCCTTCAAGACCAGCCTCATGGAAGTATAGGGACTATTTTTTCGTACACACATCATGAGCACAACTCATTTTACGGGCTTAATGATTATGATGGTAAGCAAAACACTTTTTATGCAAACATCATCTATGAAAATATTATTGGAACCACTGATCATAAAATAACTGCAGGAACCAGTTATATAATGGATAATTATGATGAAACGCTTAATGATTCGACTTTTTTGAGAGATGAATCTGTGCCGGGAATTTTTGCCGAGTACACATACAACTACCTTGATGAACTTACTGCTATAGCCGGGATAAGAGTTGATTATCATAATATTTATGATATTTTTACCACCCCCAGGGTACATCTAAGATATGACCTGACAGAAAGTTCCACTGTTCGTGCTTCTGCCGGCAAAGGCTACAGAGTTCCAAATATGATAGCCGAAAACACCGGTTTGCTTGTTAGTTCCAGAAATTTTAGAATAATCGAAGAAATTGAGCCCGAAGAAGCATGGAACTACGGTGCTACGTTTGTTCAGGATTTTCAGTTGTTTGGTAACGATGCATATTTAAGCCTGGAATTTTTCAGGACTGATTTTGTGAACCAAATGATTGTTGATATAGATAATGATTCAAAGGAGGCTTTGTTTTACAATCTAGACGGTAAATCATATTCTAACAGTTATCAAGCTGAATTTTCTTTTGAGCCTGTATCAAGATTCGAAATTACGGCGGCTTATCGCCATACTGATGTGAAGCAAACCATAGGAGGTGAACTTGTTAGGAAGCCTTTTGCTAAACTATACAGGGGGCTTCTTACCGGGTCTTATGCTACAGCTGATAACAGATGGCAATTTGACCTCACAACCCAATTAAATGGTCCGGCCAGATTACCCAGTATGGATGGAAATACAGAGGCTATTAATTTGCCTGACATATCACCGGTTTATACTATACTACACAGCCAGGTAACCTATCGTTTTAATCGATTTGATATATATGTGGGAGGCGAAAACCTGACCAATTATAAACAATCAAACCCCATAATAGCTTCACATGACCCTTTTAGTGATAATTTTGACGGCTCAATTATATGGGGGCCGGTTTCAGGCAGGATGTTTTACATGGGGTTGCGTTATGAACTATAAGTTTTACTTGAATATATAAACTATTGATTAATCACCGCTTTGTAAACTCAAATTGTTTTTATATATTGCAAATAAGTATTCAATAAATTGAAGGAATAAGTTTTTATGTTAAGCCAACAACCAGGGCACATTCATGATTTCACTTCTGTGGTAAAAAGTCTGCCGGATAAAACAGGTGTTTATCAGTTTTATGATGAATCGGGTAAAGTGATTTATGTTGGCAAAGCAAAAAGCATACGCAAGCGCGTTGCATCTTATTTTACACCTAACGATAAAAGAAGCGGTAAACAGTCAGTAATGGTTAAACGTATTGCCGACATAAATACTATTGTTGTTGAATCAGAGCTTGATGCACTTTTGTTGGAAAACAATTTGATAAAAAAGTACCAGCCCCGATACAATGTAATGCTTAAAGATGATAAGACCTTCCCATGGATATGTATTAAAAATGAGCCATTTCCTCGTATTTTTCCAACACGTAATGTAATAAGAGATGGTTCAAAGTATTTTGGGCCTTATGCATCGGTTAAGATGATGAATTCATTATTAGAACTTGTACGGCAAATTTTTCAATACCGGACATGCAGGTTACAATTAACACATAAAAATATAGAAGCTGGAAAATTTAAAGTTTGTCTCGAATACCATATTGGTAATTGTAAAGGTCCTTGTGAGGGTTATCAATCTTTGGAAGATTATAATAATAGCTTAAGACAAATTGAAGAGATAATAAAAGGAAATCTCAGGTCGGTTACAAGGCAATTAAAAAACTTAATGTTACATTATTCTAAGATTTTTGATTATGAAAATGCTCAAGCTGTGAAGGAAAAAATTGAACTGCTTGAAAATTACCAGAGTAAATCTACTGTTGTTAATCCGTCTATTGATAATGTTGATGTGTATACTGTATTGACTGATGAGGAGTATGGCTACATTAATTTCCTCAAGGTTGTTAATGGAGCTATAATACAATCACAAACTTTAGAACTAAATAAAAAACTTGATGAGTCGGATAATGAGTTGTTAGAACTTGGTATTGGGGAGTTGCGTCCGCGTTTTCAAAGTGATTCTAAAGAGATTATAGTTCCTTTCACACCTGAATTTGAAATACCGGGAGTTAAGTTTATAACACCAAAAAGGGGAGATAAGAAGAAATTACTTGAGCTTTCTGAGCGCAATGCAAAATATTACAGGTTGGAAAGAAAGAAACAAAAAGAGCTTATAGATCCACAACGCCATATTCAGAGGCTTTTAAAAAAAATGCAGTCAGATTTAAATTTGCCCGAATTACCTGTTCATATTGAATGCTTTGATAATAGTAACACTTTAGGAAAAGATCCTGTAGCTGCAATGGTGGTTTTTAAAAATGCTAAACCAAGCAAAAATGAATACCGTCATTATAATATTAAAACTGTTGATCAACCTGATGATTATGCTTCTATGGAAGAAGTGGTTTACCGCAGGTACAAAAGGCTGTTGAGTGAAGAACAGCCCTTGCCGCAACTTATTGTTATTGACGGAGGAAAAGGTCAGCTTTCTTCGGCCGCTAAAGCCCTGGAAAAGCTGAATTTGTTCGGGAAAATCTCTTTGATTGGCATAGCCAAAAGGCTGGAAGAGATATATTATGCAGGTGATAGTATTCCTCTTTATCTTGATAAAAAATCGGAAACTTTAAAAGTTATTCAACACATTCGTAACGAGGCACATCGTTTTGGAATTACACATCATCGAAAAAGAAGAGAAAAAACCAGCTTAACTTCAGAACTCTCCGGGATAAAAGGCATAGGCACAAAAACTGCTGAAAAGCTTCTTAAACATTTTAAATCAGTAAAAAGACTTAAAGAAGCCGATTTAAAGTCGCTGGAAGAAGTGGCCGGACCTTCAAAAGCCAGTATCTTAAAAAAGTATTTTAAAAAATAAATCAAAAAGTTAAAAAATAAGTTTATGAATACTTAGCCCCGGTTTAACTTTTTGACTTATTAATTCTTAAATTATAAATTATTCAGAAAGATATTTTAATCGGCAAATTTACTCTATTGTTAATTCTTTCGTATCGGAACCTATTCTGCTACATTCTGCTTTGACTTTAATAATGTCACCATTGCTGAGATCAGGGATCTTTGTCTTTACATCGTGTGAGTTTTCAGAAGTTTGACTGTCAAATTCCAGAACTTCATATTCATTACCATTTATGGTAATAATAATATACTCAATATAGTGTCTGTCAGCGCTTCTAACGCTATGGTTGACGTTAATTTCAAGTATTTCATTTTCCTTTTCGTAGTTTAGTGAGATATCGCGGGGCGCATGAGCGAAAAGAAAAAGTGGCAATGTCAAAAAAACAATTAAAAAAGCAGGTTTAAAATTTTTCATGATAAAAAGTTATTTGATTAAAAAAGATTGATATACAACATATACAATCCATGGATTGATGCCATAATTATTGAAGTAAAACCCAGGGCTTTGTGAACGATGAGCTTAACTTTTAATATACCTGTTCCCGTCAAAAATGAACATATCACGGAAATGTAGGCAATTATACCTATAATTAAAAATAAGAGAAATAAATCCATTTTAATAAAATTTTAGTTAAAAATCATATTAATTTATCAAAAGTATTTATAATTATTTAAAAAACAAAATATATTAAATATTCTATTTTTTTAATCCTTTATAAGTCAAAGATATCAAATACCCTATAGGGATTAGGCTATCAAAAACAGTGGTTTATCAATAAAACTTTCATAAACAGGCCTTAGTCTTTTTGTATTATAATGTTTTTCAACGTTTACAAGTTTATTTGTGGTTGTGATAATATCTACCGGCATATTGTCATATCTTCCGTTTTTAAGAATTACGAGTCTTCCATGTATTCCGCTTAATACCAGGTCGAGTGCTAAATTTCCGTATGCCATTGGCACTATCGAGTCTATTGAATCGGGATCTCCTGAACGTACCAGGTATCCCAGATGTTGATTAATAGTAGCAATTCTTTGATTATTATTGTATTTTGGGGAGATTTCTTTTATTTTAGCAGAAACTGCATCTCCGATTCCTCCAAGTTTAGCATGTCCATAGGCATCTTTTTCGGTATTTTGAAACAACATATCAACTCCTTCAAAAGAAGCACCTTCAGAAACCAAAACGACCGAATAATTACTTGGAGCTTTTTTTCGATCGTAAACCAGTAGTTCGGTGAGATGTTCTATATTGAATTTATATTCAGGTATTACGCATCGGTTTGCTGCTCCTGCCATTGTTGGCAACAAAGCCGTAAAGCCGGCATAGCGTCCAAATACTTCGATAACAAGTATTCGTTCGTGTGAACCGGCTGATGTCCTTAAAAGGTTGACTAAGTGAATAGTACGTGTAACACATGTGCTAAAGCCTATACAATAGTCGGTTCCCGGAACATCATTGTCCATAGTTTTGGGAATGGCTACAATTTTTACTCCTTCGCTGTATAATTTAACTGCATAACTCAATGTGTCGTCTCCTCCTATAGGAATAAGATAGTCAATGCCCAGAAAATCTATGTTTTTTAAAACTTCACAGGTTAAATCATTTGTTTCTTTATTATATTTTTCTTTTAAGTGTTCAGGTATTGCTTTAGCAGGTACGTGGGCAGGATTTGTACGGCTTGTGTGAAGAAAAGTACCACCTGTACGCCCTGCTTTGTTAACTATATCCTCGCTCAAAACCATATAATTTTCGCTGTTATCAGCGTTTTTATCACGGATTATTTCCATGATTCCGGCCCATCCCCGCCTAATACCAATTACACGATAACCTTCGCGCAAAGCTCTTATAGTTATTGCTCTGATAGCAGGATTTAAGCCCGGAACATCACCTCCACCGGTTAAAATGCCTATTGTTCCTTTTATTTTGTTTTTTTTCATTGTCAATTATATTATTTACTATGAAAAACTAAAATATTTTGCAAAACTCACAACGTAAAGATAATAAAATTAGGTTTTTTTGATAAAAGATTATAATATTAAATTATTATAACACATAAATAGCTTTATATGCATAGGTATTCAACCTGGGAGGCCAAATGTAATGGTCTCCCAGGTTTTAATTTCAGATAGTAATTGCTTGTTTTGATTAAAAATAAAATCTGTAGGCCAGGTTAAAGTTTCTTCCCGGCATTGGTATGTTTCGATCTTCTATTCTTGAGAGGTGGTCGCGATATTCGGTATCCAATATATTTTCTGCCCTAAGTATTATTACATGGTTTCCGCGGTAGTCTATTCTGTAGCCTGCTTGAGCTCCGATTATATAGTATCCGTCGGTTTGTTTTTCGTTTTCAGCCAAATTTGTTTTATTAGCTGCGCCGTTGATTTTAGTTGCGATCCAGCCGTCGCCGTAGTCATACTGGATTCCTGTTTTAAAACGGAATGGTGGTATATAAGGTAGGTATTCTGTTATGTCTCCGCATCTTTTGCCATTTACATAATCAACACCTGCCTCCCATTCCAATCTATCTGTAAGCGACCAGCGGCAGGATACTTCAACTCCGGTAAGGCGTGCTTCATCATCTATGTAATCATATATTGGAAAACCGGAATCCTCATCTGTTTCTCCGGTTGGGTTAAAGATTATAAAATTCTGAAAATGGTTTATAAATCCGGCTATTTCAGCATCAAATTTATCTGACTTCCATTTAAAGAACAAGTCTCCGCCATGTCCTATTTCGTCATTAAGGTGTTCGCAACCTCTTTCATAAACACCTGCTCCTATATGGGGTCCATCAGCAAACAACTCTTCAACGGAGGGATTTCGGTGCGATCTGGCAAATTGTCCTCCAATTTCAATTTCTTCTGTTGGCCTTATATTTAATCCTACTGATCCGGAATAATTTAAAGCATCTCGCGATTTATCTATATCAGGAAATAGTTCATTAGGTACGGCGTTTATTTTTTGATAGTCAAGCCTTCCTCCAAGTTGCAGTCTTACAATACCAGAAAGTGGTACTTCCTGGAAGGTGAATAATCCCATTGTATAGCGATCTTCTCCGGGTGTATAGGCTTCATGGCCACCAACATCAAGGTTGTGGCCTAACAGGCTGATTCCTATGGCACCCCTGTCAAATATACCTCTAGCCTGATGTTGCACGGTTAGTGTTGAACTTATGTTATACTTTTCAAATTCAATCTCAACGTCTTCATCAATTTTTCCGTCTACATCTTCAATTTCAATTTCTTGCTGGAAGAATCGTGAGCTATTAAGTCGCAATTGCGCTTTGTCAAAGAAGTCACTGATTTTGAAGTTTAGTTTTCCCTGCATTAATTGTCTGTCGGCACGTATTTCAACCGTTTCGTCAGGGTCTTCGATAGCACCGCCTTCAGGTATTTCAAAGTTTTGATTTCCCATTGATATAGCAAAGCCTCCATTAAGATTATTATTTTCAAATCCAAAACCTAAGGCACCATCGTAGTTTTGTAGTGATGTGCTTGGGATTTTTCCTGCTGGAGTATTGATGTCACCTGCTTTTCTGTATGATATGCGACCTGTGGTTGCCCATTTTTTATTTCCGTGTGTGAACCGGCCAAATCCGGCACCCATATTGTTAACAGTTGCCCCTTGTGCAGATAACACCCCTGTGTTTCCATAAGTCCATTGCTCAGGGATGTCGCTTGTCATCACATTTATAACCCCGCCCAATGCACTTGATCCATATAACATACTTGCCGGCCCCCTTACAACTTCTACTCTCCTGGCAGCGAGAGGATCAAGGGATATGGCATGGTCAGCAGCTGTTTCTGAAATATCGCCCATGCGCTCGCCATCTTGAAGAACCAATACACGATCACCATCCAATCCTCTTATAACCGGTCTTGAAGGTGCAGAACCCATATAACGCATAGCTATTCCGGGTTCTCCATCAAGCATCTCCCCAAAAGATACTTCACTGCGTCTTTGCAGCTTTTCACCAACAAAAGCCTGATCAGGCTGATACCTGAAACCACTGGCTGTTGGGGAAGAAGTTAATACTACCTCTTCGAGCTCAATAGCCGTGTACTTAACTTCTATATTTATCTCTTTTGTTTGATCTTCCTCAATTTCAAACTCGACACTAGCCGGTTCATATCCCATACCCTTTACAATAAGTGTATGCTTGCCAACCGGAAGATTGGTTAGCATGTAATGTCCTGATGCATCAGTTGTGGTTCCGATTCGTTCACCATCTATTAAAATGTTAATAAATGGAATATGATCTCCTGTTTCTGCATCCAAAACATGACCAAAAACATTTGCATCTGTTCCCGTGGGTTGTTCCATTTCCTTCCCGCCTATATTAGCAAGAAATAGAGCCGATATTAAAAATGTTAATAATATTTTATTTATGTTTTTTTTCATAGTTTGAGTAAAAATAATTTTCCATACGGCTGGGTGGTTTAACTAAATACCTTTAGTTCCTTAACCTAATACCGTATTTTTCATATATAGTTTTTTTGCTTCCGGGTAAAATATTTTTTTGCATAAAATAGTTTAAATTGTTTTACCCGGCATAATTTTACAAATAGCTAAAAAATAACTTCGCATATAAGCAAGCGTAAGTTAGTTGCTTCTTATAATTTCATTAACATAAAAACTTCAATTTGAATAAACAATTCACTTATTTAATTATCATACTTGTTAATGAATGCTAAAAAAGCTCAATATTTTTTCTTTCCGGAAAAGATTGAAATAAGCTATTTGTTTTGCAGTTTATGCTTCGGGGGGAGCTCTTAATCTTGGTAAATAAGTGTATTCGGTTTGTTTAAAGTGTTCATATGGGGTTTTTAACTGATCTTCATTAAAGTGAAGGTAAAATTGTATATTCACCGATTCAACGTCTTCAGAACTACTGTTTGAAGCTACCAGTGCTAAAATGGCATACTCAAAATCACTATGATCGTGATCTTGTATGGGTTTTTCTGTTTCATTGTTATAGGGGTGGGAGTGAGCAATAATTACTCCGCTTGGATGTATATGATAATGGATATTTATAAAATTATTTGAAATAAGCCACAGTGCAGCCGGCATAAAGAGCAGCATAAAAAACCTGCTTATTTCAAAATGTTTTATCATACTTAGTTATATTTATTACAGTATCTTATTACCAAATAATTTAGTGCAAGGCAAAATTAAAAAAAGTTTTGAAAAAGATTTTTCTAATAAAAAAACATCTTATTTTTTTAGGATTTTTTAATATTCCATAAAACCCCGTCTTTTGTGTCTTTAATCTCAATATTTAATTCATATAGTTTGTCGCGTATGTAATCGGATGTTTTAAAATCTTTTTGTTTACGGGCATTTTTTCTAATCTCCAATAAAGTTTCAACTAAGCCTGAGAGCATATTGTTGTTGTTATTATCGGTGTATGAGGTTGGTACTTTTAAGCCAAATATATCATTAACAAAAATATCAAGTAGTTTGTTCAGTGATTTTATTTGTTTTTCGTCAAGAGTTTCTACCTGGTCGAATGCGCAATTAATAAACCTTACTGCATCAAAAAGGTGTGATATTGCTATTGGAGTATTAAAATCGTCATTAATAGCCTTATAGCATTTTTCCTTAATATTGTTCACATCAATTTTTCCTTTTTCAGATGGTATTATTTTCATTAATTTTTGTTGTGCTTCAAACAGGCGGTTTAGTCCTTTTTCAGCTGCGATCAAAGCTTCATTGCTAAAATCTAGGGGATTTCGGTAGTGTGCTTGCAAAATAAAAAATCTAAGGGTCATCGGATTAAATGGTTTTGTTAGGGCCATATGATCTCCGTTAAATAACTCTCTGAGAGTGATAAAGTTATGAAGTGATTTACCCATTTTTTGTCCGTTGACAGTGATCATATTATTATGCAGCCAGTATTTAACGGCTTCTTTGCCGTTAGCGGCAACGGATTGTGCTATTTCACATTCGTGGTGAGGGAACAATAAGTCGATTCCTCCTCCGTGTATATCAAAATGTTGCCCAAGATATTTTCTGCTCATTGCAGAGCATTCAATGTGCCATCCGGGGTATCCTTTGCTCCATGGCGAATTCCATTTCATAATGTGTTGTGGCATGGCTTTTTTCCATAGTGCAAAATCAACACTGTTTTTTTTTTCATCTTGTCCTTCAAGTTCACGAGTGTTGCATATCATATCATCCAGCACCCTTCTGCTAAGTTTGCCGTAATTATGGCTTTGGTGGTATTTTACAACATCAAAATATATTGAGCCGTTAGCTTCATAAGCAAATTCTTTTTCAATAATTTCCTTTATCATTTCTATTTGTTCAATAATATGGCCTGATGCCTGTGGCTCAATATCAGGATCAAGTACATTAAGGGCTTCCATGTCTTTATGATATCGCTTAGTATAGTATTGCACAACTTCCATTGGTTCGAGTTTCTCCAGGCGTGCTTTTTTTGCTATCTTATCTTCACCTTCATCACAATCGTCTTCTAAATGACCTACGTCTGTTATGTTTCTTACATATCTAACTTTGTAATCAAGATGTTTAAGGTATCTATAAATAAGGTCAAAAGTAATTGCGGGTCTTGCATGGCCAAGGTGGGCATCTCCGTATACAGTGGGCCCGCATACGTACATTCCCACAAAAGGACTGTTAATTGGCTCAAATAATTCTTTTTTTCGCTTCAGGGTATTGTACAAGTAAATTTGTTGGTTTTTCATATTCTATGTTAAATATTAAAAAGCAAATTAGAAATTCATTTTTTTAACCGGTTTTTTTCTTTAAGAACTTTTATGGCTTCTTTGTAGCCGAGCTTATATATTTCATTGCCGCTCGAAAGGTTCATCAAGCCATATTCATCAAGGCTCTGGGGTTCTATAAATATTGAACAGCGGTCTTTTCTTTCTATTATACGTGTTCTAATGGAAATATGAAAGGTTCTCTCGGCTATTTTAAACAGATTTGAAAAGTTTTTTTCATAACCAATTGGATTAACGTTAACACCTATTATTTCTTCACATATATCTTCAAGTGGTTCTATTGGAAAGTTTTCAATGATACCTCCATCGGAATAATAAATATTATCAATCTTAACAGGTGGAAATAAAACAGGTATTGATGATGATGCTTTAACGGCAGTTACAAGATCGCCTTTGTCAAACTTCACAAGCTTTGCACTATTCAAATCCACTGCAAAAACCATAAGAGGTATTTCCAGATCTTCAAAAAACTCTACTTCAAGATTTCCTTTTAGTCTTTTTTCAAATCCTGACATTTCGACCAAACCTTGAGTTGGTACTCTCAGGTGAAGGTAGTTAAATATTTTGTGTTTTGTAAGTAAGTTAAGGATTTTGCCGGGTTTTTTGCCGTCGCAATACATAGAGCCTACTATTGCCCCGGCACTAACCCCGCTTACAATATCGGGGAAAATACCATTATCATTTAAAGCCTGCAGAACACCAAGGTGAGCGAAACCCCTGGTGCCTCCCCCGCTTAAAACAATACCTGTTTTGTATTTTTTCTTTCTCGGCATAAAAAAATATTAAATACAGCAAGTTGTTGACATATTTTTTTAAATACAGAAAATGTTTATTATTTAACTCTGCAAAAAATATTATCATATATAAAAGTAGGCAGACTTTTTTGAGCCTGCCTACTTTTATATTCGATTTAAAATACTTAATTCAAATAATCAATTTTCTAAAAATATCTTTTTTAATTGACAATTTCTTCGAATTCGGCTGTCTCAAAGTATTTTATAAATTCCCTGTCAACTTTAGCACATTCTTTGTATTCAGGGTCTAGCTCAATAGCTTTTCTAAGGTTTTCGTATACCATAGTATCATCATCTCTTCTTGCACCAATTATAGCAGTTAGATAAGCTACTGAAGCAGTTTCGTCTGCACATTCAAGGTTTGTCATAGCTTGATCTTCATTGCCTTTCATCAGGTGTGCCAGGGCAACATTATGCGTGCAGGAGTGATCTGCATAAGATGATAATGCTTCATCATATTCGCCGATTATTATCATTATATTGCCAATATTATACCTGGTATCTATACCTTCTCCCTGGGCAGCTTCATAATATGATTTTGCATTTTCGTAATCATCTTTCCATGAAGCGATTACACCAAGGTTGTTTAGTACATAACCTGTGTTTGGAGCCAATTGGTTGGCTTTTTCAAGGTCTTCTGCAGCTTCTTCTACATTGCCAAGCTTAAGGTTAACATATGCAGCATTGTTAAAGCCCCTGTAATTTTGAGGATGCAATTCTTTTGCCGAATTATATATTTCAAGCCTGGTTTCAAGGCAATCAGTCAATGTTGCGGCATAGAGAAGCTCTTTATCATCCAGTTTTTCAGGATCGTTTGTGGAGAGCCTAGCGATTTCTGCATCTGTTTTCTTAGGCTCATAAGCTTCAATAATTATTTCTGCCCGACGCAACGGCTTCAACAGTTTTTCTATTTCATCATAAATAACCGTCATGTCTTTTATTCTTTCTTCCCTTTCAATAGGATCAAGCTCTGAATTGATGACATTCCTGATAGCATCTTTTTGTGGTAAATCTGATGCATCAAGCTTTTCCATGAATCCTTCATAATCTTCTCCTAATGCATTAACAGCTATTTCAGGTTTTTCGTACTCTTCTTCTTCAAGTTTTTCTTCAACTTTTTCGAATTGTCCTTTCCAATAATCATACCCTGTTGATGCCCTGTTTTCAGAAAGCTCTTCATTAAAAGCTATTTCTCCTTCGGGAGATGCCCATGCATTTACTTCAACCGATTTAATATCCCATCCTTTTTTAAGGAAATCATTCATTTTTTCAATTTTTTCCTTACGTTCTTCCTCTTTATTAAGTTTATAGTTCCAGTCAAGCCTATGACGCATGTACTCAAAATAAATATTGGCACTTTTTGAAACTATAACTTCTTTTTCATATCCATGCGGAGCTAAAGCAAGATCTTCGTCTTTATCCACTCTTTGTGAAGTGTTGATAACACCATCAGCTACTTTTTTTTCGGGTAATTCATCTGCATTATCTTCACGACCTTCCCGGTAAATAATTCCCGTCATGTATAACTCTGACTCAATCATATCTTCCGTAAAGTCTATTTTGTCGGATATATTGAAGGTGGTTGTTCCTCTGCGCTCAATTTGTATTCCTTCAACATCCGTTCTTTCCCCACTTAAAACTATTGTTTCAAGCGGAGTTTCATCTCCATCATGCTTTAAAACCGGAGTGATCTCAACAACAGCTCTCCTGTGAAAATACCTGTCGCCTACCCGGCCGTCAACTTCCACAGCAACTTCGCCGCCGTGATTTTCTAGGGGATTGATCTGTGGTGTATACTGGATGCCTTCATCATAATCACGTACCATTTTATTAAGTCCGCAACCAGTAAATACTGCTGCAACCAGCAGTATAGCCATAAATTTTACGTTAATGTTTTTCATAGTTTTTTGCATATATTTTGGTTAAATTTAAAAATTAAAAATCAAATACATTGAATCATTTCTACAAATATATAAAAAAGTTCGTTTGTATTCCCTTTTACGCTCTTTATAACTTTTGAGTTTCGTTGCCTGTCAAAAAAATATTACGAAAATCAATTGCCATTTTTAAACCAAATTTTGGTTAGAAAATGGATTGATCATGGTTTTTTTAGTATTTAAGCTAAACTAAATTAGTTTTGCTTATAATCATAATATATACCCATGTAACAAGTAGGTTATTACTCACTTTAGTAACATAATTGTTTGTCAAAAATACAAACTTATTTGTAACTATAAAATTATTATATGTTTTTTTTTGCAATTTTTTTAAATAAGTTTATTATGAACCATTATTATGTTTTTTACCTTTGTATCTGAATTTTATTTAATAAAAATGAATCTGGTTTTATACGGAACGTATTAATTATAATATTGATTTAATGCATAATCGGATGTTTGTATATTTAATATTAAAACAAGGTATTTATGGTAAAGATTAAAACATTTGTATTCAGCCCCCTTCAGGTTAATACTTATTTGGTGTTTGATGAATCAGGAAAATGTGTTATTATTGATCCTGCATGTTATGATGACAAAGAGAAATTTATACTTGTTGATTTTATAAAAAAAGAAAATCTTGAGCCAGTATTATTATTGAGTACCCATGGCCATATTGATCACATCCTTGGAAATAATTTTGTTATCAAAGAATATAATATACCTTTCAAGACTCATAAGGATTCAGTATTTTTTATTGAAAATGCCAGAGAACATGCACAAGCTTTCGGATTTGAAGTTCAGGACCAGGTTAAACCTGATGGCTTTATTGATAATGGTGATATTGTGAGTTTCGGTGATCAGCAGTTTGAAGTTATCCACTTGCCTGGACATGCCGATGGCAGTTTATGCTTCTATCATATTGAGCAAAAACTTTTATTTTGCGGCGATGTTTTATTTAAAGGTGGTATTGGAAGAGCTGATTTACCCACAGGCGATTATAATAAACTTATAAGTAATATTAACGAAAAACTTATGGTGTTACCCGAAGATGTTAGAGTTTTTCCCGGTCATGGCCCTGAAACTACCATTGGTTACGAAAAAAGCAATAATCCCGTTATTTCATAAATAAACAATTTTTGTTTAATAGTGATGTTTGTATCATCAAAATTATTTATTCATAATTGAGCCCGTTAATTTGTGCCTTAACGGATTCGGCTATTTCATTCTCGTTTAGTTGTTTCATGCATTTGAAGTGTTTTTTCGGACATTTTGAATATCCTATTTTGCTGCAAGGGCGACATGAAAGGTTTTTTACTTCAATAATTTTTGATTTTTCAATGGGTGTATTAAGGGGAAAAAATGGATACATCCCAAAATCCGGTACAGTATTACCCCAAATAGAAATTACCGGTTTTTGAAAAGCCGCTGCAATATGCATTAAACCTGTATCATGAGTAACAACTACCTTAGCTTGCCTGACAATTGATGCCGACTGGTTGATAGAATATTTTCCACATCCATTATAAACATTTCTATCAAAAACCGAAGCTATTTTTTCACCTTCACCTTTATCTTCTTTGCCGCCAAGTATAAAAACAGGGTAGTTTATTTTTTTTAAAACAGAAATGATTTTTTCATTTGGCATTTTTTTGGTAAAATGTTTTCCGCCAATAACAAATACAATATAACCACTTCTTAATTCTTCAGGAATATCCACTGATTTAACTTCTTCGATTTTATTATAGAAATAGTCTAATCCTTTGCCGTCGTATTTTATATCCAAAAAATCAATAGTTTGCATATACCTGTCAACAATATGCACATCCGGCATATAATTGATTTTAAAATTAACAAGTATCCATTTTTGTAAATTTAATTTTTGGAAAGAGTGGGCAGGCTTTCTTATTGCTAGTTTTACAAGGGTTGAACGCAAATTATTATGAAGGTCGATTATGTGATCATAATTATGTTGTTTTAACTCAGGTATAATATATCTTAGCTTATCTTTCAATACAATTATTTTATCTATAAAGGGGTTAGCCTTAAGTATTGAACTGAATTTATCTTTTGTCAGATAATGAATTTCAATAGCATCGCCTTTTTGTTTTTTCAAACATCTTAATAATGGTGTTGTAAGTACAATATCTCCTATGGAACTGAATCTTATTATAAGCAATTTTTTTTTCATGCCGATGCTTTGATATAATTTATGTTATGTTTTAATCTTTGAATCAAAATCTAATCAAACAACAAAAAAACAACTAAGTTCAAAATTATATATAGTTTCGTTTATATTAGCTTTTTTACCGTTATATTAGTTCCTTTTTGGTCTTTTATTTGATTTATTTAATCATTCAAATGATAATTCTCATATTATTGCTAAAACGAACAAAAGCAATATAGTTTTTAGGTTTAAACATTATTTTGGTTTGTAAATAATAGATCTGAACAAGCCTGTTTTATGTAAAAAGTATGAAAAACTTGTTTTGATAACACCCAGTCCATAAACTATGCTACGTCTAAAATTAATTGATGAAGCCTGTGGGAAATACTTTGCCGGGCAAGATATTTCGCCTATTTCGTAACCAGCCATAAATATTTGACTGATGATTTGGTTATCAAAGATAAAATTGTCAGAATTGGCATGATAATTTATTTTTTCAAGTACTTCCCTGGAGTATGCCCTGTAGCCGGTATGATATTCTGATAATTTTTTGCCGAAAACTATATTTTGAAAAAAAGTCAGTAATCTGTTGGCAATATATTTGTATCTGGGCATACCTCCTTTCATTGCCCCTTTTCCTAAAATTCTTGATCCAAAAACAACGTGAAAGAGTTTTTCTGCTATTAAACTGGCCATTGCCGGTATTAGTTTTGGGGTGTATTGGTAGTCAGGGTGTAACATAATAATAATGTCTGCATCGAGATTATTTATGGCATAGTCATAACAGGTTTTTTGATTTCCGCCATAACCAACATTTTTTTCATGTATTACAATATGTTTTATTCCCAGCATTTTTGCGATATAAGCTGTATTGTCATCGCTGGCATCATCAACAATAACGACATCGTCAACAATATTAAACGGTATATTCCGGTAGGTTTCTCTTAAGGTAAGAGCAGCGTTATATGCCGGCATTACTACAATTATTTTTTTCCCGCAGAGCATTTTAAAATGTAATATATAACCTAAAAATCTAAAATAAAAAATAACGGAAGTGAGCTAAAATGCTTATCTTTAAGGTGTTAAAACAATAAACAAAACACTTTAAACTCACTTCCGA
>SL_5KL_010_SEDDRAFT_10000353_pt1 | contig 30164 bp, 32 predicted proteins | sample SodLakKL_010_SED_FD_9118 | JGI IMG/M metagenome (IMG submission 9118) | reverse complement strand
TTAACCTGCTGCAAAAACTTTGCATTTTTTCTTCTTTCTTTGTGGTATTCTTTGTAGTGTTTATCCAGCTTTTCAATAATTCTCTTATATGCTTTATATGGACCTTCCCATGTCTTATATATTTTATTACCAGGAACAGCATTCCATTCATCTTTAACCTGCCGCCAAAACCCTGTAGTTCCTTTCGCGGTTGGTGGTCCACCTTTTTCTTTTACTAAATAGTAAAGCCTAAACTGTTCTTTACTGATGGTCTTGCTTTTTTCAATGTTAAGGCCTGATCTATATTTATCGTATATACCCCGAAGCTCTGAGGGCGATAAATCAGCAGCGTTTATTTCAACCTGGATATAATTTCTTTTAAGTTGCCCGCCGTCTGGGGTAATGGCAAAGTGTGAAGGGACCTGAGGATTTAAAGGGGCCTTGATGGTAAATCGGGGTAACATTGGCTTTAATCCTGTCAATACATGAAGCGTTACAGCATACTCCCTGAACCCCGTTGCTTTAGCGATCCTTTTCGTTTCCCGTTGCAGCCCCTCGAGTTTTGGCCGTCCACTTACCGGAACACTTTCAACCCAGCCCTCTTTACCAGGATAATCAAGAAATTCCCTCTCTAAAGTATATGAGCCAATTATCAGGCCTTCTTTTTTCATTTCTTCGATTTTATTTATTTCCTGTTTAAACCTCTCAATTTTTATTTGGACGTCTTTTGGTCGAGGCTTATTGAATTCCTCTTTTATCCAAGCAACAGCGGAAGGAATATCTTTAGGAAACGGGATTTCGTTGGAGTTAAAAAGCTCGTATCTTATTGATTCTACCCAGGTTGCAATTTGCCCGATTAAATAATCACTCGTAATAAGATCTTGTTTACTGATTGTTTTTTGGCTTTCGATTTGATTATTTCCATTATCTTGATCTCTCACATCATTGTTTGACGGAAGTCCTGAATACTGCATTCTCCTTGCTAAGCTAATAGCTTTCTTAACGTATGTTTCTGCTGGTCCCATCTCTTCAGCAAAAAAATAAGCAGCCTCCTCTAAATAAGCTGGCATCAAGCCTTCCTGCATGCCTATTTGTGATACTCGCTTTCTAAATTCCGACCGTTTCAACTTTAAGCCTCCCTGATACTGACACTCTGAAATTAAATTATGTCAGCACTATAATTATACTTGGACATAACCAAACCGTCAAGAGGAGGTTCTTTCGATGTCAAAACTTAAGGAAATAAGGACAACTAAGGGGTTAACGCAGTTTGAACTTGCTAAGCGATCCAATATAAACACCGCTGATATAAGTAAGATCGAAACAGGGATCATTGGGAAACCGTACCCAAAGTGGCGCAAGGCAATAGCTGACGCGCTTGAAATTCCCGAAAAAGAAGTGTTCCCGGAGGCTAAATGATATGGCAGAAGTATTAAACATTCCCGAAGCTGTTAAATACTTGAGGATATCGGAATGGAAGTTGCGGCAGCTGGTCGCGGCCAGGGCAATCCCTCATTTCCGCCCGGGTGGGGCGCGGCGGATCCTGTTTAGAAAAGAAAGCCTTGATGCTTGGATGGAGCAACAGGAGCAGGAGGCAATATCAAACAATTTTCCATAAAAATAAAAGCCCGGCAGCGGGGGTTGCCGGGGGAAGGGAAAGGATTGTGATTGACTTGATAGTTAAACAGATTTTACCACGAATGCAACAAAATATCAAGGTTGCCATGCGGCCACTTTATCCCCGGCCATGTTTATCCGCTGAAGAATTTGAACGCCTTTTTAATACCGATCTGGGGCGAATGAATCATTTTGAGCTACTCCAGGAACAAGGCAGGTTGAATTCAGGTTTGCCACGCATGAGAAAAGACAAAATTATTTATGTTACCAGCACTGGCAAAGTTATTAAAGCTGGTGACTGGTTGATCGCTCGACTTGATGCAGTAACGGGGGAGCTAAAGCGAAGAAGCAACAATTAATCGGGGTGAAGCAATGCCAGGCCCACAAAGGGAAAATTATACACAAATTGCTAATGAAATTTTAGAGGCCGTTGCAAGGTTGGCAATTAACGCTACGCAGTTCAGGATCTTGTTAGTTGTCTGGCGTTATACCTACGGCTTTCATCGAAAACAGCACAAATTATCGACAACCTTTATTGCCAGGGCAACAGGAATTCATCGGAAGCAGGTAACCAGGGAGTTGTCAAAATTGATAAACCGGAAAATATTAATCGAAGTTGAGAAGCCATCATTTAATTCATCGAGGGTAATTGCTTTTAATAAACATTATGAGAGTTACCAGGGAGCGAATCCGTTGACAGGGAGCGGATTAGTTGACCCGACAGGGAGCGGATTAGTTGACCCGACAGGGAGCGAATCCGCTCCCCAAGAAAGAAAGGTTTTAAAGAAAGTACTGAAAGAAAAGTCCGATCCTAAATTCTCTCCAGATAGTGAACCGATTAAAGCAGCTCTTTATCTCAGAGATTTGATTAAAAAAAACCATCCCAGGCAACCCCTACCGCCGGAAGATCCAGACAGCGAAAAACTGCAAAAGTGGGCGGCCAGTCTGGACCAGCTGCACCGCCTGGGGCCACCGGGCGGCGATAAAGGGTATAGCTGGACTGAAATTAAAAGCCTGATTGACTTCTCCCAGGCTGATCCATTTTGGCAGGGAAACATTTTATCGGCAAGCAAGTTTCGGGAAAAAATTATAAACCTTGAAAGCCAATACCGCCGGGCGGGAAGCAAGCCAAAAGGTGGTAGTAGTTCATACAATCAGAATAAGCCCATCGAACAATGGACCAAAGAGGAAAGGGAGGCGGCCGGAATATGAAACAACCGCAAAATTTGGAAACTGAAAAGGCTCTTTTGTCCAGCCTGTTTATTGACCCGGCCATTATACCGGAAATTACCGATCTTGTTAATGCGGAATGTTTTTATAGTACCAAACATCAAGCAGTATTTGGAGCCATTGTCAGGCTGCACACGGCCGGTGAACCTGTTGAACCGCTCACAGTTCATAATGAGCTTAAAAAGCAAAAATCAAGCTTAAGTCTTTCAGAAATACAGGGGATCGCTGGTTACTATCCAACTGCTGAAATTGCCGAAAGGCACGCGGAAACAGTCAGGGAGAAACACACCCGCAGGGCCGCTATGGTAGCAATGCAACAGGCGATTATTGCAGCGCAAGACGAAGGGCAAAACATTAGAGATATTATAGCGACTGTTCAAAAACAGCTTGATGATAGTTTGCCCAACGACAACAGGCGTATTGAATCAAACATCTTTCCTGACATCATTAAGGTTTGGGAAGGAATTATGGATATGGATCAGGGCGGCGAAAAAACATACATTGAAACAGGCTTTTACGATTTAGACGAAGCATTGCCATTGTCTAAAGGAACTCTATCTATTGTAGGGGCGTATCCCCGGACCGGAAAAACAAGCTTTATCCTTTGTGCAATGAGAAGCATCGAAAGGCAGGGTAAACGACCGCTGTATTTTACTTTGGAAATGAACCGCCGGCGAATACTTGAAAATATAATTGCTCAGGATATGCGAATTATTCACCGGGACATGATTAAAGGCCGGCTATCAGATAAAAAGAAAAGCGAAATAACGCGCCGGGCTTCCAGCTGGGCGAATATGCAAATGGGCGTTCTGGGTGGCAGCTGGTCTGCCAGTCAGATCAGGAGCCGGGCAATTCAAGAAAAAAGAGATCACGGGGTAGATATTATTTTTATTGACCCTTTAACCCGTATGAAACCACCTGAAAAAGTGATAGGTGAAAAAATACATAATATTTACGATGCGAATTGTGCATTACTGAGCCATCTGGCCGAAGAACTGGACATCCCGATCGTGCTTGCACATCACCTTAACCGGGACGGGGCAAGGGAAGGCAAGAGGCCGAACCTGTTCAACCTCATGGACGGCGGGGAAAAGTTTTCCGATAACGTGATTTTGTTGCATCGTGAATATTTATCAAATCCAACACCACAGAATAAAAACCTGGCTGAATTCATTATAGCGAAAAGCCGGGATACGGACGTCGACACGGTGGAGCTTGGATGGAACGGGCCAACAAAAACTTTTTACAATCTGGCAAAAAATAACCAGGAGGATGATCAGGAGGTAGTTTGGGCGGGCGGCAAACAATAAATAGGTTGAAAGGGTGGAAAAGATGAAGGGAACGGTAGATTTTTTTCACAGGGGCTGGGGCTTCATAACTGGAGAGAATGGAGCGGGATATTTTGTTCATCAAACGTCAATTATTGTGCCGGGCTTCCGTAAACTTTACGCAGGTCAAGCCGTAGAATTTGATCCGGATACAGACAATATGGGCAGGCTAAGCGCGATAAATGTTAAGCCTTGTGAATCCAGTAGGGAGGAGGGGGAAGATCAATGATTTGGGTTCAATTAGACAAACCGCGGTTATTGCGCTACAGCTGGGGCACAATAGCTGATATTGAGGCAAAAGCAGGTATGAGCTTACGGGAGCTGGTCACATCGGGAGGGGACCGGCCGACTTTAAGCGCAATGCGGATCCTTCTTTGGGGTGGCCTTAAATGGAATAACAAAGGCCTGACGGTTGAGGGCGTGGGCGAGCTGCTTGATACGCACATACAAGACGGCGGCCGGATTGATGTTGTCGGTGAGCAAATCATTAAGGCTCTCCGGCTGGTAAAAAATGAGGGAGGCTCTCCCGGAAAGGCGGTGAAGAAGCATGGGCGCAAGAACAAGCGAAAAAAGCGCTGAAACATGGCGGCCCTTGTACTGCACGAACCCGGAGTGTAACAAGAGGGCTTCCGTTTCCCCTGGAAAGAAGCTGCTCGAAGTTGCAGGAACCGGCGGCAAAGTTAGAAAGAAATGTCCAAAATGTGGTAAGTTTTCAGTTTTCAAGTGGTAAATAAGCAATAGCAATATTCGACTAAGCGCCCCTTCGCGGGCCCGTGATTAAGAAACCAGTATTCGCGAAGGGGTGTTTTTTGTGGCAGAAAAAAAATTGATGGTCGTTATAGGCGGCCATGCTAAAGAATTTGAAAAGATGATGTCCGGCGTTCAAAGGAAAATGCAGCGAACCGGCCGGGACATGACCAGGATGGGTAGGGGATTAACAACCGCAGTAACCCTTCCCATTGCCGCAGTAGGTGGGGCGGCTGTTAAGGCATTTGCCGAATTTGATCAGGCCATGACACAATCGACCGCTATTATGGGCGATTTAAGCGCGGACATGGAAGACAAAATGAGCGGCGCTGCCCGTGAAGTGGCTAAAACAACTAAGTTTAGCGCGGTAGAAGCTGCTGAATCGTATTATTACCTTGCTTCTGCCGGCATGGATGCAGCCATGGCCATTGAAGCGCTGCCCCAGGTGGCCGCTTTTGCCCAGGCTGGTAATTTTGACATGGCAAGGGCTACTGATCTTTTAACCGATGCGCAGTCTGCTTTAGGTTTAACCGTTGATGATGTAACAGAAAACATGGAAAACCAGAACCGGGTATCAGATGTATTGGTTAAGGCCAACACTTTAGCCAACGCCTCTGTAGAAGAATTTGCCGAATCGCTGACCAGCAAGGGCGCGGCCTCACTCCGGCAGATGAATATAGAAGTAGAAGAAGGGGTTGCAATCCTTTCTGTATTCGCTGATCAGGGCTTGGCAGGTTCAGAGGCCGGGACAATCCTGGCCCGGACCATAGACGGCCTGGCTGAAAGGGCGCGTGAAAGCTCAGAAGACTTTGAGCGGCTCGGTGTTGCAGTCTTTGATTCAGACGGTGAAATGCGCAACATGGCAGACATTATTGGCGACCTGGAAGGAGCTTTCGAGGGATTAACCACTGAGCAAAGAGACGCAGAACTGGCCTCACTTGGATTTAATGAGCGGACCAGGCGCGGGATCCTGACCTTGATGGGCAACTCGGAAGCCTTAAGAGAGTATGAATCGGAGCTTCGCAACGCTGCTGGCACTACAGATGAAGTAGCAGAAAAACAGTTGGGAAATTTAATTGAACAGTTCAACCTGCTGAAAGCTCGGGCCCAGGATTCACTTATAACGATTGGCGAAACCCTGGAAGATGTCTTTCTTGATATTGTATTCCCGGCCGTCGAAAATTTAATCGAAAGGTTCGAGAAACTGGCTAACTGGTTCGCCGATCTTGATCCGGCCTGGCAAAAAGTGATTATTGGAGCGGCCGCTTTTGCAGCTGCCCTGGGACCGCTTTTAATAGTGCTGGGAACACTGATCGGCGCCGTGGCAAATATAATGCCCATGTTTGCGCTGCTTGCTAAAGCCTTCGCCATGGTCCTGTCTCCCATCGGCCTTATCATTGCAGCTGTGGCCGCGCTTGTGGCCGGATTCGTTTACCTGTGGAACAACAACGAAGAATTCAGGGAGCGGATCCTGGAGATTTGGGGGTCCATAAAAGAGGCAGCTGCTGTTATATGGGGGGCTGTAGTTGAGACTATAGAGCACGTGGTTAATAAGATCCAGGAGTTTTGGGATAAGCATGGAGAGCGAATTATGAAAGCGGTGGAGTCTGTCTGGGGCTTCATCATGGACTTCATTGAAACAGCCATAACAGTAGTCAAGAATGTAATCCTGGCCATCCTGGCTGTTATCCGTGGTGACTGGGAGGAAGCCTGGGAGCACATTAAGACAGCCGGCCAGGCAATATGGGAATTTATTTCAGGAAGCATCGAAACAATTTTCACAGCCATAGCCGATTTTTTATCAGGGGTATGGGAAAACATTACAGATGCGATCATCGGCAAGGTAACAGAGATTTACGACCGGGTGACTGAGTGGTTCGAGAACCTTCAATCAACCATCGGTGATATATGGACCGGCATCCAGCAATCAATCAGGGAAGTCTGCAACTCTATAATCGGTGTTATTGAAAACATGGTCAACTGGTCTATCAGGCAGATCAATAGATTTATAAACATGGTCAACCGGGCTGTCGATGTTATCAACCGGATCCCCGGGGTTTCGATTGGACATATTCCAACCTTAAGCGAGGTTAGTATTCCCCGGCTTGCTTACGGCGGTAATATCTTAGAGGCTGGCATGGCAATGGTCGGTGAACGTGGTCCGGAGGTAGTTCACCTACCCCAGGGGGCCATGGTGCAGCCGCTTAACCAGCAGCAGGATTTACCGGGAGCGGCAACGCCGGGAATGAGTGGGCCGCCTGACATCGGAAACAAGGTGGCCATGATAGTCTGCGACCGGAGAGTGCTAAAAACGCTCTGGAGGCAGCTTGAAGAAGTCGGAATGTCAGAGGGGGTCAGGGTTGTAAAATGAGTAGCCATAAAATAAATGATACTGGAATCAAAACCCCGCACCGCTTCCAGGTTCAGACTTACGACATCAAGAATGAGGATGTCCTGGCCGGCGGCAAAAGGGTCATTGACATAATTGCCACAAAGAAAAGGTTTTCGCTGGCATGGGTGGACATGACCGGATCGGAGCTTGATAGCCTGCTAACCCTTATGGATGCGGAAGTGTTTTTTGATTATACCTACCCAACTGAAACCGGGGAGAACACGGTCACTGTTTCACGGGGACCAGTAGATAGAGAACTCTTTATTAATTACAACGGCAAAAGATACCGAGGCGTTGGTGTCGAGTTGCTGGAGCAGTAAGCGATTAAGAATGTAAGCAGCTGACAATATGGGATAGTTAACAAAGCCCGGGACCTTTAGAAAAAAGACTTCAATACAAGAGGGTGAATTTATCAAACATGGTTAGAAAAAGTAATCATGATCTACTAAATCAGAAAGACAGGATAAACAAAGAAAAGGCACTTGCAACAGAATTCGCAAGGGCCGAAAGGGAGTTTGTCAAACAGCAGAAAACAATAAAGAACGGCCGCCCGGGCCAGGGTTATTTAGTCGGCAGGGTTAAGCACTTTTGCCCGCTGCGGGGCTTCGGCTTCATCAAGTTAATTGATGGGAGGCAAATCTTTTTCCATGAAAGCGCGGCCAGATCCGGAGTTAATTTATCGAAGCACGCACGAGTAAAAGTATTATTAGCAAACCAAGATAAGCGGGGTTTACGGGCCTCAAAGGTTAGGGATTCGTATTAATTCTTTAAGGGAGGCATTAAATAATGCAAAATACATTAACGGTTTACAAGCCCTTCAGGAGGGCGATCGAGGTAAAGGGGCGGTGGTCACATGGCTATTAAAATGATATCCAGCCCAACCCCCCGCTATATAGGAACTGCGTCTGAACGGGCCGCCATGGACCCGGTGCCCCCGGTTGGATCGGAATTCTTTGAATCCGATACAGGGTTAACCTATGTCTTTTGCGGCGGCACTACCTGGGCTAAAAAGGTATATAAGACCGAAGAGGCGATTTAGGGCGGTTCATAAGTGCCGGATTAAAGGCGGTGATCTTAGTGAGTAATAATCTGATTGAGGTTAAACAGCCCAAAGGGTGCAGCTTGTTTTTAACCAGGGCAGAATATATCCGGGCAATCAAGAGAGGAAAAGGTATCAAGCGGGCCAGAGTAGCAGGGAATCGAAACCCGGCCGGCTGTGGTAAAAGAAAGGTGGTTGATTATGGGAGCTAAAAAATCAAAACGTGACCGGAAACTATTTCCATTATTCTGCCGGGAGTGCGGGAGGCTTCTGGCCTGGACCATTGCGGGGAGTAGGACCTATTGCCCTTATTGCTCCCGGTGGACCAGGCAGGAGAGGCAGGAGGCCAGGACGGGCCAGGGTGCAGCTGTGGGGTGTAAGTGATGAATCCTTACCTGGTAGAACAGCGCGAAGGCAGGGCGGATCTATTTCCTCTTTATTGTGCAACCGGGCCGGAGCGGTGCAGCCCTGCTTTGTTCCTGGGATGGTATAAGCTAAATAAGCCTGTTAAGTGTCCGTTATGCGGCCGCTGGACCTTCGCAGCTTATCAAAAGAACAGGGCGAAAAGCAGTTGATTTGATTATGTTTTGATAGTTTTCCGTAAAGAAAGTGGCCAATAATGGGCTAAAGTGAACGAAAGCTGGTGATAAACTGATGGTATTATATGGCAGGTGGTAGGGGGGATAGGGGGGTGAAATTCCTTAGGGGCTGCCTGGTATAAACCGAAGGTTGCCCCACGCGCAAGATTTTTTCCCAAAATGAGAATTTTTTTAGGGGTTTGATCAAAACAAAAGGTAGGAGGTAGTTTAAAAAATGGATTTACGGTATTCAATTGACAATGAAGGGGCGTCTCTTAATATTTTGCTTGAACGTGATCTGGATGATAGAAACAATTTGCATGATGAACGGAGAGTGGCAATTTTTGACGGCCACACAAGCACGCCGATCGTATTCACGGGTAAAAGTGCGGCTAACTTTCTGAAGGCAGCTGCCCGGGCAGCGGAAGCATGGGAAAACCTTGATGAGCAGTTAAAAAATAAGGAGGCTGTAGATGATGAAAAAGATGACTGATTATAAACCGTACGCAGAACTAAAGGAAAAGCATGATGAACTGAAAGGCCAGTTGAAGCCATTACTTACCGGGGACAAGCCGGAAGCTTTGAGGGCGAAAGCGGCAATACTTGATTCAAGCATTGAAGCGGAAGCGGAAGCACTACTTGACCCCAAAAAGCAAAAGGAAGCAAACGCGGCCAGAGAAGAAGCAAAAAGACTGAGAGAAGAAGCAAAAAACCGGGACCGGCAAATTAAGGTCCTGCAGCGGGCCATTGAAAAGCTTGACCCGGACTTAAGGCAAGCAGCTGAAAAGGCATTCCAGGGCGTTATTAAGGACGTGCGGCCAAAACATGAAAAGGCGGTTGCAAAAATTGTTGATCTACAAAAGCAGCTAAATCAAGCCCTGCTGGAAGAGCAGGAAATATGTCAAGAGCTTCGCAGCGAAGTTGGATCTGATGCGGCACTTGTCCCCGTTTACAAAATGCTGGGATCTAAAAACAAGTTTGGCAAGGTCCAGCCCGGCTTTGATGATGATCAGAATTCGTTATTTTACGAGATAATCAATAAGCTTCGCGAATTTGGTTATAACGTTTAGGGGTGTAAGGACATGGATAAATATAGAAAGTTGATATTCAAAAATAAAATCCTGATTGGAAAAATGCGTACCCTGGCCAACAAAGAGCGGCCGACCTATCAAGAGCAGACCAGGTTCAACTCCCTGGCTGCTGAATTTGATAAAAACGAGGCTAAAATATTACAGATGCAGGCTGTAAAAAAAATGCAGGCTGTAACCGGGCAGCGAAAGCGGCAGATGACACTGGACCGGCGGGAAAAGGCAGCCGCCAAAAGTTACCGGAATAGTGCTGCAGGCGGGGCGGTCTATGCGGGGCAGGCACATGGCAAAAATCTATATCTATATGAAGAGGTCCCCGCTTGGGTTGTGCCGCCGGGAAGCCTGGGGGCCGCTGATAAGATGCTTTGCTACTGTATGGACGATCTTAAGTTGCATGGGCTGCAGGTGCGCTGGTGTAATGAATTTGAGCCAGGCGATACTGAAAAACCCCGGCTGTTTCCAGGGTCGACCACATTTGAAAACCACACACAAATAAACGGCTGCATCCGGCAGCAGGGCGGGGCGGTAATTGATAACACTATCTGGATCAATTTTACATTGGACCCTAAAACTGTACCGCGAACAGTTGCACACGAGAGCCGACATGCATACCAAGCAATACATCAAAAAGAAGCAGTTAACCAGGAGTTAGACGCGTTAACCTATGCAAATCAAGCAGAAAAAGCTTATCAGTATTTCAAAGCTACCCCCGGTTTTGTCAATGTCAGGTGATCGAGATTAAAGACTTCCCGGACCTATCCCGGGATCTACCTCCTTTCTTGCCCCCGGTTGCTGTAATGGTGGCCGGGGGTTTTATCTATCGCCATGAAAGTAATAGAGGCAGCCTGAATTACCGGGCCTGCCTCTCATTAACAGAAGGAGTGCTTTAATGAAACTGAAAAAACTACTCCGGGATTATCAATCTTATTCAACAGCAATAAAAATGCTTAAAACTGAAATTGATGGCCTGACAGAGCTGGACCCCGGAAGCAAACGGATCCCCGAGGCAAGAAAGATGTTAAAGATTAAAGAGCGCAACAAGGGCATTGTTGATAAAATATTGAATGAGCTGCCCTGGGAGGAATCAGAGGTATTAAAACTAAGATTCGTTAACGAGTTGCCGGCTGACCAGGTGGCGCGTAAAATCTATAAAACAGAAAGAACTATCTACTATCTACAGCGAAAAGCCCTTTCGAAGGCGAATGAGATCTTAAAAGCTATGGAATGACGAAGCAAGGCGGCCGCTGTTAAGTTTTTAAGGTGTTAGTGATACCCATGTATGGACCGGGCTTTTCGAGGGCTTTAGAATGGCTTATATTCGATGTCAATATTTTTTTAAAATTAATGCTTGACTAATATTAAATAGCTATGATAATATAAGACAACACATAAAAAAGGGAGTGGTTCACTTGCCGGAATGGCTGACAACAAAACAAGCTGCTAAGTATCTCAACTGCTCATTATCTACAATTTACCGGCGAATCTATAACGGCGAACTGAAGGCGTATAAAAGCGGGAATCTTACACGTGTTAAACGAGAGGATTTAGACAAGCTTTTCGAGGAACGGCAAAAGTAGGTTTTACCGGCCTGAGCGGGCCAGGTTTTAAAAACTAATAATTTAGGAGGATGCAACGTGGATCTTAAAAAATTATTGAAGTTGGCAGATCAGGGTTTAAATGATGATGACTTTAAGCCCAGGAATCATCCGGATTTTAACGAGTATGAAAAAAAGATTGATGATGCTGAGGCAATAATGAGGGATAAGCTTTCAAGTGATGAATCTCGTATAATTGAAGATGCTTATACTGGTGATCTGATAGTTAATATGGAAATGGCTTATGCAAAAGGGTTTTCCGATGCACTGGCCCTTAAGGAGGATATAGAAAAAGCGGCCAGCTAAAATATAAGCCGACAACTGCACGATAAAAAGGAGGTATATCTTTAATGTTATTAGATGAATTCAGTGGAAATTTTTCTGCAGATGAGTTTGTTCAAGAATATGTAAAGGATTATTCTGAAGCGGTTATGGGTAAAATACGTGCAAGGGTTGTGCAGGATCCCGAATGGCCTGAATTACAAAAAGAGTATGAAGAAGCCCGGAGAGAGGTAGAAGAAATAACAGGCTTTAAAATAGTAGACAGGCTTGATACAGCCTTAACCGCCCAGGCAACTACAGAAGAAAAAATAGCTTATGAGATAGGTATGGAACATGGTTTTGCACTTGCAAGAGAAATGCTGTTAAGTAAGTAAAGCGGCCAGCCCCAGACAGGAACAGCCGCTTTAAGTGAGCAAGACACGAAGGCCCGCTCAGCCCTATTATATCATAAACAGCCGGAAACGGCTTACAGGAGGGCTTAAAATGCCAAAGTTAAAAGGATCAAGGTTAATGAGTATCCTTAAGGGTGAATATGAAAGAATTATCCCTGGTGAAGCGATGGTGGTTTGTTTTACTCATGGTGCTGTTACCCTGGCTGAGGAATTGGCGCGGCAAGGTTTTATGACAGAGGGGCAAGCAAAATATATTGGCACTAAAATTGTACCGGAACTTGTTTGGCCAGGTATTAACAAGGAGAAGGCCAGGAGAAAGGGAACTGCTTAATTGTCAATGGCCCTGGTTATAGCCGGGGCCTTATCCTGTAACCGGGAAAGCAACTAAATTCAGGGCGGGAAAAATTTAATTGTGCCCACTAAAAATGCTCAACTAATGATTGATGGTATGTTATAATACTAGTGCTATATTTAAATATTGTGGCCAAAAAGAAGGATTTATTTGATCTTTATAGAAATAATACGCTGGTTAGATAGATGATTCATATTGTTTGTGAAAGGGAGGAGGCAGCAGTGATAGTTCGCTGTGTTATGAAAAAAACCGACAAGGGTTATGTTGGAGAATGTTTAGAGTTAAGCTTAGCTGCTCGGGCAGATACACCCACAGGGTGCAAAGAAAGGCTTGAGCAATCTATAACAGATTATATCGAAACACTAAACATTGTATATCAGGATGATAAAAATGTAGGCATAAGACCAGTTGCATTTTATCCGATAAGAAAACTCCTGTTCGATATAAATTATTACCTCTGCAAAAAGACACATAAAGATAATTGCAATCTGGAAAGAATCGAAGCTAGGGAGATTCCTGTTGGGGTATGAGAAACCGCCCAAATCTATAAAGTGGAGAGACGCTGAAAGAACTATTAAGGCTTTAGGTGCTGTACATGTTAGGGATAAAGGGGATCATAAGCACTACAAGAGGAAAACGAAAAAGAAAACCTATGTTATTCAAATACCAGTTAGTAATGATATAGATGGAGATCTACTAAATAGCATTATTCGTCAAACTGGAGTTAGTAAAAAAGCTTTTTGGAACGCCTATTATAAAAGAAAGTAGGAAAAGTGGGGACAATTTGGGGACAATGAGGGCAAAAACTGACCCCAAAACGCACAAAGAGACAGGAAGGCAATCACGGAAAACACCGATAAACAGGGGTTTTCAGGAATTGTCAACACAAATTAATCCAGTCTCCAAAACCGCAGGCTGCGGGTTCAAGTCCTGTCTCCCCTGCCATTACACTTGACGAGATGCCGCTTTACCAGCGGCATCTCGTATGAATATGTTTTTTAGCAGGGTTTTTGAAAGGAAACGGTGTATGTCCAACAGGGGCATGATCGAAAAAAAGGTTAGCAATCCAGTCTTTCTATCGCCGGGGGCCGGACTAACGGTTAAATGGTTATTTTGTAACCGGAAACCCGCATTTCACTCCACTCCAGGAAAAGACAATTTGCAAAACCCCTGCTTTCGAGTTACAAAAATGAGGTTAGGCCTGTTCTTTTAAAAGCCGGATCCCGGCTTTTTTTATTTGTAGTTGGCCGGCTACGGTTTTATTAAACCCGGCCGTCCGTTTAGCCATTCGCCATGGATGGCGAATGCCGGGAGCTGCCAAAGCTAAAGCTTGCAGCTGAGCCGCCTTCATTGTCCGCGATGAGCCGGCACCAGTCCATAATACTTAACAGCGGAGTAGCAATTTACTAATATTATTACAAGGAGGATTTCAAGTGCATAAAACCAGGATAGTACTATGGGGCCTTGGCGCAATGGGTTCCGGTATTTACAAAGTCCTCAGCGAAAGAACAGGAGTTGAGTTAGCCGGGGCTATCGGGCGCAACCCTGAAAAACTGGGAAAAGACCTTGGTGAAGCTTTAGGGCTGGGCAAAAGCGGTGTAATTATATCCAGTGATGCAGCATCAGTATTGAAGGATGCCGGTTCCGGCACGGTAATTCATTCTACCGGGTCTTTTTTTAAAGAGATCCACCACGAACTGATGCAGGCAGTCCGGGCCGGTTACAACGTCATTACTATTGCCGAAGAAATGGCTGAACCCTGGGCGGCCGACAGGGTTTTGGCCGAAGAACTAAACGAGGAAGCAAAAAAAAGCGGCGTGACTGTCCTGGGGACAGGAGTTAACCCGGGTTTCGTCCTTGATGCGCTGGCCATCTGTTTGAGTGGAGCCTGCTGCAGTATCAGCAGGATCGAAGCTGAACGGATTAACGATCTTTCACCATTTGGCAGCACGGTAATGGCCACCCAGGGAGTGGGTATCACCCCTGGTGAATTTAGTGAGGGAATTAAAAAAGGCACTATAGTCGGTCATATCGGTTTCAAGCAGTCTATCACCTTGATCGCCAGGGCCCTGAACTGGCAGCTTGATAACATAGAGGAGGAAAAGGAGCCGATTATTTCTTCAACCTACCGTGAAACCCCTTACGTCAAGGTAGAGCCGGGCATGGTCGCCGGCTGTCATCACCGTGCTTACGGATACATAAACGGTAAAGCGGTAATCACCCTTAAGCATCCGCAGCAGGTCTGTCCGGAAGCAGAAAAAATTGAAACCGGTGATTTCATCAGGATTGAGGGCATCCCGCCGGTAAACATGTCCATCAAGCCCGAGATACCCGGGGGCCTGGGGACGATGGCCATGGCGATAAACATGGTCCCGGTAGTGGTCTCCGCTTCGCCGGGGTTGAAGACACTGCTGGATTTACCTTTTCCTGCATGTTGGAGCAAATTTGAGCAGGCTGAACGATAGATTTGATTCATTACCCGGCAGCTAGCAGCTTACTGCCACGAAAGGAGAATTACTGATGAGCAAAGCTCAAAAAGGTGACTGGGTGCAAGTTTTTAAAGTAGTGCTTAATCCGGAGGAGAGAGCTCCCGGCCTGCCCCCGGAAACCGCCAGCGTCCCCCTGACTATGAAGGTGAAGGGCTTCCTGGTTGATGAAACTGCCGAAATTGGCCAACAGGTATCAATTCAAACCATAACAGGCAGAGATGTGCAGGGTGAACTAATCGGGATCAACCCGGCCTATGAAATTGATTACGGCCGTCCTCAACAAGAACTGTTAAAAATAGGGCTTGAAGTAAGAAACCTGATCCGGGAGGAGGCTGATCAACAATGAAAAACAATCCTGATTTGAGTTACCAGGGGGTAATGGCCAGGAAAAACCGGATTATGATGCAGGCTGTAGGCATTGATTACGATCAGTTCGAGCAGGAAGGGATTGCCTTTGATTACGAACAAATGATGAATAAGGCCGGCTACTCGCTGCAGGAAGTGCGCAAGATCCAGGAAGAAACAAATGTAGGTAAAACTCCCCTTCTTGAACTGCATAACCTGACCAAGCTGGTCCGCCTCCATGCTGAACCGGGTAAAGGCGCCCGCATATTTATCAAGGATGAGGCCTGTAATCCCAGCGGCAGCTTTAAAGCGCGGCGGGCTTCACTGTCATGCTACCAGGCCCAAAAACATGGTTACAAGGGGGTAATCTCGGCTACCAGCGGGAATTACGGCGCCGCCGTGGCTTCCCAGTCCGCCATCCGCGGCTTGAACTGCATTGTAGTCCAGGAACTTTTCGACAGCCAGGATCTGAGCCAGCCGGAGATCATGGAAAAAGGCCGGGCCTGTGAAGCATACGGTGCCGAAGTGGTCCAGCTTTCTGTCGGGCCCGAACTTTTCTATAAATTCCTGCTTTTGCTTGAAGAAACTGGTTATTTTAACGCTTCTTTATACACACCTTTCGGTATAGCCGGCATTGAAACCCTCGGCTATGAACTGGCTGAACAGGTTCGCCACACGACAGGCAAAGACCCGGCAGCGGTTCTAATCACCCATGCCGGAGGCGGTAACGTAACCGGTACAGCCAGGGGGCTGCAAAAAGCGGGCTGCAACGACACGGAAGTGGTCGGTATCAGTGTTGATTTAAGCGGCCTGCACATGGCCAGCGATCGCGATTTCAACCGCAAGTCATTTACCACCGGGCACACCGGTTTCGGCGTTCCCTTTGCCACCTGGCCGGACCGGGCGGATGTACCGCGCAATGCAGCCCGCCCCTTGAGATACCTGGATCAATACTACACGGTGACCCAGGGCGAAGTGTTTTACGTGACCGAACTCTTAGCCCAGCTGGAAGGTCTTGAAAGGGGCCCGGCGGGCAATACCTCCCTGGCCGGAGCCTTTTGCGTGGCCAGAGCAATGGACCGCGATGATGTCCTGGTTGTCCAGGAAACGGAATACACAGGAGCGGGCAAACATCCCAGCCCCCAGCTGACCTTTGCCCGCAATATGGGCATCACCGTAAAAAGAGGCCACCCGGAAGATAATATTCCCGGTCAAAACATTGTTATCCCCGAGGCACCGGACCAGTTATCAGTAAAAAGCGTTGATTTAAACAACCTCAGGAAATCATACCTCAAGAGGGCGGCCCTGGAAAAAGGCAAGGGAGCTTTAAGCTCACTTGAACTTGAATACCTCGCTGCCGAGTTAAAAACCTCCCATGAATGGATTGAAAAGAATTACAAGGAGGCGATCAAATAGCATGAAACGCGAAGATGATTTTCAACAACGCCGTGCAGCGGTCAAAGATTTATCCGACGAACAGCTGGAAAAAAGGTTTTGGGAGCTTACCGATCAGGTCGTCAGCCCGCTTTTTGAGCTGGCCAGGGGCCATACTTCGCCTTCTATTGAGCGTTCAGTCCTCCTGCGCATGGGTTTTTCCAGCCTGGAAGCCAAGCAAATCGTCCAGAACTGCAGCAAATACGGCCTGCTGGGCAAAGGAGCGGGGCATGTTGTCCTGCGCTTTGCTCAAAAACGTAACCTGCCCTACCGGGAGGCCGGCCTGATCCTGGCCGAAGGCAGGGAGTGGGACCAGGCTGCAGCAATTTTTGGAAAGGAGGGCCCGGCTTGAAATTAACCCCGGAACAAAAACTACTGCCCGAAGAAATATTAAAAGATTTGGATCAATACCGGCCCAGGCGCAAAGGCTGGACCTGGCGCCGACCGGTAGAGGAAGCTGAAGTAGGACCGTTTATATACCACCAGGCTTCAGAAAACTTGAACAACAGCATTTCCCTGCCGGCGGCAAAATCATTTGGCGGCATCGACCCCCAGCCCGATTGCGTGGTTACTTCTGAGATAGCCTCGGGGCGTTTTGAAGATGACCTGCGCCGGATGAGGATGGTAGCCTGGCACGGCGCCGACCATATCATGGTTATCCGGACTGCCGGTCAGAGCCATTTTGACGGCCTGATCGAAGGAACACCGGAAGGCATAGGAGGGGTGCCCATATCAAGGAAACAGGTCCGCGCCACCCGCAAAGCGCTGGATTTGATCGAGGATGAAGTGGGCCGCCCGCTGAACTTCCACTCCTATATCAGCGGAGTGGCAGGCCCTGAAATCGCCGTCCTTTTTGCCGAAGAAGGGGTTAACGGCGCCCACCAGGACCCCCAGTACAATGTGCTCTACCGCAACGTGAATATGTACCGTTCTTTTGTCGATGCTGCCGTGGCCAAGAAGTTGATGCTTTCTGCCGATATCCTGCAGATCGACGGCGCCCATAATGCCAATGCCACGGCCAGGGAAGCATGGAAAGTAATGCCGGAGCTTTTAGTGCAGCATGCCATCAACTGCCGCTATTCCGAACTCGTCGGCATGCCCCGGGAAAACATCGCCCTTTCTACAGTCCCCCCGACTGCTCCGCCGGCGCCGGCTATGCGTATAGACCTGCCTTATGCTGTGGCCCTGCGCCAGCTTTTTAAAGATTTCAAAATGCGGGCCCAGATGAATACCAAGTACATGGAATCGTGCACCAGGGAAGTGACGGTTACGCACACGCTCAACCTGCTCCTGTCGAGGTTGACCAGCGCCGATATCCAGAGCACAATTACTCCTGATGAAGGACGCAACGTCCCCTGGCATTATAACTCTGTGCATGCCGTCAATACGGCCAAACAGGCCCTGGTTGGCCTGGACGGGATCAAAGAAATGCTAAATTTAAATATGGATGGAGAACTGGGCCATAAAGTCCGGGAATTGAAAGAACGGGCGGTGCTGTTCCTGGAGGAAATCCTTGACGCCGGCGGCTATTTCGCCGCAGTTGACCAGGGCTTCTTTGTCGACTCCGGGTTTTACCCGGAAAGAAACGGCGACGGCATCAAACGTGATCCGGCGGGCGGGGTTGCTTACGACTCCATAGTGCCCCGCGATGAAGACTATTATGCCCCCGTTTGCCATCATTTTGGATCCAATAATCCGCCTTCAGACTCTGGCGATCACTCATCGCCCTGTGCGCCCATAGACGGCTGTACCCTGTGCAGGCCTGAAAAAATCATCTACATTGATGAACTGGATCCGGAAGATAATGCGTCCAAAAGGCTGGAAGAAAGCAAAACCTACCGGAATGAAGCCCTTAAACCGGAGGCGGAGTGGGCAGGCGACGGGATTGTCACCTTGACCCTGCTGCTCCCGGTTTCAGCCGATACGGCCGAATACGGGGCCCTGGATATGGCCAGGCGCATGAACCTGGAAGATGTTGAAGTAATCAACATCCAGCAAATGCACCCTGCCGAGGGCACCCTGGTCGAAATGAAAGGCCGGGTAGGTTTTAGTCTTGACCCGGACGAAATAAAGATTCCTCATAAGGAAGTACCGCTTTCAGAAGATGAAATTCGCCAGGCTGTGGAGAAAAAGCCCCTTACCGTGGTTGCCGGCACGGTTGGAGAAGACGAACACTCGGTGGGGATGAGAGAAATTCTCGATATCAAACACGGTGGACTGGAAGGTTTTGGTATCAACTGCCATTACCTGGGCACTTCTGTTCCCGTTGAAAAAATGGTCGATGCCGCTGTCGAACTCGCTGCCGACGCCATATTGATCAGTACCATCATTACTCACAACGACGCCCACCGCCAGAGCATGCGCAAGCTGAACCAGGTTTGCCGCGAAAAAGGTTTGCGGGATAAACTAATCCTCATCGCCGGTGGAACCCAGGTAACCAATGAAATGGCCCTGGATGAAGGTTTGGACAGGGGCTTTGGACGCGGCACCAAAGGACTTGATGTAGCCAGCTTCCTGGTTAAAAAAATGGATATGGTGAATAAGAACCGTGAAAGTTGATCTACTGGTTGCAGATATTGGCAGCACGATTACCATGATCAGTGCCTTTGATAAGCTGGGCAGCAGCCGGGCTTCATTCTTAGCGCAGGGACATACTAAAACTACGGTTGAAGCAGGCGATGTTACCATTGGCCTGGATAATGCCCTGGCGGACCTGGAAACGAAGCTGGGTGAAAAATTGGCCTGGGATCAATTCCTGGCCTCCAGCTCAGCTGCCGGCGGTTTGAAAATGTCGGTACACGGCCTGGTTTACGACATGACCGCCAAAGCAGCCAGGGAGGCAGCCCTTGGTGCCGGGGCTGTGGTCAGCATGGTAACGGCCGGTGAGCTGACCCAGGCCGACTTACAGAAGCTGGAGACAACCAGGCCCAGCCTGATCTTGCTGGCAGGCGGAGTCGATTACGGCGAAAAAGAAACCGTCTTGAAAAATGCTCACCACCTTAGCAGCTGGTTGGTGGGAAAAGAGGACCCTGTCCAGGTAATATACTGCGGCAACCGGGCCGCTGCTGAACAAGCCCTGCATATATTTCAGCAAAAAGGCCTTTCTCTGGTCATAACCGATAACGTTTACCCCAGGATAGACCAGCTTAATGTTCAGCCCGCGCGAAAAGAAATCCACCGGGCCTTTAACCGGCATATTGTTGAAGCAAAGGGTATGGAAAAAATACGCCGCCTGGTGGAAGGAGAAATTATTCCCACCCCCGGGGCAGTCATGGAAGCGGCGCGTCTCGGGTATGAATACCTGGAAGACCTGGTTGTTTTCGATGTTGGTGGAGCCACCACGGATGTTCATTCTGTAACGGAAGGCTCAGAAGAGATCCAGCACCTGCTTCTGCATCCTGAACCAAAGGCAAAAAGAACAGTGGAAGGGGATCTCGGAGTTTACCGTAACGCTTCAAGAGTGCTAGAATTGTGCTATGACGAAGGTCTCCTGTCCGAATTTGAGGCTATAGATCCCGCTACCATTGAGCCGGTTCCGGGTTCGGATAAACAGCAGGAGTTGATTGGCATCTTAACCGAACAGGCTCTAAAAACTGCCCTGGTTCGCCATGCCGGTTCCTGGCGTTATATTTATGGTCCTACCGGCCGGCAGACCGTGGTTGAAGGCAAAGACTTAACCCGGGTGAAAACTGTGATCGGCACCGGGGGAGCACTCTCTCAACTCCCGGGCGGAGAAAAGAAGATGGAGAAGGCTTTAAAAGGCAAAACCGGCCTGGAGTTGTTACCCCGCGGTAAAGTAGTGCATTTAATCGACAGGTGTTATATAATGGCTGCAGTGGGCGTTATCAGTAAAAACGATCCTGCGGTCGCCTGGCAGCTTTTAACGCAGAGCCTGGCAACTAATTAAAAGTAGCCCGCCGGCCTTGATTTATAACCGCAATAACTTAACAAACGGGGTGTTACTAATTACCAGCACAAAAGAAATCCTTAATATTACCGAAAAGTACGGAGCCCGCAATTACCTGCCTCTGCCGGTTGTTCTCTCCAAAGGAGAAGGGGTTTGGGTTGAAGACCCGGAAGGAAACCGCTACATGGATATGCTCAGCGCCTATTCAGCGATGAATTTTGGCCACAGGCACCCAAAAATTATTGAAACCCTGAAAGAACAGGCCGATATGATTACGGTAACATCACGGGCTTTTAATAATGACAGGCTGGGTCCACTCTCCGAGATACTGGCCAGGATGACCGGAAAAGAGAAGGTCCTACCCATGAACACCGGAGCTGAAGCAGTCGAAACCGCCCTCAAAGCGGTGCGCAGATGGGCTTACCGTAAAAAGGGCATACCTGCCAATGAAGCAGAAATTATTGTATGCAACGGCAACTTTCACGGACGTACTATAACCGTCATCTCATTTAGTTCGGATGAATCGTATAACAAGGACTTTGGCCCTTTTACACCCGGGTTTAAACTGATCGACTACGGAAACATTAATGCACTTCGTGAAGCAATCACCCCCAATACAGCGGGCCTCTTGATCGAGCCTATCCAGGGAGAAGGGGGCATCATTATCCCCCAGGAAGGTTTCCTGAAAGAAGCCTACCAGTTGTGTCGTGAAAACAATATCATCTTTATGGCTGACGAAATACAAACCGGTTTTGGGCGCACCGGCAAACTTTTTGCATCTGACTGGGAAGGAGTTAAGCCCGACATCTATATCCTCGGCAAAGCCCTCGGGGGCGGCGTCCTGCCTATATCGGCAATAACCGCAGATGACAATATCATGGATGTTTTTGAGCCGGGATCCCATGGCTCCACTTTTGGCGGCAATCCACTGGCCTGTGCCGTAGCTATTTCTGCCATGGAAGTCCTCGAACAAGAAAAACTGGTAGAAAAATCGTTCGAGAATGGAAAATATTTCGTAAATGAACTTATGAAAATTGACAACCCGCAGATAGTTGAGGTCAGGGGCAAAGGGTTGCTGGTTGGGATAGAGCTCACAGTCAAGGCCCGCAGTTACTGCGAAAAACTGATGAAACTGGGTATTCTTTCCAAGGAAACGCATGACAATGTGATCAGGTTCACTCCACCCCTGGTTGTCACCAGGGAAGAACTGGATTGGGCCATCGAAAAGATCGCGAAGGTATTCGCTGACAAAACTAATTAATAAAAATATTGAAAAAGGTATTGACAAATCAGCTGGGCCGATCCATAATAATAATGCCAGGTTCCGAGAGACTGGAAAGCAAGCCGGGTCTACTTGGCGGGGAGCACCAAAAAGTGGAGGAAGGTGAAGCCGGAATCCACGCAAGGTTCATCCTCAAAAAGAGGCCGCTGCAGGAACCGGTAAAAGAAAGGCATTTAAGCCGGGATTTTACCGGAAATCACAGCACGGAGAAAAGTAACTGCCCGGAGATCGGGGGAAAGCCATCCAGAGGAGGTGGCGGAATCCCGATTGCAGAGGGGACAGTGAAGAAAACCGGCGGTAAGCTGGAAGGCCTGTTGGGACCTGGTTTTATTATGGCGTACCTGCTCAGCTGCAGAGTTTCGCTTTGGTTGCCCCAGGCATTTGCCATCTCTGGCCCGGGCTTCAGTGCCTGCTTTCATGCAGGCCGACCAGCTACAACCGTTGCTTCATCGGCTGTTGCAGCCGATTTTTACGCGCAGTAACATGGTTTTTATCCACAACCACTCCCACGAAAATCAGTCTTTACCTCATCAATTAAAGCGCAGATCAGCTTTAAGCAGAACTGGCTATTGCATTAACTTTACCCTTTGGTTAGAATGAGTGATAAGTTTTAAAAGAGAGGATAGATAAAAATGAATAAGGATAAGATCGGTTTAATTGGCTGTGGAGCAATGGGCTCGGCCCTGGCAAAGGGTATTGTAACGAGGGTAGGTATTGATCCGTCTCACGTTTACCTCTATGATCTTAACCGGGAACGGGTGGAAGAACTGGCTCTTGAACTTAATGCTGTCGGGTCAGAAAGCCTTGAGGAGCTCATTACCCGGTGCCGGCAGGTTTTTATCTGCGTTAAACCCCAGGATATTGAAAGCCTGCTTTATTCGATTAAAGATATGGTTAAGGAAGGCCAGATATTTGCTTCTATCGCAGCCGGAATCACCATAAATTTTATAGAAAGCTGCCTGCCTGCATTAAGCAAGGTGTTCAGGCTTATGCCCAATACCCCGTGCCTGCTTGGCGAAGGCACTATCGCTATCAGTGCCGGTGACAATGTAACCCCGCAAGAGCGGGAGGAGATAGAAGAATTACTAAAGTCAATGGGGATCACGATCAGGATCCCGGAATACTTGATGGATGCCGCCACCGGTTTAAGCGGCACCGGCCCGGCCTATGTATTCCTTTTTATTGAAACCATGATTGATGCCGGAGTTGCGGTTGGGTTCCGCCGGGATGTCGCATCAGAAATGGTTATCCAGAATATTATCGGCTCGGCCCGCATGCTCCAGGAAAACAATGGACAGCACCCTGCTGAATTAAGGAATTCTGTCACTTCACCGGCGGGAACAACTACAGCAGCCATGCATGTGCTCGAAGAATCCGGGTTCCGGAGCTGCCTCCTTAAATCGGTCATTGCCGCAACTAATCAGGCAGAGAAGCTGCGCCGTGGCTAAAGAAAAAAAAGGATCAGTACCCACCCCCTGCCGGATCGTGGTCAAAGTCGGAACCCGCTTGCTAACCCATGATACCGGAAAATTAAACCTCGGTTATATGGAAAAATTGACCAGAGAGCTGGCTGATTTATGCAACCGGGGCCACGAGATAATCCTGGTTTCATCCGGCTCAATCGGCGCCGGCCGGGGCAGGCTTAACATTACCAGGAATCCCATATCGATACCTGAAAAACAGGCCATTGCCGCTGTAGGCCAGGGCATCCTGGTGCAAATTTATGAAAAACTATTTGCCGAGTACGGTTTAAATGTCGGGCAAATTCTGCTCACCCGCACCGACCTGGTAAGCAGGCGCCGTTATATAAATGCCTGCAATACCGTTTTAACCCTGCTAAAGCTCGGCGTCGTCCCGATTATTAATGAAAATGATTCAGTATCGGTGGAAGAGCTTAAATTTGGTGACAATGATCGCCTTTCCGCCCTGGTAGCAGGGTTGAGCGATGCTCATTTACTGGTCATTCTCACTGATATTGAAGGTTTATATGATAAAAACCCCAGGAAATACTCCGATGCAAAATTGATACCCTGTGTAGAAAATATCGATGCCAGTATTAAGGCCGGTGCAGAAGAATCACACGATGATCTGGCTACAGGCGGAATGATTACCAAGCTTCAAGCAGCCGAAGTGGCAACTTATTCCGGGGTGGGTATGTACATCGCTAATGGTTTTGATCCCGGAGTTGTGTCCAGGGTGGTAAAGGGTGAGCATCTGGGCACCTACTTCCAACCGCAAAAACAGTATCTCAGCAGGCGAAAAAGATGGATTGCCTACGGCCAGGTCTCGCGAGGCAGCGTAACTATAGATCATGGAGCCTGCAATGCAATCCGTTCCGAAGGGAAAAGCCTGCTGCCTGTAGGGGTAGTAGGGGTAGAAGGAATCTTTGCTGAAGGCGATTTAATTACCGTAAAAGACCCGGACGGAAATGAACTGGCCAGGGGCCTGACCAACTTTTCTGCAGATGAATTGAACTGGATCCAGAAGAGAAGCACCTCCGATATCGCCAACATCATCAACCGTCCTGCGGCCGAAGAAGTAATCCACCGGGATAACCTGGTTATTTATTAATCGTCCGGTCTCTAATAACCGGAAACAGGAGTTGATAGTTATATGCATCCTGAGGTTTTAGAAAAGTGCAGGCAGGCTCGAAAGGCATCCTCATTTTTAGCCGGTGCTTCGACTACACTAAAAAACAAAGCCCTGGAAAAGATTGCTCTTTCCCTTGAAAAAAATAAAAAAGAAATCATCAAGGCAAATAAATTGGATCTCGAAGACCTGGAAAGCCAGGAACACTATTCCGAGGCTTTCAGGGACAGGCTTCAGCTAAATGAAGAGCGGATCCTGGGCATGACTGAAGGGCTCAGGAATATCGCCGCCCTTGAAGACCCGGTTGGAGAAGTTACAAGGATGTGGAAGCGCCCCAATGGCCTGGAAATAGGCCAGGTCCGCGTTCCCATCGGTGTAATCGCCATCATTTACGAAGCCAGACCTAATGTAACCATAGATGCCGGCGGTCTAGCCATGAAGGCCGGCAATGCCGTCATTTTGCGCGGCGGAACTGAAGCCCTTAATTCCAACCGGGCTTTGATCAGGCTGGTCCGGCACAGCCTGGCGAGCCTGGACCTGCCGGCTGACTGCGTCGCCTTGATCGAAGATACAGATCGCCGGGCAGCGATGGATTTAATGCGGGCCAATCAATACCTGGACCTGTTGATACCCCGCGGTGGGCCTGCCCTGATCGATACCGTGATTGCTAATTCTACCGTCCCGGTTATTCAAACCGGGGCCGGCAACTGCCATACATATATAGACTGCAGCGCCGACCTGGACAAAGCGATAGCGATTACAGTCAATGCCAAGATCCAGCGGCCGGGGGTATGCAATGCCCTGGAAACCCTGCTGGTGCACAGGGACATAGCTCCCAGGTTTCTGCCCGGGATCCTGCCCGTTTTAAGCAAACTGGGTGTTGAAATCAGGGGCTGTTCGGTAACCGCTTCTTACTTTGAAGATGTAATTCCGGCCTCTGAGCAGGACTGGAAAACGGAATATCTTGATTTAATACTGGCCGTCAAGGTGGTCGAAAACCTGGACCAGGCTGTTGAACATATCAACGTTTATGGAACAGGCCATTCAGAGGCAATAGTAACCGACAGCTATGAGCATTCCAGGTCTTTTTTGGCCCGGGTAGATGCAGCAGCCGTTTATGTTAACGCTTCAACCCGCTTTACCGATGGTTTTGCGTTCGGTTTAGGTGCGGAAATGGGAATTAGCACTCAAAAGCTGCACGCCCGGGGACCGATGGGGCTGGAAGCGTTGACAACCCTGAAATACTTAATCTATGGTAGCGGACAGATCAGGGAGTAGACTGCTGGACCGGGGGGTGCCCGGACAACAGAACCTTACCCGAAGGGGCTGAAAAAAACTACCGGGTATATTATAATAGATGAAGGGAAGCAGCTTCGCCTGCTTAAAATAACTGCCCTTGCTGATCCTTTAAACTGTAACTGCACGGCTCAGCGTCATCACAAATTTCATGGTTGCACGTATACTCGCTTCAGTTTTCTTAAGCAGGCCGGTACTAAAGCTAAAGATTTAGAGTTAGAGTTAGAAGTAAGACCATGGAACTGTCTAACAATTAATATGTGCGGAGAAAAATATGAGCAATGATTGTTACTGGGCGGTTGATATAGGCGGGACTAAGTTATTGCTGCTTTTAATTGACAGCAGCAGCCGGGTTTTGTTCAGAAAAAAAATTAAAACACCTCAACCATCAAGCCCGCAGGCCGTCGCCGAAGCAATAGCCGGGACCATAAAAGAAGCGGCGAAAAGTGAATCACTGGCTGCCGCCGCCAGTCCTTCCGGAATTGGTGTTTGCACTGCCGGCTTTGTGGATAACCGCCAGGGCCTGGTTCACCAGTCCCCAAACCTGGACTGGCACGACCCGGTCCCGCTTGGCCGTTTAATTGAAGAAAGAATTAACTGCCCCGTGCAGATTGAAAATGACACCAATGCCGCTGTGGTAGGAGAAGTCCATCACGGCGCTGCCCGGGGACACAGCAACGCTGTTTACGTTACCCTGAGCACCGGGATCGGTGGAGGGCTTTACCTGAATGGAAGGTTGTACCGCGGAACAGGTGGGTTTGCCGGGGAGATTGGTCATACCAAGGCTTTTGGGAAGGGGAGACCCTGTAAATGCGGTGGAGCAGATTGCCTGGAAACCTGGGCTTCCGGCAGTGCCCTGGCTGCCAGCGCTGCCGAATTGTGGAATGAAAGTGAGCTTAACAGCGGCCATATTTCCACTGCCCGGGTTTTTGATCAGGCCGACCAGGGAAATGCTATCGCCCGATCAATTCTGGATCACGCAGCCGAAAATATCGGCCTGGGCTTATCCAACCTGGTAACCCTGCTTAACCCTTCCTGCATTGTTATCGGCGGCGGAGTTGCTGCCAACAGGGCTGATTTTTTCGATAAGGTGGCCTGCTATACCAGGAAACATGCCATCAAACCGGCGGTGGATATAACTTCCCTGGATATAGTTGCCGCCGCCCTCGAACCGGAAGCAGGGATCTGGGGCATGTACAGTTTGATAACCGGCCGGGTGGGATAATTATTATGGAAACGCTTGAATTTCTTGAACCGCTATATGAGACAATAGAGCTTTTAATATCCAGGTACGGGTCCATGGGGATCGGTGTAGCAATGTTTGCGGAAAGCGCCGGGGTGCCCTTTGCTTCGTCGATCGTTTTTTTAACCGCAGGGACGATGATCCTGCGGGGGACATGTTCTTTCTGGTCAATATTTATTTCCTCGACCCTTGGCATCACTTTTGGCAGCATCTTCAGCTACACCCTCGGCCTGTTGGGGAGTGTAGTCGGCCACGCAGTAAAAGACAGGCTAAATAATGGCTACAACTTTTTCAACCGCCGTCGCTCAGGATCGGGCAAAATCCAGAGCCGATCTAAAGTATTGCAGCTATGGGACAGGTATGGTAACTTTTCAATTTTTATGGGCCAGTTGTGGGGCTTCAGCCGGACCTTTATATCGTTTCCAGCCGGGGCCATGCACATGAATTTTTATTTGTTTCTAATCTATACTTTTCTCGGAGGGGCCCTGTTTAGCCTCCTTACCATAGGGGCCAGCATCATTTTGACCGGAACAATGAGCATTATGCTCAGGACCCTGAAAACCCTGTTTGATTTTTCACCCTGGTTGCTGTTAATACCGGCCGTCCTGCTGGCGGTGTTTATTTATTATTACCGGTACCGCGGCTGGAAAATGAATCTTTCATTTTTCAACGCTTACTGGTGCAGGTTTAAAAAGGCTTTTAAGTGAAATAATAAAAGAAACCTGACCGCAAAAAATTAAGAGTTAAACGGTGCTAAGGAAGACAATTCGAGCGTCCTGAAGCGCAGCGCAGGCCGAAGGAAAGATGATGGAACTATCGGCTGTTTTTGACCGCACGAAGCATAAAGTATATTATATAAAGGGGTATAATTAATGGGTAAAGCAAAGTTCGAGTTAAAAGTTTACAGCGAGCGTTGCAAAGATTGCGGCATATGCTTCGAGTTTTGTCCAAAAGACAATCTGAGGCCAGGAAAAGGCGGAGCACCGGAGATGACTGATCCTGAAGCCTGCACAGGCTGTAAATTGTGCGAATATCTCTGCCCGGACTTCGCGATCCAGGTCTACAAAGATGAGCAGGAAGAAAATGAGAAGGAAGCACAAAAATAGAAATAAATAATTGTTCGATCTTTCATCAGGGAGGGTAGCTTGTGATTGAACCATTAATCCGAAAAGCTGAAAATATTTCCCCGATCTCTTTTAGCGCCGCCCAACAATACTGCGAAAACAAAGAAAAGCTGATAGATGACTATTTCCCGATTTGGATTACTTCAAAGCGTCAATGATAATTATGGACACCAATACGGAGACATGGTCCTGGTTGAATTTGCCAGGCTGTTAAAAGAAGACTGCCGCGAAGAGGACCTTCCAGCAGAAAATTAACATTACTGCCAGTTTCGGTGTGGCCGCCCTGAAAGAAGGAGAAGAGTTTGATTCCCTGATCAAGCGGGCAGATGATGCCCTTTACCAGGCTAAAAGAAGCGGTCGGAACACGGTCTGCAAGGCCGGGTAGCGATTTTCTTTGTTACCGCAAGGTAGCATCTAAAAAAACCAGGAGATGAAGCCTTTTGCATAATAAAACCTGGCAGCAATTAAGAATTAGCAACAGGGAAGGAACAGGCCTTTCTGCCCTGCTTTGCCGGAGTGGTGAAATAAAGGAGGGAGCAGGAAGGACAGAAGAAAAACCGTTGATCATATCCTGCCACGGTTTCACCGGCTCGAAAGAAGGAAGCGGACGGGCCCTGGATATGGCCGAACAACTGGCTAACCTTGGTTTTAACACATTGCTCTTCGATTTTGCCGGTTGCGGACAAAGTGAAGGCGACTGGGAAGATATCTCGCTGTCAGGGCAGATCGCCGATCTCGGCGCCGTAGTTAAATGGTGCCGCCGGGAAGGTTTTGCTAAAATCATATTAAACGGCAGGAGTTTCGGCGGGACTACGGTTTTATGTTATGCTGCCCGTGACCACCTCATCGCTGCCGTTTGCACCTGGGCGGCGGTAGCCAGGCTGACTAATCTGTTTGAAAACAGGGTTTCTGCTAACAGTATCCTTAATGGCGACCCCGATGAGCTGATTACCCTTGCAGGCGAAGAAGGTGTGGTTGCCCTTAAAAGGAGTTTCTTTATCGACCTCCGCAAACACGACCCCCTGGAAGCGGCAGCTGCTATATCGCCTCGTCCACTGCTCTTGGTACATGGTTCACATGATCAATCTGTTCCTCTTGAAGATGCAAATATTTTGTACCAACAGGCAGCAGAACCAAAGCAGCTGGCTATTATCGAGGGGGCTGATCACCGGTTTTCAGAGCACCTGGAACAGGTATGGGCTGCCTTTTTTAGCTGGCTGAACAAGATTTAAAATGGGATGTTTTCGCCTCTAAGCCGGCAGGCCCCAAGCCTGCTTTGCCAGCGGTGTGTTGGCCTGTTTTTATTGATTACCCGAAAAACACCTCTATAAACAGGTGTTTTTTTGATATAATAGTCTGCGAAGGAGGAATAAAAAGTGCAGTTCAAAGAAACTGAAACAATAAAAAAACCCCTGCGCTTCGGTGAAGGGAAGCTATACTGGATTAATACTTTTGGCTGCCAGATGAATGAGCACGATTCTGAAGTTATGGCGGCCTTGATTGAAAACCTGGGCTACCGCCCCGCATCCATTCCGGAGGAAGCAGACCTGGTGATCATAAATACCTGCGCTGTTCGCAAGAAGCCGGAAGACAAAGTAACATCGATGCTGGGAAAACTGGCTGTCTTGAAGAAAGAACGAGATGATTTAATAATCGCCGTGGGTGGGTGCATGACCCAGCAGGAGGATCTGGCCGGCCACATCAAAAACCGGTTCAGGCAGGTTGATCTTGTCTTCGGCACTCATGCCCTGCTCCGCCTGCCCGGGCTGCTGGACCGGGCCTACCGGGAACGGGAGACAATTGTCGATATCGAGGAAGATTATGACGGGCGGGAAG
>SL_5KL_010_SEDDRAFT_10000352_pt1 | contig 30178 bp, 18 predicted proteins | sample SodLakKL_010_SED_FD_9118 | JGI IMG/M metagenome (IMG submission 9118) | reverse complement strand
GTCAGCCGCAGTGTCCTGCGTTCCCTCCTGCGCGGCCGACACATGATCGGCATGTTGCTCGTTTGACTGGCCGCCGGACTCCCTGCCCTCTCCACGGCCAGAATTGCTGTTAAAATGCTTTTCTTCAGACATAATCAGTTTTTATGGGTTATTGAGATGGTTTATGATTCGATGGAGAATGACACGGTACAAATATACATATTCACATATATATGCATTGCGGTTTTAATTATTTTTAACACCCACAAGTAGAATTGAGTCTTGAATTTCGTAAATGATGCGGTAATTGGCAACCCGGATACGAAAAGCATCCCTGGCGCAATGCATTCAGCCCACCACCTCATCGATGCGGCGCAGTTCTTCCTGGTCAAAGCCGGGGGAGTTCAGTGCCTGCAGGTTGTCTTCGAGTTGTCCGGTGCTGCTGGCACCGATGATCACGGAGGTAATGCGCCCATCGCGGAGCAGCCAGGAGAGGGCCATCTGTGCAAGGCTCTGGCCGCGGTTCCGGGCTATCTCATCGAGTCGTCTGACTTTATCTATCGTCTCCGGATTCACCTGGTCCTTGCTGAGAAATCCGGCAGGCTTTGCAGCCCTTGAGTCTGCAGGGATGCCTTCGAGATACCTGTTGCTAAGCAGGCCTTGCTTCAGCGGGGAGAAGGCGATGCATCCCATACCCAGCTCTTCCAGCGTGTCGAGCAGCCCGTTTTCCACCCATCGGTCGAGTAGCGAATAGCTGGGCTGGTGTATCAGGCAGGGAGTACCCAGTTGCTTTAGTATTTCAGCGGCATGCCGTGTTTGTTCAGGGGAGTAGCTGGATATGCCAACATACAGGGCTTTGCCCTGGCGGACGGCCTGGTCCAGTGCCATCATGGTTTCTTCCATCGGTGTATCCGGGTCGGGGCGATGGGAATAGTAAATATCCACATAATCCAGTCCCATGCGCCTGAGGCTCTGGTCCAGGCTGGCCAGGAGGTATTTGCGCGATCCGTTGTCGCCATAAGGCCCCGGCCACATGGCATATCCTGCCTTTGTGGAGATGATGAGCTCGTCGCGGTAAGGTTTGAGGTCTGCGGCAAGCACCCTTCCGAAGTTCTCTTCGGCACTGCCGGGAGGCGGCCCGTAGTTGTTGGCCAGGTCGAAGTGCGTGATGCCCGCATCGAAAGCTTTGTGAATGATCCTGCGCCCGTTTTCAAATACATCCACCCCTCCGAAGTTATGCCATAACCCCAATGATATGGCCGGGAGCAACAGGCCTGAGCGGCCGGCCCGGTTATATGTCATCCCGTTATACCTTCCAGGATTTGCTGTATAGGTCATAAGTCTGCTTTTTTGCTAAAACCCCATAAGTCAACTACAGCACCGTATTTTTGCCATTTTGTCCTTTTGTCTTTTCGTAATTACAGAAGTTTCGCACACATTGGCACTAAGGTTCACCAAGCATTAACGATAAAACACATTAAATCATGAAGTTATCGATCTATAAAAACATGCGAAACTTCTGGTAATTAGTACTCTTTGCCAAAGCACAAATACCCAAAAACCCTCATTAGCAGGGTGCACAGAATCAAAAATACAAAATAATTTCCTTAATTTTTCCGCTGCGATAAAATACGGAAGCAGATACGTCAGCAGGGATGCCTGCAGATTCCAGGGTAAGTGCCTCGCGCCCTTCTTCCTTCCAATGGATGCTTATGCCTTTTTTTTGCCCTTTTCTATAGCTTACAGGAACATTGCAGAAACTGAAGCTTAGCGTCCCTTCTTCTGAAAAGTCTTCATCCTTCAACAATACAGGACGAAATACGATGCTGCCCGCTTCTATGCATATCCCCAGCTCATTGAACCTGCTCAGGATGTCTTCCTTTACCTGGCCTGTCATGCCGGGTTGCTGCACCCCCATCATAGATGGTGTGTGGGAATAGGGATCCGTTGGAAAGGCTCCGTACTCTTCAGGCTTCTTGTGCACACCTATCCCCTCCCGTATGCGGTAATAATATTCCTTCAACGGCATGATGCTATCCCGGGATTTGCCGTCCCGGGCAAACTCCATGATGTTCTCACCCAGGGCAAGCAGCAGCTTCGATACCATATGCCAGTAGATGGAACCGAGCCCCTCGTATTTGTAGAACGAACCCGAGCGTCCGGTGAAGGCCCTGTGGTTAAACACGCTCTCATAAACAGCAAGGACGCGCTCCATTTCCTCACCCGTTATTCCGGGGTCTTCCACCTGCATCTGCCGGAGGACGTCGCTCAGCAGCCTGGCATTCCTTAGCCCGGCATCAAAATGGTATAAGCCCTCCTGGTCTTTTATTATGATGCGGGTGTCTCCCTTGCGAACGAGGTCGCGCAACAGTTCTGAAGACTCTGCCAATTCTTTGGGTATGATGTTCTTTTCCAGGAAACCCGGCAGCTCCCTGAAGGGGTATAACATGAAACTTTGCTGATCAGCTCGCCAAAGGTCACTGGCGAACAAGGCCTTCATCAGCTTCAGGTTTTCTTCCGGCGTCAGCAGCCCGCTGCTCAGTATGGCGGCCTGACCCTCCAGCATGGGGTACAAACGGTTGATACGTATCGCATCCTGATCAAATCTGAGCAGGTTGTAAGAGTGATAAAGGCCATCGGGCTGCCTGTTTGCCGGGATGCTCTGATCCAGGTATCGCAGCACAAAGGAAAGGAACGCCAGCAGGCTCTCCTTGCTGAGTTCAGCATCTTCGTCCCGAAAGCCATCATAAACACCTTGCCGGTACTCTTCGCCTGCATGCCCCATTTCATCCGCAAACGCCCTGCGATCGCGGTCAGTGAATCCATTGTCCAGCAAATGATGGTAATTGATCAGGCAATCCTCAACCTGATTTTTGAAGAGCATGATTTCCTTTTTCAGGACAAAGCTGTTTTCAGGATGTTGCTTTGTGGTCTCTTTGAGGAAGGACACAAATCTTCGCAGGTGATAGAGTGTCACCATGGAAGCTCCGTTGCCAACCAATGCGTTGTTGGCATCGTTCCATTCGGGACGTTGGGTGTTAAGCCAGATACCCGCTTCGGGCACAAAATTGCTGAGCTTGGTGAGCAGGAGCACCAGGATTTTTTCAGTAAAATTTGCTTTCACAGGCTGCTGATCTGCCTGAAGCATCAGCTTGCCGTCTGCACCCATTTCGCGGCTTTGCTGCATCAGCTTTTCGTGCCATTCCTTGTCAAAGTCAATGGTCTCCTGCGGGTCTTCCAGGATCTCCTGGTATTTTTTGATGCGGTATGGAACCCGGGCATAGGCAAAGTGTCTGCCTTTCAGTTTATCCCAGGTCTGGCCGGGGAAAAACTTTTCCTGGAGTTCGAGCAGCTTCAGCAGGTAAATGACCTGGTGGTCGCCCCAATATCCGATGCCTGCCCACGGGTTACCGGGTTCTGGCACTTCCCAATCAAATCCTTCGCGGGTGATGCGGTAAGGGTTATACCCATCGGCGGTAGAGGCGTTCAGGAAGCGGGCGATCATTCCGGGCAGGAAAGCGGGAAACGAAAAACCCAGGGCCTCCCAGTTCTGAAAAATATCGCGCCAGTTGCCCTGGTAATTCAGTGAAGGGGTGCCGTCGGCATTCTTTACGCGTATGTCAAAAAAGTTCCAGGGACGGCTCGGGTCGCCATGGCGCCGGCTGAAACTCAAAGGGAGATACTCCAAAGTGAGGCGGTAGAGGTCGTCATCCGCGCTATCCCTTGAAACCTGTAACAGTTCATTCCAGGACACCTGTGGGCTTTGCTGACGAAACAACCCGGCGTGCTTCTCAAAAACCTTTTTGTTGCCATCTGCAAGATGCCGGAGAAAATCATCCACCGCAACGGTGTATTCCTGCTCAAAGACTCCTCCACGCATGATGTTAAACAGTACGTTGGAAAAATGCCGCCTGTCGTTAAGGGGATCGCCGGTGTGTTGAAAACCATCAGCCAGCGCGACTTTGCTCTCCAGTCTCTTCGTGTCTGCCTGTAACCTGGACTCGATGAAGCCGGTCATATCCTTTGTCTTGGCAATAAGGCCTTGCAGCATTGGCACATCAGCGGCATCCTTCGCCACGTCGGCAATGATATGCCAGGATGTCTCCTCACCTGCCTCCAGCCTGATGTTGTCGCACACCAGGAAGGCGGTTTTCTGCCCGAAAACCTTATTTTCTGGCTCCCGGGGATGTCCCAGACGCACTTTGTCCAGCTGGCCAGGACTAAGCAGTATCTCCGGGTCATCGTTTCCGTATGCCCAGACAACATTTGTCCTTAGTGCTTCACTGGGTTCAGCGCGGTCAACCGGTATGGACGATAAATAGTACAAGGCCATCTTGCTATCCGGGAGGTATTCTGCCACTTTATAGGCATCCATCAGGGTGCTCATAAGGCTCTGAGTTTCGCGTTCTATGCCCCAGGGCATGACGTTAAGCAAGCCGTCGCAGACTTCCGCTTCCACATCCTTTTGCGTAAAGTTCTCCAGCGTGGATTTCCTGACCCAGCCCAGTGCATCGCTGCCCGACCACCGGTAACGAAAGACCAGTCCAAGGGTATCGTTTATCTCTTCAAAAATAACAGTATTGCCCGGGGTGTTCTTGTAGAGATTTCTCCGGGTATCGTAAAGGCCTGAATCAGAAAAAGGCTCCCACAGCAATGTTTTCCCGGGTTCTTTTATACGGATAATGGTTTTTGAACCGGATTTTCCGCTGTCTTCATGGATCTTATCATCAGTCTCGTAAGGAAAAAGAACGTTTTGATAATTCCTCCTGCCCGCTGTCAGGCCTCCGCGGGAAGAAATATACATCCACAGGTCACAGTTGCTGACAATGCTCATCAGAAATGGCTTCATAAGGTCATAATTCCTGATGCAGTAAAACGATTCACCATCCACATCGGTGATAACGCCTTTTACCTGTTCGTTTTTCCCATGCAATGGAGATTGGTTGATGTATGTTCTTTTTTCAGGCATAATTTAAGAATGACGAAAGGAAAAAAAGACAAAAGGACAAAAGGTCAAAAAGACAAAAGGTCAAAAGGTCGAAAGGTCGAAAGGGCCGGCATAGAAAACCTTTTCCGACAGCAACTCCCCGGGCAGGCCGCCCACAAGCACCTCATAGTCGCTGCTTTGCGCTGTCCATTCGTTATTGGCACCCATGTATTGCATGTCGCGATAGGTCACTGTAAACTCCAGGGTTTTGCTTTCCCCGGGTTCCAGGTGAATTTTTTCGAATGCGATAAGCTTCCTGTCGTCCGGGGTGATCGTGGCTACCAGGTCACGAAGATACACCTGCACCGCCTCCTTGCCTGCCCTGCTACCCGTGTTGGTAACGCTTATCTCCAGGGAAAACTCATCGTCGGTGTATACGGTGTCGGCAGAGAGCCTGAGGTCTGAGTACTGAAATGCCGTGTAGCTGAGTCCGAAGCCGAACTCCCACTGGGGATTAAACCCATCAAGACCAAATTCGTGGTCAAGCTTGTCGCTTACCTTATGCTGGTAGGTATACAGGGCTCCGCCATGACGCGGGTATGTGTAGGGCAGTTTTCCGCTGAAGTTTTCTTCTCCTTTCAGGAGGCTCGCCAGTGCGCGTCCGCCTTCATGCCCGGGCCAGAAGGCGTGAACGATGGCATCGGCAAGGGGCTCGATCTCCCGGATGATGCGCGGCCTGCCCTGCAATAATACCAGGACAATGGGTTTGCCGCTTTTATGCAGGCGCTTTACCAGTTCGAGCTGGTTCCGGGGCAGGTCGAGTTCATCGATGTCGGAGGGTTTCTCCGTTGCCGGTCTTTCGCCCAGGCACACAATGACCATGTCGGCACGGCTGGCCTTTTGCAGCAGGTGCTGTTCGCTCTCCACTTCTCCCTCATAGGATGTCCCCGGGGTATGCAGGATCTGTCCGGCACCAAAGGCATCTTGCATGGCTTCAAGAACGGTCTTTTTCCCGGGGTCGTCGTAGCTCGGGTCGTCGCCGGCCCAGGTTCTGCTCCAGGGGCCATTCAGGGCAGTGAGTGCATCGGATGTCGGACCGGTGATCAAAATCTTTGGGTTGTTGTTGCTGATGGGCAAGGCCCCGTTGTCGTTCTTCAGCAGGGTGACGGACTCCAGTGCAGCCTGGTAGCTTTTTTCGGCAAACTCGTCCGAACCAAAATAGGTATACCCGGCCGGGTCGTGCCAGGGGTTGTCAAAGAGTCCGAGCTTGAATTTTACGTACAGGATACGCCGCACCGCATCGTCAATACGGCTCATGGGGATCTTCCCTTCGTTTACGAGATCCACAACGTCGGTAGCGAAGCTGGCGTCGTAAGGCACCATGCTCATGTCGAGGCCGGCGTTCACTGCAATTCTTGCAGCATCCCTGGCATCGCTGGCCACACGGTGCACGCTGGCCAGTCGTCCGACATCCTCCCAGTCGGAGATAACAAACCCCTTCAACCCCAGTTCACCCTTCAGGACATCCGTGATCAGGTAATGGTCAGCATGACCCGGAATGCCGTTTACCGTACCGGAGTTGAGCATGGCCGTGATGGCCCCGGCTTCAATGGCGTGACGGAAGGGTTCAATATAATACTGTCGCAGGTAGTGTTCAGGTATGAGGGCCGGCGAGCGGTCCTTGCCGGTGAACGGCGTTCCGTAACCGGCGAAATGTTTAATGCAGGTGGCCACCCGCGTGGTGTCGCCCACGGAGTTTCCCTGCTGGCCTTCTATGAAAGCCCGGCCCATCACGTTGTGCATGTGGGTGTCTTCTCCGAAGGTTTCAAACACCCGACCCCAAAGGGGTTGCTTGCTCACATCCAGGACGGGAGCAAAATTCCAGGGCTGCGAAGAGGCACGCATCTCGTAAGCAGTCACTTCGCCCACCATCCTCGCAAGCTCCGGGTTCCAGCTTGCCGCCAGGCCAATCTGGTGGGGAAAAAGCGTTGAGCCAGCCGTGTAATGTGCACCATGAACGGCATCCATGCCAAAGAGCACGGGGATCTGATGCCGTGAATTCTCCATCACAAATTGCTGCACGCTTTTTATGATGCGATGCCACTCTTCCCTCGAAGGAGGGTATTTCCCTTTGTTCTGGATGGAGCCGACGTGCTGGTTGATCAACAAATCCCTCATTTTGGCCGTGTCGAGCAGGAGTGTGTCAAAATCGTTCCAGAAAGGGCCTTGCGTGATGGCCGTGAGGCCGATGTTGGTCATCTGGCCCGCTTTCTCTTCAAGGGTAAGCAGTTGGAGAAGGCTGTCAGCCCGCCGGAAGTGCTCATCGTCGTGCACTTCCAGGGCAGGCTGTGAACAGCTTTCAACCAAAACCACAAACATGAAGAAAGGTAGTATGTTCAGAAACCTCATTGAATAACTATTTCACGTAAAACGGGATGTTGACTGTGCCGGCATGATTGTGCTCATCCGTTAGGTAGAGGAAGATGCGATAGGCACCCTCATCCTCCGGGGCCTTAAAGCTTATTCCTGAATTGTTTGCCGACAGGATCAAACCCTCGATAGTTTCCGGCCTGGGCTCATAATCTCCCCCGTCGCTGAGCTCTACAGGCTCAGGCATGATCTCTGCTCTAACAGATAGCGATAGTTCTTCCGGATGTTCGGCTACAAAATGTGCGCTGTATTCCTCCCCGGCCGACAAATATACATTATCATAGCGGCCTCCCTTCCCTTCAATCGTGAAGTCGTAAACCCTGGGCGCCTGATGCTCGGGCCATTCGCCGGTCCACAAATACTCCATCACATTGATGGCCTCCGTTTTTTCTCCGTCTTCGGTAAACAAACCGTACCACGAAGGGGTGCGCTCCTGCTTTTGGCCCCAGAGAAACACGTAGGAGCCCATGCAGTTGGTTTCATCCCCCAGGATGATCTCCTGGTAGCGCTTTTTGATGGCCGCTGCTTTTTCGGTGGATGTCTGTTCAATTGGGGATCCCCATTCTGTTTGGGGAACTTCCCAATGTCCGGTGGCACCCCATTCGGTGACCAGGTAGGGGCCGTCATAATTCGCATCTTTCAATCGCTGCGGCAGGTTCATGATATCTCCATAAAACTGGATGGAAAGGAAGTCCAGGTCCGGGCAGTTTTCTGCAATGTAGGCCACCTCATCCGGGCCAATGCCGGCAAGCATGGTTGTCGTGACGTGGTTGCCATCAACCTCTTTGATCATGCGGGCAATGTCATTAACCGCATCCCAGACTCTCTTGTTGGTATAGCGCAGGTTGAGCTCATTGCCGATACCCCAGCCCAAGAGTGCCGGGTGGTCTTTCAGCTCCTTAACCTCCTGGCGAAACTGCTCCAGCTGGGCGGCAACGGCTTCCTCGTCATCGTAATCAAATCCATGGCGCTCGCGTGCCACATCAAGCCCCATCATCACCATAAGACCGTGCTCATAGGCTTCGTCCAGCACCTCAAGACCGGACTGTTGTCCGTCGTCCGTGCGCCAGGTGCGAAATGAGTTGCCGCCGTGGTCCGCCACCAGGTGGCAAGGGCCAAATTCACAACCAGCGCCCTTCACGTAAAATTCTTCTCCGTTAACAAACAGGCGGTATTTCCCGTCCGTCTGGCGCATCTCAACATGCGAAGGGCCTTCAGACATGTAGTTGCCATTGTTTTTCTCATTGCTGCTGCAAGAGAAAACAAAAAGCAGGAGTGCAATGATGGATATGTTTTTCATAGTTGTCATGTTTTGCTATTTAATGAGTTTGGATTCCAGTTCTTCTAATGATTTCCCCTTTGTTTCCGGGATCAGCCGCCAGACAAAAAGGAGTGTTAAAAAGCCAAAAACGGCATATATGAAATAGGTCGTTCCGGATCCCAGAAACTCGAGCTGCCATGGGAATACGGTAGCTACGGAAAAGCTTACGATGGAATTCCAGAAGCCCATGATGGAGATGGCGAGTCCCCGGAGCCTGTTGGGGAATATTTCGGACAGCAGGGCCCACATCACGGGGCCAAGAGATACGGCAAAAGAGGCTACAAACATCAGCAATCCGATCAGTACCGAAATGGCGTTAATGGAAATGGAATGAACCAAAATGGTTTCTTTCAGGCGGTTATAGGTATCCTGCCCTACTTTTTCCCTTACCTTGCTGAAAAAGGCCGTCTCGTTTTCGAATACCTCGTTCTGAAGATCGTTTAACTTATATAAGTTGGCCAGGTGGTGAGGGTCGACCTCCATTTCGTTAACCTCATGCATGAGGTTTTTCATGCTTCTCTCGTCAATATTGTATTCAGCATTGAAGAATGAAAAGCTTACAATCAGCATAGAAACGCAGATGCCGGCAGAGCCTATGTACAGCAGGGGTTTTCGACCCAGCCTGTCGATGAGGAACAGCGCCACCACGGTCATCACCACATTGGTCACACCCAGGATGGCTGCCTGAATAAAGGCGGCATCCTGGCCTCCGCCAGCCATTTCAAAGATCATGGGGGCATAATAGAAAATCGCATTGATACCGGTGATCTGCTGGAAAAAAGCGATGCCGAAGCCAATGATCAACACGGTTTTCATGCGGGAGGAGAACACTTCTGAGAAACGGGCCTTTTTCTTGTTGATATCCTCTCTCAGGCTTTGATCGATCTCCTGGAACACAAGCTGTGCCTGTTCTTTTCCATTTACGCGCTCCAATACATGGAGGGCTTCTTCCTGCTTCCCTTTCTGCATCAGCCAGCGGGGGCTTCGCGGAACGAAAAACAGCAAGGCCAGGTAGATAATTGCGGGTGCTGCTTCCACGCCGAGCATGATACGCCATTTCAGGTCGGGGTCGGCAATGGTTTGCTGAAAATAGTAATTGGAGAAATAGGCAACGGAGATGCCCACCACGATGTTGAGCTGGTTAAAAGTTACCAGGGTGCCGCGAAGCTTTCGCGGAGAAACCTCGGCGATGTACATCGGGGCGATCAGGATGGCCATCCCAACTCCTACTCCGCCGATGATGCGTGCGACCAGGAACACATTGATGCTGGGCGCAAGGGCCGACATGATGGCGCTACCGCCAAACAATACGGCTGTCACCATCAGGATCTGCCGGCGACCAAAACGGTCTGCCAGCTTGCCCGCACTAATGTTTCCTATGATGGCCCCAAGGATGAGCGAGCTGACGGAAAATCCTATCAGCATGGAGCCGGAGTCCAGCCCGAAGGTTTCCCGGTAAAAGGGAGTGGCTCCGGATATCACTGCGCTGTCAAAGCCCATCAGGAATCCGCCCAGTGCCACGATAAGGGAAATAAATACGGTATAGGTCTTTCGTGTCATCTTCTTAACTGGTTAAACATCTTTCCAAAAAAGTATAAAATCCCTTTTAGCGGGCATTCGTTGAGAGCACCCGCCAGGACCGCGCAGCAGTGAAACGCTGGCTGTTAATAGCCCGGGTTTTGGTTAAACAGGCCTGCCGAAAGGTCGATCTCGGTTTGCGGTATGGGTAAAAATCCGCGTGTAGCGGGATTAAACGTTACGTCGAAAATCTGTTGGTCGCCTTCGTAGTTCGGACCCCTGATGCCTGAGTGAGTGAATTCCTGGTTGGCATAATCCAGGCCCTGTCTCAGGACATCGAAATAGCGGATGCCTTCCAGCGACAGCTCCAGCCTTCTCTCTTTCATGATGTTTTCATAGGTTGCCGGCACCGGGTCGAGGCCAACCCTTGCACGTACCCTGTCGAGGTATTCCTGTGCATTAGGGCTTCCAAGCTCTGCAGCCATGAGCAATACGTCAGAAAAACGTATCACCCTGAAGTTGCAGGTCCTGTTGAGTTCAAACTGCCCGCCGGAACCCCAGTGCTCGGCATCGGAGGTGTATTTGTTGGAAAAATAGCCTGTATGCTGAAATCCTTTGGTGAGCGAACCGTCGAGTTGTTCTTCCAGTAAGATGGTGTGTTCAAACCTGGGGTCATCTTCCAGATCCATGGCAAGTTTATGGCTCACAGGGGCAAACGACCATCCGCGGTTCCAGTTGCTCGATCCGCTTACCCGCGGTCCCTGCATCTGGGCCGCAAGGTTTCCGTTCCCACCCTGCGGGTAATTCCAATCCCACCACTCCGGTGTATCCCCATGGGATATTTCAAATACCGACTCTATGCCAAATTCACCCACCAGGCTGAAGTTATCTCCATAGTTATCTAACAGGTCGAGACCGCTGTTGGTGATCATGTCTTCCAGTTGTTGAAGGACAAAGTCCTGGTTTACCGGGGTGTCCCCTGCAGCCAGGTCGCCACCATATACTCCGTTGTAGAACAGGTAGGTCCTACCCAGCAAGCCCTGGGCAGCCCATTTGGTAATCCGGCCCCTTTCATCTGCAGGAACAGACTCCGGCAGATCAGCAATGGCTTCCACCAGGTCGAGGGCTATCTGGTTGTACACCTCTTCAGGAGTGTTTTGCTCCTGCGGATATTCGGAGGGGCCGCTGATGGTTTTTGTGAGCAACGGGATGTTCTCAAAAAACCGGACCAGCTCCAGGTAAAAATAAGCCCGCATAAACTTGGCCTCGGCAATGGTCCTCGTCTTGAACTCCTCCGAAACCTCTTCCATTTCCACGATCCTTTCAAGGAAAAGATTGGCCCTGTAGACGCCAATGTAATTCATGATCCACAACGAGTGGGCCAGCTGGTTCGAGGTAGGGATGTTGTGGTTGTTGAGCTGGTTAAACTCCATGCCGTCGTTGGCATCTGACCCTCCGGCAAAGGCATCGTCCGACAAGGCATCTGCCACGGTTACAAACGGGGCCCAACCTGCCTGCACGGTCGACTGGATGGTGAGTGCGTCATATATGGCTACCAGTGCCTGGAAAGCCTGTTCTTCGGTCTGGTAAAAGTTTTCGGTAACCTCCTGGTCGAGGGGGCCCAGGTCCAGGAAATCATCACTGCAGCCAGCGAATACAAAAACGATGAGCAGTGCTGCGACTGATTTTATCTTTAAGTTCTTCATGATCATAAATTTTTAGAATGTGATATTAGTACCCAGGCGGAAAGTTCTTGCTTGCGGATAAACGCCTCTGTCAATGCCACTGTCAAAGGGTGTAAAGGCTCCAATTTCCGGATCTGCACCCGAATAAGCTGTGAAGGTATAAAGGTTTTCAACAGCCAGGTAAATGCGCCAGGAATGCGCCCTTATCCTGCTAAGCAAGTTGGGGTCAAAGGAATAACCGAGTTGAACGTTTCTTATCCTCAGGAACGAGCCGTCTTCAATGTATAAGTCAGAAACCCTGTTGTTGTTGTTTGTATCTATCCATGTATATCTTGGGACGGTATTAGAGGTTCCCTCTCCGGTCCAACGGTCGAGGGCTGCGGTGGTGCGGTTGGTATAGCGAAGGTCAGGCCTGATCATGCCATTAAACACATCGTTACCATACGTGCCGATGAGCAGAATGCCAAGATCAAAACGCCTGTATTCTACGTTTGCATTCATCCCAAAGGTCCAGTCAGGGGTGGGGCTTCCGATCTTGGTCCTGTCTTCAGGGCCGATCCTTCCATCGCCATTTATATCCACAAAGCGCACATCACCCGGGCGGGCATTTGGTTGCAGCAGCTGTCCGTCACGGTTGATGTGCTGGTATACCTCATCCCAGTTCTGGAAGATCCCGTCGGTAACGTATCCCCAGAAGTAACCGATGGGCAGGCCTATCTCGGCACGGGTCACCATGCCGGCCACAGCCCAGTTTGCACCTGGCAGCACGCCTTCTTCGTTACCAATTTTGGTCATTTTGTTTTGGTTGTAAGAGGCATTCACTCCCACTGAATAGCTGAGATCTCCTGCGATGTGCCTCCAGTCGAGGCTCATCTCCACACCCCGGTTTTCCACGCTTCCCACATTGGCAACCGGCGGGCTGTTGCCCACATGCGCCGGAATGGGTATGGTCTCCAGCAAGCCTTTTGTGGTTTTTATATAGTAGTCAAAGGTTCCCGTCAACCGGTTGTCATAGGCTCCAAAATCGAGCCCTATGTCAATTTGTTCAGATTCTTCCCATCGGATGTCCGGGTTTTCAATGAAAGCTGGCGAAGCGCCAAATGCCCTGCCACCTCCAAAAATGTATCCCCTGCTTCTATCCATAGTGGAAACGAACTGGTAAAGCCCTATCTCCTGGTTGCCATTCACACCCCAGGATGCCCTGAGCTTGACAACCTCTATGGGTCCCAGTTCCGGGAAGAAGTCTTCATAACTGATCGCCCATGCGAGGCCAACCGAGGGGAAAATACCGAAGCGGTTGTTTGCGCCAAACCTTGAAGATCCGTCCCGTCTGATGGTAGCATTGATAGAATAAGTGCTTTTGTAATCATATAAAATTCTGCCAAACTGGGAATAGAGTGAGTAGTGATTGGCACCGCCGAAGGCTTGCCAAACCGTGTCCGTGGCCATGTTAAGGTACACGTGATCGGGGTCCGTGATCTGAACCATGGCGTTAAAGCCAAAAATGTCTTCATAAAAGGCTTTTCTGGCTGTTAAACCACCAAGGATTGAAAAGTTGTGGTCGTCAATCTGCCTGGAGTAATTCAGTGTATTTTCCCATTCCCAGATGAAATTCCGGTCCATGGACTTGCTCACGTTGGTTTTTCCGGTATTGCCCTGGGCAGCGTTAAGGTAGAATAAGGGTGTATAGTTGTCAAAGGTCACCAGGGCAAGGTCAATTCCCAGGCTGCTTCTGTATGTAAGGCCTTCAATGGGTTCCAGCTCGCCATAAACATTTCCTACAATTTTGTCCACACGCGTTGAGCCGGTCTGTGTTTCAAGCAAGGCAAGAGGGTTTACGATTTCAGCGCCCACATATTCGGAAATGCCGTACACCCTGCCCTCATCATCGGTAACCACGGGCTCATTGGAATAAGGCTCCTGCCCGAGATTGTATTCGTCGGTTTCGAATACCGGGGTGAGGGGGTCAATGTTCAGCGCGCTGCTATAGGCTGCATTGAATGATGCGTTGCTGGCAATGCCCCTCTGGTTGATCTGCGAATAGGACAGGTTGTTTCCGAAATTAAAAAAGTCGTTTACCTGGTGCCGGGTGTTCAGCCTGGCGGTGATGCGTTCAAAATGAGACTTATCGCCGCCAATGATGCCTTCCTGCCCAAAATAAGAGAGAGATGAGCTGTATACGGATCTTTCGGAGCCACCGCTCACACTAACTTCGTGATTGGTGACAGGAGCATTGGTTTCGAACATTTCATCCTGCCAGTTGGTATTGTGCCGGGGTATTTCGTTCAGGTCAAAAGGCTCGGTCAGCCCTGCATTGCTGGCGCCTTCATTCATGAGCATGCGGTATTGTTCGGCATCCAGCATGTCAATGGTGCGTGCGGCGTTTTGAATGCCATAATAGGAAGAGTAACTCACCCTCATATCACCTTCTATGCCGCTTTTGGTGGTGATCAGCACAACCCCGTTGGCTGCCCGTGCACCGTAAATAGCGGCGGATGCAGCGTCTTTGAGGACATCAATGGACTCGATGTCGCCCGGGTTCAAAAAGTCAATGCCTTCCACGGCCATGCCGTCTACAATGTACAGAGGCTCGGCGTTTAGGGTGGTGCCTGCCCCGCGAATCCGGACTGTGGGCGGTTCACCGGGCTGACCGGACAGGTTTGTTACCTGGACACCGGCAGTCCTTCCCTGCAGTGCCTGCTCCACACGAAGGACCGAGGTGGAGGTGATCTCTTCAGCGTCAATGCTGGAAATGGCCCCGGTGACCACTCGTTTCTGCTGCGTGCCATATCCGATCACCACTACCTCGTCAAAAGTAAGGGTTTCGGGTTCCATGGCGATGTTCCGGGTGACCGTCTCGCCTTCTGCTATGGATACCTCCACCCTTTGGGAAGTATACCCCATAAAGCGAAAGGCCACCGTGTAAGTACCCGGAGAGAGGCTAATGGTGTATTCTCCGTCGAGATCCGTGGTGGTGCCCAGGGTTGTGCCTTCAATGTGCACGGTAGTCCCCGGCAGTGTCATGCCAGACTCCTGATCCGTCACGACGCCCTGCAAAGTTTGCCCATACAGGGAGGAAACACATAGCACCCCTGCCATGAGAAACGCGATTAGTAAATGTTTGATTTTCATGATCTTATATTTTTTGTCGAAAAGTCAAAAAGTCGAATTGTATGCTTTTGGCTGTTTGCTGTTTGGAAAGCCTGAATACAGTCCTCCATCGGTAAATTAGTGGGGCAGCCATATTCCCCCGGAACTCTACCTCCTGCTTCTTAATCTTAATCTTAACCTTAACCTTAGCTTCTACTTACTTTCCTGGAATACACGTACATAATCAACCCGCATCTGCTGGGGAAAAACGGTAGTCTCGTCCGGGTAGCCGGGCCAGATCCCTCCCACGGCCACATTGAAAATAAAGAAGAATTCCTGGTGAAATTCGGTCATGTGCGCCGGCGTGATCAGCAGCTCATAATACTCGATGTCGTTAACAAACCAGCGGATAGAGGTTTCGTCCCAGATAATGGTGAAAACATGGTATTCGTCGCCAAAAGTCCCTGATGGCAGAGTATAGCTTCCCCCTGAAAAGGTATGTCCGTTATTATCCCAGTGAAGCGTTCCGTGTACCTCATTTTCCCTGCCGCTGCCTCCTATCATCTCCATGATGTCGATTTCGCCGCATTTGGGCCATCCTACGGTTTCGATGTCGTTGCCGAGCATCCATAACGCAGGCCATATGCCCTGCCCCCTGGGTAGCAGAGCCCTGATGTCGATCCTGCCATACTGAAAAGATTGTTTGCCCTGGGTTTTCATCCTGGCGGAAGTATAATCGCGTGTGCCGGCACTCTCCTGCCTGGCCTCGATGGTGAGTACCCCGTCAGAAACCCAGGCATTTTCCTCCAGGTAATACTGCGACTCATTATTGCCCCAGCCACAGAGATCGGGACATCCGTCTCCAATCTCAAACACCCAGTTATCCGGATTGATAGCATTCCCGTCAAACTCATCATGCCAGACGAGATCATAGCCCTCATACTCCATGGGAGTGACATAGCCCTGGTCAACCGGCACATCATCGTCTTCAAACACGATGGTAACCCCAACCACCTTACGAAGGTATCTTCCGGTAACCCCGTATGCTCTTATCTCCAGGCCATAGTTGCCAGGCTGGTAAAACATATGTTCGAAAGTCCCTGTATTATTCGTGTAAAGAGGTTCATCCTGTTCTTCCAGTCGAAGATCGTACTCCACGGCATTTTCTGCCGCAGCCACAACGATGACGTTGCCGCTGCCTTCAGGCTCAACGGTCACGTCAACCACCAGGTTGTAGGGATCCCCCTCTTGTATAATGGTATCGTTGTCATCATCACAGGATAACGCAACAACCAAAAGAAGAACTGAGCTGACAAGTTTTATGAATGGGAAATTGTGCATGGTATGAAAGAGCTGGGTAAAAAAAGGCTGCAGGGAACGTACCCCTGCAGCCTGTATTTAATGAATTAGTCAAATACAAAGTTTCGGATATAAAAGATCCCTTCCTGGTCGTGTCCTGCACCTCCAATGGTGATAGCAAAGAAATTAAGATCTGAACGTTCGTGCGGGGTACCGTCATCTATTCCGGGACCACTAGTCGGCTCATCTAACTGGAAGGTCCAGGTTTGCCACTCATCGAGTACAACGTCATCAGGATTTACATCATATTGCAGGTGATGGTTCCACCATTCCGGTGTATCATGATTGTTGGCAATGATGATCGCAATTTCATTTGTCAGGTCACCTGAAAAATCATTTGCGCTTGGAATATACACATCAAGGGATACGGTAGTAAAGTTGTCAAACTGAATGTAATATTCAGTCGCGAACTGGAGCTCCTGGAATAGTTCGGCAACCCTGTGATATTCGCCAACCGGGGTTCCGTCGGGATCAGCGGGGTCTTCCACGCCAACTGTCAATTCTACAGTTGATTCAGTGGGCACAAGTACCTGAACATCTTCTTCACTTTCCGAAGCAAAAGTGTTAAACATTTCCGTGGGAGTTAGTTCATCCAGCGGATCGATTTCCTCTTCTTCTTCGACAACCTCTGGTTCAGCATCGGGATTATGATAGTGTGCATAGGAGAAATCCCAATACAGCTCTTCATAAGTGTAAGAAATGATCATAAGGTCATAATCGCCGTGTTCCTCAATGCTTTCAATTTTGAACTGCTTGGAGTCAACGGGAACTGACGATTCTCCTGTGGTTGTCATCTGGGGCATACCCATCCATGCGCCGTATCCGTTAAGCGTCACCATGTTGGTATTGGAGTTAAATTCGAACTGATGGGTCCCGCTCAGGAACGCACTTACATCCACTCCGTCTTTGTTGATCATGTTTGCGGGGATCGCCTCAAAGCAAATCCCATGTACGTCGGTTCCTTCAAAAATGACATCTTCGCCCCAAAAAGCGCCGTGGTCATCAAAAACAAAGTCGCCGTTACGATGGAAAGTAAAGGTGTGGAAATACTTACATGGCCTTGAACCGTCGTTTTCAAGTGACCACCAGGTGCGGGCGCCATCTTTGTCAGGTCCAACGCCGAGGCTGGTTCCCACACGATAAAGCTTCCATTCCTTGTATTCCGTACCGGCCAGCAGGGTCAGGGCTTCGTCCGGATCATCTATCTCAATGGTCTCGGTGAAAGTATGATTGTCTCCCACCTCATTGGAAGCTGTAAGAGACACATCATATACGCCGGGTTCAGCATATATATGTGTAGGGTTTTCCTCCGTAGATGATTCACCGTCACCGAAGTCCCATTCATAGCTGGTTGCATTTTGAGAAAAGTTTTCAAAATTTACTTCCAGGAAGTTATCTTCACTGATCTCATACTGGAAGCTTGCAACCGGCAATTCCGGCTCGGGATCGTCATCCGAACTACAGGCATGAAATGCAAGCATACCTGTAATGGCTAAAAGAAACATGGCAAGTTTAAAAAACTTGTGTTTTTGTGATTTTTTCATAAAAATGTTGTTTTTTTGGTTGATAATAATTGTAACAATGGCATTGTGCCGATTTCTGCTTTCAAAGAACGAAACTCACTGGTCAATTAACAAATATTTAACTACAACATGGATGCAACTTTCATAAAAATATATACATCATAACTACATCATACAGCCATCAATCAGCTGATTAATAGTTTTTTATATTTTTTCAAGGAAAAACGAAGGGTTTCTCACTAACTTTTTTTAATCTTTTAATGCTGAATTGTTTTCGTGATGATAAGAATATACCCGGGATAGAGCTTTTTGTTAAAAAGTCATCAGGAATTCCGTGAGGTTGGTTTCCTGATTGAGTTGCATTTTTTTTCTGAGCCTGTACCGGCTTATCTCAACGCCCCGGATGGAAATATTCATCAACGGCGCAATTTCCTTGGTGGCCAGGTTCATGCGAAGGTAGGCACACAAGCGCAACTCTTTTGGAGACAGGTTGTCGTACTTTTCTTTCAGACGCGTGATAAAATCCTGGTGCACTTCATCAAAATAGCTGTTGAACAGCTCCCAGTGTTTTTCGTTCTTCAGTTCCCTGTTCACCTTCTTTAACAGTCCCTGGATATTCATTTTTTCAGGATGATCAGCAGGGATACTCTTCAGCAGCTTGTTCAGGTCGTTTTTCAGGTTAGTAAGCGTCTTGTTTTTCTGGATGAGGTGCATGGTTGCGTTCGCCAATTCCTTGTTCTTGTGTTGCATTTCACTGGCGAGGCTTTCGTTGCGCAGCTCCATGATTTCTTTTTCACTAAGGGCGGTCTGTTCTTTAAATATGTGTTCCCTGCGTGCCAGCCTTTTCTCGTGCCTGATCTTTTCCCTTTGCCTTATCCTCAGAATTCTGCGCCTTACGTAATATGCGTTGGCTGCTATGATGGAGATGATGACCAGGCCATATAATGCAAACGCTGCTTTAGACCGGTACAAAGGAGGACTTATGCTAAAGTGAAAGGCGCTTATGCCGCTTTCCACACCAAAGGCATTCATGGCTTTTACCTGGAAAACATAATCGCCTTCACGCAGGTTTGTGTATTCTTTGATGTTCAGCTCGTCCCACGCGGACCATTCCGGGTCAAATCCTTTCAGTTTGTAAGAAAAGCTTGTTGAAAAGGGATTTTCGTACATGGGGGCCGTAAAAACGAAGCTTACGGAATTCGAGGCAAAGGGCAGCTGCAGCATGCTCTCGCGGTTCTTCATGATCTCGTCGCTGTGTGCAAAAAAAGACACCGTCTCTTTCTTTCCGTAAAAAGATACTTTTTGAAAGCTCACCTTTTCCGTTGCCTGGTAATCGTTAATGATGGTAGGATCATAATGGATCAGTCCCTGTTGTGATCCAATGAATATGTTGCCGGAATTCAGGATGGAGATGTTTTGAAAAGCCGGCAGCAAAAAGGCGTTGATCCTTTTAAAGGGAGTGGTAATGTCGCGGTATGTGCCGTCTTCGAGCCGGCGCAGGAGGCCCATGAACTCATACGTGTAATACCAGAGGTTCCCTTGTGCATCCTGGTGTATTTTGTCAACAAATCCTTTGTTTTCAAACAGGCGGTTCATTTCCGGATGGGGGACAAAAACTTCCTGGCCGTGGTTGTATGTAAAAAACCACTCGCGTGTGCTAACGACCATTTCTCCATTCACCCCATGCAGGTTATAGGGCAATGCTTCCGGAAGACCCACCTCGCCTCGGTATAATTGAAAATCCCTGATCTCAGAAAAATCAGCAGAGGGTTCGAGTTTAAACAATCCCTTGTATCCGTGTGATACCCATAGCAGGCCCTGGTTGTCCAGGAAAATATGCCTGCTTGACTCCCTGAACCCTTTGATCTCATCCAGGAGATACCATCTGCCGCCGATTTTCTGAAGCCTCACAAGCCCGGAAAAAGTGCCGGCAATAGCAAGATCCTCATGGTCAGGCACTTCCAGGAAGGACCAAAAGCCTCTTATGTCAGCTACCTGGTGAGCCTCAAAACCATCGATTTGAAAGCTTCCGTAGTTGTGTCCGCAAAGCAATGTGTTGTCGATGATCTCCAGGCTCCATACCTGGCCTTCCGTTCCACTGATCAGTCGAAAATGCTGGGGATAAAACCGACGGTTACTGAGCTCTTCCAGCCTGAGACCAAAAAGCCCCTGGTTGGTGCCCACGTATAAAATTCCTTCATGAACTGCGGTGGCATAAACGCTTTCAATATTGAAATTATGGTTGAGAAGGGAGAAAGGCGAATTGACCTCGATGTAGTCGATGCCATTGTCCAGTGCCATCCACAAATTGTTTTTCCGGTCTTCAAATAATGCCAGCACCGTATTGTTCTGCAGGCCTTTTGACCGGTTTACATGCTGCAACAAATTTCCCGCGGCGTCGGTAATATAGACCCCGTTGCTGATGGTACCGATGGCATAAGTGTTGTCGGACAGCCTGATGCCGGAATAGACACTGTACTGCTTTAGCTGCTCATTGACCGGATTGTCCCAGGGTGATAACTCCTCACCGTCCCACATGAAAAAACCTTCGCTGGATGTTCCAATCAGCAAGTCACCCCTGCTCATGGGCATTATGCAGGCAATTTCATGTTGCAATACCACCGGGTGATCGGTTACCGGCGTCAAGGTGTCGTTTTCCAGGAGCATTAAGCCCTTTTCGCGATCAACCACATATAAATCGCCGCGTACATCGTGCATAAAACCGAATTCATTCTCCGGCGCTATCACCTTTATCTGATCTTCTGCATAAATGAAAATGTAGGAAAACGACTGAAAGATTATCCGTCCCCGATTGTCCTGAAAGATATTCCATATTTCGTCAAAGTCATCACAGCAGGAAGGAATAAGATGGTTCAGGGAGTTCCAGGCAAGTCTTCCCTCTTCATTTGCAGCCAGAAAGCCAATTTCTTCATATGCGCCGGCAAAAATGGTGTCGCCTGCCGCCATAACCGACCGCACGATGGAGCCGTTAGGCATCGGATAGGTGTTCCAGTTTGTTCCGTTGTACTCCAGGACACCGTCGTTATTGCCAAAGTACAGGAACCCGCGGCTGCTCTGGGTAACCGACCAGTTTTGCGTGCTGGCATCGTATAGGTGCCTGGGGTGGTTGATAATGGAGGGCAAGCCAATATCTTTGATCTGGGCCTTGCCGGTAAAACAAATCAGGCTCAGAAAAACCAGGATGATATGTTTCATTAATTTGCCTTTCACGATTAAGCGGAGGTATTGTTGTGCAGTGTTTATTTTTACATAAAAACTCAGAAGTGATATTTAATTGAATCAACGCTTAGCCTGCATTATTCATAATGCAGGATAGAAAGTGCTAAAACAAAAGATGAAGATAACAGTTTTTTTTATGCGGACCAAATACACCCTTCCTGATAAAATAATGAACTCCCTGAAAGGAAAATGCCGCGCTTTATGGACGTGCCAAACTTCAACCGTTTAAAGCTGTAATACGACCAATCAAAAACTTTCCATTAAAATAAACGGTTTTTTGAATTAGCTTATTTTATCTTTGTAGAAAAATAAGCATAATGACTGCCGAAGACAATAACGATTTAAACGGCCCTGACGAGGTAAACGAGCCTGGCGGCAGATATCAGCAACAGGAGCCGCTGAGTTTTGACAAGATATGGATGCTGTTTCAGGAAACGGATAAGAAGTTTAAGGAAACGGATAAGAAGATGCAGGAAACGGACAGGAAGATGCGGGAAACCGACAGGAAGATGCAGGAAACGGACAATAAAATCAAGGAAACAGACAGGATATTAACCGAACAGACACAAGAAACCAGAAAAAGCCTGAAACGCTTGTCAAAAATTGCCAGCGGCCTGGGCATCAATATCGGCGAAGCCACGGAAGACTACTTCTATAATGCCCTTGAGAACATGAGTTCATTGGCTGGCAACGAAATAGAAAAAGTTGACAGCCTGAAAAGAAGCGTAAAAGGGCTGCAGGGACAATTTGATGCCGTCTTGTTCTGCCGCAATTATTTGATCATCCTCGTTGAGATCAAGCACAAACTGCACCTGGAGGATGTCATCCGCTTCAAGGATAAAACCATTTCCGTTTTCAGGCAGCTTTACCCCGAATATTCTCCCCAAAATTTATTAGGCGCTGTTGCCGGCATGACCATAGACGGCGAAGCGATGGATAAAGCCCTCAGCTCCGGGCTGCTGGTCCTTACCCAATCAAATCAAAAGATCCGTGTCCTAAATCCGGAAGGCTTTGTGCCAAAAGTCTTCTAGCTGGCCTCATCTTCCAGCAGGCCTCATCGAATCATGCGAGAACTCTTCAAAGAAAATTGGGCGTTGAGAGCCAGGCACTGGGAATTGGGTTGCCGGGTATGAGCCGGACACTTTCACACGTATCAGTAATGAGCCGAATGTGTGATCTTCAGGAGAACAGTGCTTACTTCATCCGGTGCAACAACCACCGGCTGAATGCCGCCATTGCTATCCCACAGGTTGGCATAAAAGACGTCCTTCTCCCGGATGAATATCGAATAGGCACCCGGCGGCAAGTTTGCCTGGAAAAATCCTTCATCATCCGAAGTAACTGTCTTAACAAGCTCTGTATCCACATGACTGAAAAAATAGGGCGCGTTCAGATCGGGGTCAACAGTTACCTGGTCGTTTGTGGTGTACTCATGGATGTAAATCGTGCGTTCGGCTGGATACCGGTAGCAGTCAGGATTAGGCTCCGGTTCTTCGCCTACATGGGGCATGCAGTTGCCCTCNTCTACAATCACAGTACCCGCCAACCCCTGGTCTGCTGTGACCTTTTCNAGGTTTCGCTCTACGAATTCGTCGAGATCATCTATCCTGTTGTTGTCTTCCGGGCCGGNGTCATTTTTGTCGCAGGCAGCAAAAATGGCCATCACAAAGAATGCTAAGGGCCATCCGGTGATAAAATAATTTGTTTTCATGGCTGATAATTTTTTTAAATGTAATGATCCTGTATCTGTCTGTACGAAAAAAAGAAGCCCTGTGCTGCANGTAACAGGTCTTTTCTTAGTTGAAAATGTGATACCTGATGTTTACCCCTCCCGTTCCGAAGCGAAGCTGGTGCCCGCTCACAGGGCCAAGCGGCAATTTGACATAAGGTTCAATGCTTAAGCCACGACGCTGAATACCGGTCTCATAAAGGAATGAAACATTCAGTATACGCGCAGGATCCAGGTGGTTGCTTACGATCACGTCGTCTGCCGTGAATTCCTGGTGACTGATATCGGTAGAGGTATTCACGTGCATACCCCCTGGTAATTCTACGTAATCTTTTGCATAAATGGTATTGACGCCTTCAACATGCTGCTGGAAATAGAACAGTGTAGACACACCTGTTTGCAGGGATAGCGCATGTCCTGGCCGCTCCCAAAGCCTTACTTTCAGGTTTAGAGGCACGTCCGCCGCGTAATGCCTGTAAGTATGGTCGCCGTATATATCAAACCGGACAAAAGATGCATGCCCTACATCACTTTCTTCGATGTAGCTTTCCACGGGCATCTCCTTAACACTGAAGTTGCTATGGCTTAAAACAAGTCCTGATGAAAGGGATAGTGATGAGGTAAGCGGGTATTCTGCCATCACGCCGGCACCAATGCCCAGTCCGCTGGCCAGCTGGTTCTCCGCATATGTTGCATGCGAACCAACGAGCATGTTCCATCTCACCCCTTCGCGAGCGGGAGGATCCAATTCCCTGCCTGGCAGCATGGCAAGGCTATGACTATCACGATCGCCATAAAAATGCGCATCGTGGCCGGCAATATGCAGTATAGGAGGCTTCACGGGGTCAGGAGCGGCGAGTGCCGGAGCCATGGCTATCATGCTGCTTACAGGGCGCTCCGCAATGCCGGGGCCGGGATCAGCGGCGGGAACATCTTCCTTAGCTATGGCAATCACCTGTTGCGGATCCCTGGTTACGCTGTATGTCGCCGGCCGAATATCCAATGACCTGTCGGCAGCCACAGGCAGGGCGGCATCCAGTGGTTCCATCGGCATTGCCATTGCAGGAACGTCTGCCAGGTGATCATCGGTGTCCGGCTTCATAACAAACATATACACGGCTGATGCGACAAGCAAAAGCACCGCTGCCGCTTGCCCCAGGCGACTAAACAGAAGGGTTTTCCGGGAGCGGCCGGCTTGGTCAAGGCGCATGCTCAACCGGTCCCACCCCTCCTGATCAAAGGGCTCGTCGTAACGATCGAACTCTTCCCTGATCCGGTCCGAAAGTTTTTCATCAAACCGCTTCATGGCACGATCTGTTTTTATATTCTGAATAAATGCATCTCAACATTTTTTTGGCTCGCGATAGGTTTGCACGCGAAGTCCCGGGCGATATGTTCATCATCCCGGCGATCTCTTCGTGCGAATACCCTTCTACTTCATACAGATTGTAGGTTATGCGCAAATTGCCGGGAAGCTGCCTGAAAAGCTGAAGGATCTCTTCGGCCGACAGCCCGGGTTCCTCATCCTGTAATCTGCTTTCTGCAATTTCTTCATAGTTGTCATGGGAAACGACCAGTTTGTACCTGAGGGATCTCCGGTAGTGATCCAGGGCGGTGTTTATCAATATTCGCCGCAACCAGGCCCTGAATGGCCGCTCCTCATCATAGGTGCCCAGATTTTCAAAGACCTTCAAAAACGAATCGTTCAGAACCTCCAGCGCATCTTCCCTATTGGTGGTGTATCGCAGGCATATCGACATACCGAAGCCAAAGTACCTTCGGTACAGCTCCTCCTGGCATCGTCGCCTGCCCTTACGGCACTTGCTTACCAACTCCTTGTCAGATAACTGCATACTTACATCTTACCTGATAAATACAATACAAATACATGTGCTATATGAGAAAAACGAACGAATCCGGGTTTTATGTCTCTATTAGTTGTTACGATAAAAACCTTTGAGATGCTGCAAGGATGGCAGGAATTTTTTCGGGGATCACGAATGAAATTTGGGATCATGAATGCAATAACAAACCCAGAACCCTGGAAGGGGTTCAATATCACTTTGGTTTGTAGACACGAATATAGTCGACCAGGAATTCGGAATAGTAGTCCTTGCCCAGCTCTTCAAGCCCTGCATGGCGGATACTGTTGTTGATGACCACCCACATGGGTTGGTTAAACCATTTATCCAGGATCTCTTTATCATCAAAACGGTATATCAGCACGTCGTTGGTATAAAAATCGATCCGGTCGGGTGTCCATTCCACCGCAAACACATAAAACTCCCTGCCGATGTTCCGGCGCGAGCCAATCTTTACCGGCCAGGCCCCCAACTGATGCCGGTCTTCCTGTGTTCCCCAGTGCAGGTTGATCTCCTGGTACACCACATCCCGGCCTGTTTCCCTCCCATAGGCTTCTATGACGTCGATCTCCGGCGGCCAGGGAGGTCCCCACAACCAGAAGGCAGGCCAGCTGTGCGGTGCATATGGCAGGGTCATGCGGCACTCAAAATACCCGTATTGCTGCTTTAAGAAATTATAGGAAAACAACTTGCTTACCTGGTAGGGGAATTCGATGACAGAATCCAGCTGATATACGTAGATCTCCTTCGGGTTATAGCGGCTGGTAAAAGCTGCATAGCCGCCTTCTCTGAGTTCCGGCGGACCGTAATGTACGTTAAGCCTTCGGGGATGATACATGTTCGACCCGCCAACCTTCCAGTGATTCTCATCACCGGACTTGTTCCACGATTCCCGCTCGAAAGTTTCGTTTAACACCAGCTTATAGCCCTCCCTTTCCGGCCCGGTTTTGTCTTCCAGCCTGCCTGAACCAAGGATCCGGTAAGTTCCGTATCTTGTCCGTAAATACCTGTTTTGTGCTTCGCAGCCGGCTAATACTACCACTGCAAGCAATGCAAGGATAAGATGTTTGCGATTCATAAGGTAAAAATAATAATTATGTTGAAGATGGTCATTCAGTTAATTCAACCCGGGAAAACCACAACATGATATGTAAATTATTTGTATCTTTAGTAATCGTTGAACCAAAATAACACCATCATGAGCGATTTAAAATTTCATCAGGAAAAGGCGAAGGCACAGCTTGAGAAATGGGAAGCGGAATTGGACAAATACCGTGCAGAAGTTAAAATGAAGGAAGCCGATGAGCAAGCTGAGCTTGAGAAGGAGATCCAGGAGCTGGAAAACAAATTTGAGGAAGCCAAGGCAAAGTACGACGAAATGAAAAGTTCCGGGGAGGAAGCCTGGGAGTCAATGAAAGAAGGCATTACAGGTGCCTGGCAGGAGATCTCTTCTGCTTTTGATGATGCAAAATCAAAATTTTAATTTTCCGGAATTTCTCTTACCTGTAGTATACCTGCAGGTTAAGATATCGTTACTTGTTTTACGCGAGGGGCAGGGTAAAAGCAAAGCTGCTCCCCTTGCTGAAGATGTTTATTGCCCAAATATTCCCGCCCGGGGTTACCACAAACTCCCTGCAAAGGACGAGACCATTGCCCATTCCCTGATCACCCGCGACAAGTTTTGATAATCAGGGGAGTGATGATTTTGACGTTTCGACATTTCGACATTAATTTATACACATGAACCGGGCACTTGCGAGCTCGGCGAAGCCAAACCCCATGAAAGCATCTTTAAAAATCTCTGCAGTTGCCCACCGTCAGGCCGAAGAAACCTTCCTCCGGGACGGTATCTCCCGTCTCACTTCTCTTTTTCCCGATATCCATTTCATTGCTGACAATACAATTCCTGACCTCTTGTTTTTTCTGAGCGGAGGTTCTGAGCAAGATGCCATACGACGCCTTGAACCCGGCCGGTTTACGCTGTTGCTTGCCGGATCGGAAGGCAATGCCCTTGCTTCGGCCCTGGAGGTAAAAGCCTGGGCTATACACAGGAATATTCAGGTGGAGATCCTGTCCCTGGATGAAGCCCGTCATGATAACAAACTGCTGCATTATGCACAGGTGTTTTCCGGGTTACGCAACCTGGCAGGCAAATGTGCCGGGCTGATCGGCGACGTGTCGCATTGGCTCGTAGCTTCTGCTCTTACCCCCGCGATAGCCAAAGAACGACTGGGNATTGATATTTTNCACCTGCCCTGGAAAGNCATCCCCAGGTATCACGATTACCCTCCTCATCCGGAGTTTCTTGAAGTTTTTGCCTCCCATCAGAAAAAAAACAGCCAATCCACTATAAGANAGCCCGGCAAAAAGCTCTCCCCTGACCATTCAAATATAACCGCTAACGATACGCAGGAGACAGACCCCTGGCAAAAAGAGGCGGGTGTCTATGCTTTCCTGCTGGAACTTATCAGGGACCACCATCTGGATGCCCTCACACTGGAATGTTTCGACATGGTGAATGACCATCACGTAACGGCCTGTCTTTCCCTCGCCCTGCTGAACAGCAAAGGATTACCGGCAGGCTGCGAAGGAGACACGGTAAGCCTCGCCGGCATGATGCTCGCAAAAGCCGTCACGGGACAGATTCCCTGGATGGCCAATGTGGCAGCGATGAACGAAGACAGCGTGCTTTTTGCCCACTGCACAGCTCCCCTGGACCTCCTTGAAGACTTCACCATCGATACGCACTTCGAAACCGATAAGTCTGCCGCGATCGCCGGACATGTACAACCATCAGAAGTGACCATTTTCCGNNTGGATGANAAACTTGAAAAGGCATTTGTCACACCTGGCACTATCCTCTCACGCCCCGGGCTCCTTTATGCCTGCCGCACACAAACAATGATTTCTATGAACCCGGAAGCGATCCTGCTTATGAAAGAAAAACCCCTGGGAAACCATCATCTCATCCTGCCGGGAAACCAGGCGGAGTTACTGCAAAAGGTCTGCCGCGTAAAAAACATAGATATTTTACGTTAAGAAAAAGTAATCCCGAATTGCTGAAGATACTCCATGCATTCATCGTTAATCCCAGCGAATGCTCCCTGCACAGTCCTTCCTGAAACTACTGTGCCTTGCAATCATAGGAAATACACCCCCCGCGAATAACTTTCTTTGTTTATATAAATATGTTATTTGATAAACATATCTATCATTATACTGCCTATATATCCGGGTGCAGGGCTATGCTTCTCTCCTTTTAAAAAAAGAATAACATTTTTTCACAAAACATTTCAAACAATTTGACAAAGCATCTGTTTGTTTAATGTTTTGATTATTTTGTTAAACATTTTATAAAATCTAAAATTATGAAAACCCTATGGAACAAGATTACACGAAAAGCGATGCCACTGCTGATAATGATGGCACTTCCGTTTTTTTCCTTTGGCTATCCTGAAACAGGAAATAACCAGGAGGAAAAAAAGGAAACTATTGCGGAAAGAGATGACGCTCCCGTTATCGTTTCCTTTCCGTTCTTTCAGGATTTTGAAGACCCGGACACCTTCGGCGACTGGATTATCATTGATGGTGCAGGCGATGGGTTTGTCTGGCAGGTAGACGACAACGACAATTTTGATCTCCAGCTTCCCATGGAAGGCAACTTTGCCAACATTGACTCGGATGCTGCAGGATCCGGCAATGACGTGTGGAGCATTTTACAGGCACCTGTAATTGATCTTGCCAATTTTGACGATGATCTTATCGCAATCAGCTTTGATCACCACTACAGGCACCTGGGGAGTTCAGAGGCAAACGTGCTGGTAAGCCCGGATGGAGAAACATGGGAAACGATAGTTTCATACAATTCGGATCAGGGTTCATCCGCTGGTTTTTCAGGGCCGTTCGAGGTAACCCCTGTCAGCGAAATGCTGATCATCGACGGATATGCCGATGAAGACTTCCTTTACCTTCGCTTCGAATACAACGATAACGGATCATGGGCATGGTACTGGCTTATCGATAATGTATCGGTAGATGTTGCTCCCGATATGGAGACGGCACGTGTACAGATCATCCACAACTCGGCTGATGCCCTGGTGGATCAGGTGGACATATTCGTGAACGGCGGTTTGTTCCTCGAAGAGGTGGGATTCCGCCAGGCAACGCCTTTCCTGGACGTGCCAGCAGGTGTTGATCTTGACCTGGTTGTTACGCCTGCCGGTGCCGGCATCGAGAACGGCGTGGGCCCTGTAACGGTACAATTCGATCCCGACGAAACCTATGTAGTTGTGGCTGCAGGTAACGTCAGCGCGGAAGGGTATGATCCGTCAGAACCATTTGGCCTCTTCGCCTTCCCTGCAGGTCAGGAAGAAGCCGGCGAACCTGGCAATACCGGCGTGCTGGTATTCCACGGTTCCACCGACGCACCCGCGGTAAGCGTATGGGAAACCTCCTTTGTAAACGGAGAGATCATCGGTGACTTTGCCTTTGGCGACTTCGCCGGCTATCTCGAACTGGCCACCCAGGACTACATCCTTGAGATCCGCGACGCTTCCGGCGAAACCACGGTAGCCGCTTACCAGGCACCGCTGGCAACACTCGGCCTTGAAGGAGAAGCCCTTGTTGTNGTAGCATCCGGNTTCCTNAACCCCGATAACAACAGCAACGGACCGGCATTCGGACTCTACGTGGCACTGCCATCAGGAGGGAATCTGGTCGAACTGCCTTTGTATGAAGAAGAGGAAGAAGAATTTGCCCGTGTACAGATCATCCACAACTCGGCCGATGCCCTGGTAGATCAGGTGGACATATTCGTGAACGGCGACCTGTTCCTCGAAGAAGTGGGATTCCGCCAGGCCACACCTTTCCTGGACGTGCCGGCAGGTGTTGACCTTGACCTGGTTGTTGCCCCTGCCGGTGCCGGCATCGAGAACGGCGTGGGCCCTGTAACGGTACAATTTGATCCCGACGAAACCTATGTAGTGGTGGCCGCAGGCAACGTAAGCGGTGAAGGTTACGACCCGGTTGAACCCTTTGGCCTCTTTGCCTTCCCAGCAGGCCAGGAAGAAGCCGGCGAACCTGGCAATACCGACGTGCTGGTATTCCACGGCTCCACCGACGCACCCACGGTAAGCGTATGGGAAACCGCCTTTGTAAACGGAGAGATCATCGGTGACTTTGCCTTTGGCGACTTCGCCGGCTATCTCGAACTGGCCACCCAGGACTACATCCTTGAGATCCGCGACGCTTCCGGCGAAACCACGGTAGCCGCTTACCAGGCACCGCTGGCAACACTCGGCCTTGAAGGAGAAGCCCTTGTTGTAGTAGCATCCGGATTCCTGAACCCCGATAACAACAGCAACGGACCGGCATTCGGACTCTTCGTGGCGCTGCCGTCCGGAGGGGATTTGGTCGAACTGCCGCTCTATGAAGAAGAGGAAGAAGAATTTGCCCGTGTACAGATCATCCACAACTCGGCCGATGCCCTGGTAGATCAGGTGGACATATTCGTGAA
>SL_5KL_010_SEDDRAFT_10000351_pt1 | contig 30218 bp, 15 predicted proteins | sample SodLakKL_010_SED_FD_9118 | JGI IMG/M metagenome (IMG submission 9118) | reverse complement strand
ACTCTACCGTAAACCCGGACGAGAAGCTCTCAAACACGCCGTCAAAGCAACTCTCTAAAATCAACAATCTCCTACACAAGAGCGACGTCGCAACGGTGCCTGCCGAAGAGCCAGATGATCAACCACTACCCACACAGATCAACACAGTCAATCACGGAGCTCCTGATCAAGAGCCGGTAAATCCGGAGTTGTACGTCAACAACGATCCGTTTAGTGGGGGACAAGTCGCCGACGAGGTTGATCCGATGGATCCACCGGGCCCTGGAATCGGATTCAACCCAGCCGAGGGTGAGGCACCATACGATATCGAGATGAACGGGTTTAGTGTCGAACTCGAAATCATTGCTGCGGTTGACCCGGCGAATAATCCGCAAGAAATCAAGATTGCGGTAGCAGATGAGAGTGATGGGATATTGGACACGTGGGTACTGCTTGAAGCGGAGAGCTTCGAGATTGACCCTGATACCGGGCCAGCGGTACGCGTTGAGGGAGATAACGTGACAATTACCGACACAACGGTGACGGACGATGATGAATAAGACGCTACCGGCAGGCGGGATGAGACATCGAGGACGTGACGGGCAACCTATCGCCGGTCAGCCACAACGTTGGCGAAAAACTGGTAAAACACCGGTTGGACAGTCAACCCGGAAAGTGAGTCCCAGAGACGTCTATTTGAACGGAGGTCGAAATGTCTGATCGGGAATCAAGCGCACTGGCTGGATTGGCACTCACAGGCGGGTGGGGAGGTCATCAGAAGCGAACGTCGAAAAATCGGCCAGCCGTGGCTTGGTTGGTACTCGGGGTACTCGTAATGGGCATCGCCGCCGGTGTGTTCGCCGGGTCTGGTATCGCAGTCGGGGAAACCATCGTCGTTGGTGATAACGCAGATGCCGATCACGAGACGATTACGGCGGCGATCGAAAACGCAAGCGCAGGGGACACCGTCATTGTGGAACCCGGCGAGTACGAGGAACCAGCCACCATCGTAATCTCCGAGCCGGATATTACATTGGAGTCAGCTGATGGGTCGGACGCAACCGTCCTCATCGGAGCCGTTGAGGTGGCCGCTCCGGGGGTCACCGTCGAGGGCTTCACGATCGGCCCGGCCGAACCGGATACGCTGGTGGTCCAGGAGACGGGCGATGATGCCGTGATTGCCGATGTCCACATTGAGGAGGTGAGCGACTTTGTGACTGATGGGGTGAAGGTTGACCCAGCAGCCGCGAACATCACACAGGTCACCATTGAGAACTCGGAGATTACAACCGAACCGGGAGCGGAGGAAGATGACCTGGTGATAACAGAGCCGGCAACAGATATTGTGGTCAACGACGAGACGTTCACACCGGAGGAGACACCCCAACTCGGGAGTCAGCTATTCGTCGATAATGAACTGATCGACTCGATTCGAGTCGGGGCTGATCGGTTTACTGAACCGACAGGGACCGTCACCGGAACTGTTGTATTAAGTGATGGGGTCGTGCCCGATGATGCGGTGACCGTTGAGGTCACCCTCACGGGACTAGGGCTGGATGAGAGCGAGCAAACACAGAACGTTACGATCCCGCTCGACGAAGCGACAGGAACGTATGAGTTCACCGAGGTACCGTTCGAAGAGTACGAGATCGCTGCAACAGTTGATGATGAGCAGGTAGGTGTACCGGTTACGGTTGAGCCGGAAGCAGAGTTCATCGGGGTTGCTGACACGGTCGTAGAGGGACCGTTGTTTGAGGTTGTTGAGCAGCAAGGGGGCATCACAGGGACGCTCAACTTGAGCGACGCGGTCAGCGAGGCAAACACGTCGGTGACAGCCGAGGTGACGCTCACCGATGAACAGGGCGTAAATCAAACACAGACCGTGCCGATTCCGCCGGACGTGACGAGTGAAACGTACGAGTTCGGCAACCTACCGTTCGGCGATTATACCGTCTCGACAGCAATCGTCGAGGAGCCGCCGGGGCTGCCGACGGTAGCTGAGCCACCGGAAGCACCGGTAACGCTCAACGACACCGTTGTCGAGGGCCCAGATGTTGACGTGGTTGCTCGTCGAGGGAACATCACTGGTGAAATCACACTCGATGAAACCCTCGATGACGTCGATGAGACGGTTGAGGCGGAGGTAACGGCGTCCGGGCTAGACGGAACACAACAGACGGAGACCGTCGTGATCCCGCCGAACTCAACGGCCGGGACATACGAGTTCACTGATCTCCGATTTGGCGCGTACAACCTTTCCACGACGGTAACGGATGAACCAGCCGTACCGGTCACCGTTGACCCGGCGACGGCGACCGTTGAGATCGATGCAGACGACGTTGACGGCCAGCCGTTTACCATCGCCGCACAGCAGGGCGACATCAGTGGTGAGATAGTGCTTGCCGATGCAGTCGTTGACGCGACGGCCGATCAACCGGTCGAGATCGAGGTCCAAGCGATAGGAACGGACGGGCTCCAGCGGAACGAAACGGTCGCGATCGGAGCAGATGAAATAGCTGGCGAGTATGAGTTGCGTGATCTCCGATTTGGTGCATATGAGCTGTCGGCGACAGTCACTGACGGACCGGCCAATCTCCCCGTGACTGTTGAGCCGGCGGTAACCTCCGTCGAAGTTGATGAGGAAACGGTCGGGGGACCGGTATTTGACGTCATCGCTGAGCGCGGAAACGTGACTGGAGAGATCACTCTCACCGATGCAGTGAGTGATGCAGACCGGAGCGAGGCAGTGATCGTCGCGGTGAACGCATCCGGACCGGACGAAAAACGGAACGAAACCGTGTCCATACCGCCAGATGCAACCGGCGGCACCTATGAGTTCACAGAGCTTCCGTTTGGTGAGTACGAGGTCTCATCGACGGTTATTGATGCACCGACAGCCCTCCCGGTGACGGTGACGCCGGCGTCGTCGTCCGTGACGGTTGATGAACCGATCGTCGACGGACCGGTGTTCGAGATCGTCGAGCAGCGGGGCAACATCACCGGTACGGTCGAGGTGAGCGACGCGCTGGCGGCTGAACGAACACCGGGAGACGAACTCACCATCGACATTGACGCAGAAAACGGAGAGTCAGCAGCAACAACAGTCACGCTTGACGGGGAGACGAATCTGGCTACGTACACGCTCGAAGAGGTATTCCCCGATACATATACGATCTCTGCGACCGTGGCAGGCGCTGATGCCGGCGACGAGGTATTCACTATACTCGATGACAATGTGACGGTCGTCGTCGATGGTGACACGCTGGCAGCAACTGGCCCTGACATAGCGGTTGTAGGTGAGTCAGCGTTCGAAGTGACTGAGATCGACCCTGAAGCAGTGACCGTTGAGCAGGATGATCGGTTCGCGATTGCGGCGACGGTTCGTAATACCGGCTCCATCACCGACGAGCAGCCGGTGACGCTCAGCGTTGAGGACAGCCTAGAGCAGAACCAGACGGTCGAGCTTGAACCTGAAGAAGAGACAACGATCAACTTCAGCGACATCGAGCCACCGGCACTTGAGATACCGGTCGGTGAGAATGCGTCAGTGCCGTATACAGTCACGACGGAGGACACGGTTGCGAGTGGGACGGTAACCGTGACCAATCCATCGCCGTTCGAAGGCGGGACTGGAACGGACGAAGACCCGTTCGAAATCGCCACCGCAACCCAGTTCGATCAGATCCGAACGGTGCCGGATGCTGAATACGAACTCGTTGATGATATCGATTTACGCGAACTCAATGGGTCGTTCGACCCGGTCACAGAGCCCTTTACCGGGGGGATCGCTGGAAACGGCCATACTGTTGCGGGAGCAACCCTTGAGACGCCGACGAACACCACGGAACGGTTCGGCATCTTCACGCAGACGGATGGTGCAGACATCAGTTCGATCACGTTTGATGAACCGACGGTGATCGAGCAGAATCAGTCGGTTAACGAATCGATCGGATTACTTGCTGGGGAAACACGCGACACGACCCTCACGCAGGTGACGGTCACAAACGCCACCACGAGTGTGACCGAGTCGGCATCGCCGACAGGCGTCGGTGGGCTCATCGGTGTGACACAAGGGACGACGACAATAACCGACAGTACGGTGGAGACGGCCGTGGAGGTCACACCGACAGCTCAAACGCCAGCGGCGATCGGTGGAATCGTCGGGGATTCGGGCGGTGACCTCGTACTGAACAACACGACGGTGGCGAGCACACCAACGGTCGCCGGCGAGACGACACTCACCGACGTAGGTGGTCTCGTCGGTCAATCGGAAGAGTTGACACTCACCGAGACGACCGTGATGGCTGACGGGACGGTCACCGTGCGTGAGACGAACGCCACGACGGATGGCGAACTCCGCCGTGTCGGCGGGCTTGCCGGCCATGTGAGCGGCGAGACGGCAATCAGTGAGACGAACCTTACGGGCGACGTGCGCGCGAGCTCAAATGCGACTGGCGTAGCCGGTGTCGGTGGCCTCGTCGGTGAAACTGGGGACGCGATCGTCACCGACACCGTTGAAAACCGGATAAATACGACGGTCGGTGGCCCAACAGCCCTGTTCGTGGGTGGATGGGTCGGTGACGCGTCCGATGCAACGATAGCAGTAAACGCAAGCCACTCACGGGGGGCAACGACGGTCGGAGCAAGTGGGACCGTCTTCGATGTGGGTCATTTCGCTGGAACCTTGCGGACAAACGGGACGATGCAGAGCTCAAGCATTGACGGCGTAATAAACGTGGGGGGACCAGCCGATCCGCTCGTTGCAGACCGGACTGATGAGTTGCCGCTCGAGTTGGGGACCGCCGAGCAGGTACTCTTTATCGAGAACATTGGTGGGATGGCAGGAACGGCAAGCCAGCCAACGGACGCGACACCGGATACGACCGCTCTCAATACTGAAGAAGACCCACGGGGTCTCACCGTTGAGGAAACCGTCGTACGGACTGATAAGAACCTCAAGGCCGATGACACGACAAACATCGGTCGTTTCTCCGGCCGGCTGATCGGTAAACTTGATTTGGCGGATGTATTCCTCGGCGGGACGATCACGCCACTGCAAGAGCTTGATGCAAGTGGCATCATCAACGATGCAAGCGACGGCACAGTAAGCACTGACAACACCACGTACAATGGAGACACGGGGCCTACCAACGCTTCGAAAAACGGATCAATTGGTGGATCGCCAAGTGATGACCCAAGTAACATACCACCTGGGCTTGGTGGGGACGATGACGAGAACGGGGACGATGACGAGAACGGGGTCCCATCCGCACCGGGAGAACCACCGAGTGACGACTCACCATTCACTCCTCCGACTGAGCGGGGAACCGTAACTGGTACAGTCGAACTGAGCGACACGGCAGCAGACGAGATCGGCGTCGGAGAGTCAGCCGTCACGGTAACGCTCGAGCAGCGAGGCACAGACGATAGCGTGACCCTGGATCTGCTGACGGAGAGTAGCGAGTACGAGTTGGATGCCGTGCCCTTTGCTGAAGATGCGTATGATATAACTGCCGACGTTCAAACACGCGGCACGACCGCGACATTCGACGTGGAACCAGTGAGCGCGAACGTGACTGTTGATGCAGATAACGTTACCGGCCCGACGTTTGAGGTCGTCCTTACCACGACCGAGTTCGACGCATTCGAGGTTCGAGCTGATGAACTGTTCGCACAGCAGGATCTCCGATTTGAGAGCCAACTTGCGCCTGAAGCTGACGTGATCGTGGATCGCGTCGAGTGGGACTTCGGCGATGGGGCACAAGCGCAGGGGGCGACCGCAGTACACGCCTATGACGCCCCCGGCACGTACGACGTGTCGTTTACCCTGTTCGGGGTCGATGGCGATCAGGAGACATTCAGCGATGAGGTCACGATCGAGCCAACGCCAGACGTGACGATCACCGATATCGAGTTGGCTGCTGATGGCGAGACGATTGGGCCAGCAGATGAGGTGTCGATCCCCAACCCTGCGGATGTCCCGATTGGATACGACTACGAAGTGACCGTCGAGGATGCGCGCGTACTCGACGAGTTCAACGCCACCGTTAACGGCGATCAGCTAAGTGATGAGAATATTACACGAAGTGGGGATACGTTCACCGTCGATCTTGGGTCGTCAGACATCGACCGTGAGAGCGTTATCGAATTTGAGGCCAGCGGGACACCAGATGATGCGTTCACCGATAACGAGACGACCATTGAGACGGCTAGTGAATCGATCACGGTCAAGACATTCGAGCTCCCGGAGTTTGTGCTCGTACAGACGGGTCCAGAGGACTTTGATTTCGATGACGCGGAGATTGCAGTGGAAATCAGCGGGGCGATCCCACCCGAGGGGGGGACCACGTTCGCGATTCCAAACGAGTATGGCGACATCGCCACGGAGTTCGATTTTGACCCGCCTCTAACCGACACAGACCAAGAGACTGGGGCCGATGTGGCAGTCGGCATTGTGATTGATCCAGTCCAGCGTGACGGCGAGGTCTCACTCGGCGGAAGCGTCGAACACGATATTAGCGTGGCTAAAGTAAGCGGCGGAGTGGAAGGAACCGGATTTATCACACTTGAGACGCCCACCCGGTTCGACGGAGCTGAACTGGAAGCCACAGCCTCCGGCGAAGCCGAAGTTCCACCCGGGGGCGTCCCCATTCCGCAGACTGCTGGAGCGGTGAGTATTGTGCCCGTGTTTGGAGCGGGCGTGACACTCGACGGGACCATCGGTGAGCCAGATGACCCCGGTGTCGACCCCTTCGCTGTTGAGGCCGGTGACGGCAGTATCGAGTTTACCGCGGAACAAGCCGTTGCAGTAGACGTGGTACCTGTCGGCACAGAGGCAGGATTTAGGCAAAAGCTTGACACTGAGGCACCGCTACAAGAGCTCAGGCCAATCGACGTTGAGGGAAGATTCTCCGTGTTTGCTGAAGCCGGTTTTGGCTCCTTCACTCAGTCCGTCCAGATTCCTGATGAAGAGGGCGACGCCCTATTGGAGACGACACTACTTGAAGAACCAGAGGGGACTGTGGCAGTGGCGGGTGCCGAAGGGAGCACGGCGATGACAGCCAACCGATCGACGGTGGAACTCGCGAACGTGACTGGAGAGGTACCGCCGCGCATCGGCACGCCCGCGCCAGTGACGGCTGCCTCCGGTACTGCCACGACCGCCCTGTCGAGTGACGAGACGGCCAGTGCACCCGTCTCAACTGTGATGCGTGTGACCGAAGACGCTGTCGACAACGAGGACCCGGACGTGACACCCGTTGAAAACAGTAGCGAGACGCTTGCCGTCTGGAGTCGCCAGCGGCCGGACAAGCCGGCCGCGGACGGCCGTGATATTGTCCTGACACAGCTACAGGATGACGGTCCGGAGCCATTTGAAGACGTCACAGACACTAACCGCAGTGAGTTCGAGCCAGCCATTGCTGGCCCGTCGATGGATGACCACCTCATAGCGGCAGTGCAGGTGTCTGAGTCGTTCGATGGTCACGAGGTGACCGACCTCAACGAGGTGGTCACGGCGACTGAAATCGTCACGACGACTCCAAATGAGGACGGCTGGGAAGAGCCGACGACGCTGACTGACACTGACGAGGACACACTCGTCAGTGGCCCCACGCTGGCGTCTAACGACGGTCAGTGGCTACTTGCATGGGAGAGCCGAACGGACGGCCTAGACAGCGCAGCAGCTGACCACCAAGTCAACTACGTGTGGTATGATGGCACCGAATTCGGCGACATCGAGACCATTAACGCAGCTCGCGCGCCGGCCGTTAGTGCCGCACCAGTCAGCGCGGACGCACCTGACGGCTTCCATCTCGCGTATGTCGATCTCGGTCCCGAAACCGTCAACGACCCCGAAGCGGACCGCCGAGACGGGAACGTGACTGTCGAAACGTTCAGTGGCGACCGTGAGCACCGACAGACCGAGCGGTACCCCGTCACGACGTTTAGGAGCTTGGATGTGACGGCTGAGAACGTTGCTTGGATAGATGCGAACACCACTAGTGCGGTGTCGCTTGCGACCCGCCCGACGCCGGCCGACGGCTTCGGGAACGCAACAGCGCCCCCAATCGACCCGCCGACAACAGCCGAGGAGGTCGCGCTCACACCGACGACTGGAGGGCTCGCCGCCACCATCCGCGGGACGAACGCGGACACAGGGATCGCCCAGACGTCATACACCCCACAGGTCAACGACACGTGGCTGCCGACGCGTGTGTATGCGGATGGCGCTGAGCAAAACGTGACCTTCCGACAGCCGGCAACCGCGCCGACTGACGACGGCTTCATCACCGCGAGCTCCGGCAAGGAACTGCTGACCGAGCAGCGATACGATATTTTCGCGTTCAACCAGACGTTCGCTCCGGATCTCAACGTGAGCGTCGACGGGGGCCCGGAGACAGACCTCGAGTCACTCACCGTCAACGACACCACGACGCTCACCTATAGCGTGCGCAACGATGGTCCGGCGGAAGCACCAGCGACTGACCTCGTCGCAAGTGGGGCCAATATGCAGCTGAATGCCACATCGCTCCCATCGTTGGCCCCCGGGGAGAACACGACCGGTACGCTCACTGTGAGCGTACCCGATACCGGCGTGGTGACGCTTACCGCCGATCCCGATGAGACGATCGACGATCTTGACCGGAGCGGTAACGTCGATGACATCGAACTGGCACGTGGGGCCGCGGTCGTTGATGACATCACCATCGCCGATGGCGACTCGACACGGACGGTCACCGCCACAATTACTAATCCGACCGATATTGGCATCGATCCGGTAGACGTCACCTTCGAGAACGGTCCAACGCTTAATGAGACGTCGACGCTAGGGTCGTTGGCACCCGGTGAGACACAAACCATCGAGTTTGCAGCCTCACCAGCGGCGTTTGACACCGCATATCCCGTGAGTATCCAGACGCGGCCAGAAGGTGCAGCACGAACGGTTGCCCCCATTGACAGCAAGGCCGTATCGTTCGCGCCGGACCTACAGTTCTCAGCGGATACGGTGACGTTCTATGAGAGCGATGGCAAGGTGATCGCCGACGTGCTCATCGAGAACCGTGGCCCGACGGGCGTTTCCGCGACGCTCGCCGGCGTCGCGACGTCCGAGTCGAACGCTTCACTCCTCGGCAGTCTTGAGACAGCGACCACCGACCCGGACCCGGAGGCGATCACCGCACCCGTCACCGCCGATCAGATCCGAAGCACCACGACCGTGCCGAGCGCGAGCGGCTCGACAAGCACGTCGGAGTTCAGCCGTGAAACACTCGCACTCGGTCCATCGGACGAGATCAACGTCACGTCGGATGCCGTCGGGCTCACGCTGGCGGTCAACGACACGATACAGGATGCCGCCGTTGTCGACATCACCGAGGGAGCGGCCACTCTGCCAGCACCGGAGGCGGTGCCGCCAACGGGAACGATCAACGCCTCGACGACGACGGCGTTGATCGGTGAATCCGTCACGTTGCGTGCTGAAGACCTCACCAGCCCAACCAGTGAGATAGAAACCTTCCAGTGGCAGATCGATGGGGAAGAGCCGATCGTCGATGAGGAAACCATCACGGTGACGCCGACCGAGATTGGTGAGACCGATGTGAGATTGGAAATCCGCGATGCTGACGGTCTGACTGAACAGCTCACCACGACAATCACCGTCGACGCCGACGACGGCGACGTGGTCGGGTTCGACCTCGTCGAGGGGCCGGACGCCGACCGCGGTGAGACGCTACTCGGGACCGTACACGCGCCGGATACAGCACCCCCACTCGAGATCCAGCCGGTCGACCTGAACGGTGAGGTCGTGACCGATGCGCAGACCGTGGACATCTCCCTCGTCAACGTCGACACCGGCGACACCGTCGCGGTGGCCGAAGACGTCTCACCGGATGATACTGGCACGGTGACGGTGCCGATCGATTCGGCAGATGCACTTCCTGCAGCCACACCAGCAGGCACGTACGAGCTCGTTGCGGCCGCAAGTATCGATGATCGAACCATCGAGACGACGGTGCCGTTCGAAAGCCATCTCGAAACGGGCCAGTTCGAGGTGACTCAGCAGGTGGCCAGCGTGAGCGGGACGACTGCACTCTCGTCACCGCTTGCACTCGCTGATGACGGAATCACGACGACACTGCCAACGGAAAAAGACGGACATGCCGCCGGAGTCAGGCGGTTTGACCCGGACACGGGGTATCACAGCGGGCTCCCCGAAGGGGCGGCCGCCGTGCATGAAGGTATGTTCGTCCAACTGGAGGGTGCTGAGAGCCCCGAGCGGGTGGGGCTCACGTACGCCGTCGGCGAGCCCGACCGTGTCGACGCCATCGAGTTAGCACCCGGCACCCACCTGCTCGGGACCGCCCCGAACGATATCGACGCCGTGACCGGGTACAGTGCCACCCTCGCAAGCGACGTCGACAACCCCATTGCGTCAGCCGCGCTACCCGGTGTCGGTACGGTCGATCCGGATGACACCATCGTCGACTCAACGACCGCCTACTGGGTGACTGTCGAAGAGCCCGGCGAGCGGATCGTGTTCAGTCCTGGAGTTGGTGATAAGTCGAGGCTTGAGGCAGAAGGTGGTGATGTTGGTGGGGGAGAGATAGATTGAAACTGGTTCAGTTGGCCAAGCGAATGCGCACCGCATACCAGTGACGACGCTGCACGTGGCGCTTGACCTCTTTTTTTGAGATGCTGATGGCAACACATATGTTTTTTCTGGATCGGACGATGCGACATTGTTTCGTCTGCCACCGGTTGGGTATAGTTCCCACCGAACCATCCACATTGACATCTTCCCCGCGCTGAAGCGCGAGGATTCCCACGGCACCGCACCGCAGGAATGAAGAAGCACGACCAGCACACCGACCAAGTCAGTGGCTGTGTGCGATCAGTTGAGTCGGCGCAGACCGACCAGTGTCAATAGGAGCGCTAAGACGGCGACAGTACCGGTAAACCCGGGGACCTCGTCGTCGGTGTCGTCGGCACCCTCTACGTCGTCCGCGTCGTCAGCGTCGTCCGCGTCGTCAGCGTCAACTCCATCATCGGCATCGTCATCAGCCGCCCCAGCGGCATCAACAGTATCGTCAGCGTCATCGGCGTCGTCAGCATCGTCGGCGTCCTCAGCGTCGTCGGCGTCTTCTGCATCATCAGCATCCTCAGCATCATCAGCGTCGTCGGCATCGTCGGCGTCTTCTGCATCATCAGCATCCTCAGCGTCGTCGGCGTCTTCTGCATCATCGTCGGCCCCATCGTCAGCGCCGTCGTCAGCGTCACCATCATCGGCCCCGTCGTCAGCACCGTCGTCACCATCGTCACCGCCAGCCGGCGGAGCACCGCCGCCACCACCGTTGCTATCGTCTGCGCCGTCATCACCATCATCTGCTCCATCGTCACCATCGTCTGCGCCGTCATCAGGAGCCTCAAAGCCTTCCGGGAACGTCAGCTCGACTTCGGTGATGCCGCCGTCAAGATCGAATGTCTCCTCAGCCTGAGGGCCGTCAGCATCATCGATGTGGAATGCGACTTCGTCGCCGGCGGTGCTATCGACTACGATCTTGTCATCGGTAAGGTCGGGCCCACCGAGTTCCCCTTCTGGATCAACATCGAGCTCACCACGGACCTCGCCATCAACGACCGCGACGATCGTCGTCCCTTCAGGGGCTAACTCACCAGTCTCGTCTTCAACGGTGCCGTAGAACGAGGCCGGCTCGCCGCCAGTCTGTGCCGCAGCGGGGGCTGCGACCGCTGCCACCGCCCCGATTAGGAGGGCTGCTCCGAGTATCAACGTGAGATGTGTACGCTTCACAATAGGTGTAGCGCGTGGCGGAACAATAAAAATACTGTTGGTATATTTTTATCAGATATACGGATACTTTTGATCGGGCCGCACAGCAGATCTCCATACTGGTTGGTCAACACCGTGTCGAATCTTCTCCCGCCCTACAGTTCGGATTCCTCACTTGGAGCAAACGGAGCGGATCACGCGTGTGGTTCGACGCCGTCAGGTACTGTCGTCCGGAATGCGGGGCTGAACACGACGCGTTCCGTGGGACGCTCCGTGGTCGCCCAGTACGGGTCGGTAGCCGTGATGGTCGTGTCGCCTCCGGTCGCGCCGGTCGCCGGCACCACCGCATCCACCTCGGCCGCCGATAGGGAGTCGTTGAGGTCTTCCATGACGGTCGCTTCATAATCGCTTACGGCTGTTCGGTCGTTCGGCGCGGCCCCAAGGAGGTGTGTCCCCGGATCGAGCGTCTGTATGCCGACCGCATCGGGGGCGTTCTCGGCGTACCGCAGACCGATACGCTCACGATCGACGGCCCCCTCAAGCTGGACGATGAAGCCCTCATGGACCTGTTGGGCACCATCGAGACCGAGCACCCCCGTCTCGTAGGTGCTACCGAGGCGAGCGTCAGCGGTATACCGAACGAGGGACGCACTCTCGATCGGGTCGGCGGGGTCCGTCACATTGAAACTCGTCGCGACATCGTCGGCGAGCGCGAGCGGTGTCGCGATCGTCGTCGGGGTATCAGTGACGACCGCGACCTGGTGGACGAGCTCGACGGTGGCCGTGTCGGCGTCGATGGCGGCGGCATCGATCGGGTCGCCGTCGTCGGGGGTGATCGCGGTGACGCTGACGGTCGCCGTCCCCGCGGCGGTGGCATCTGGAACCTGCGTCGGGTCGATCGTCGCCTCAACTGTGCCGTCCGTCACCGGAACGGTGAACGGCTCTTCGGCAATCGTGATCGTGAGTTCGCCGTCAGCAACCGGGCCGTCTGCAGTCCGGACACCTGTCGCGTGTACGGAGACGGGATCCGGGTCGTGAACGACGCCGACGAACGTGGCGTCCAACTGGAGCGTCTCGACCGTAGCATGTGGTCCCTGCTGGTGCTCCGTCGACGTCTGTGTCGACGCCGTCTGAAGCGCTCCCATGATCGTGGGTGTGATTGAGGCGCTCATCGAGGATGACGCTGCCGCCGTCTCGACACCCGTGTCGACGGTGGCAACGTCCGCTGGCGGGGCGATGGCCGCTCCGCTACCGGCGGCGAGACCGACCATGACAAGCGCACCTACGACGGGCAGAATACGTCGGCACATATCTCGACCGTGGATGACGGGTGTTGATAACCGTTATGGATGCTGTATGGCGACGAGAACTACCGGATCGCACGGAACTCCCTTTGTGATGAGAGCATCTCTTGTTTCAAGACCGATAATATGATCGTCCGTCTGATCAGACCCGAAATACATGGCTGTGTCGACATCCTCCTCGCGCTGAAACGCGAGCTTCTCTGCTTGATTCATTATAAAAAAGCGATCGGTCAGCGAAGACGAGAGGCCAATGTGGTGAGGCCGCGATCTTGATCACAGCGTTGTGACCGGCCACGAACGAGCCCAGCGGGCAAATCGGTGTCCAAATACACTACAGTACTACTGATCAGCGCGGGGGATTCCAAGAGTTGCCACTCAAACGAACCGTTGAAAGCCGTGTTGACGATCGGAGGCGACCGAGTGGGTGCCGCCGACCGTCAGTCAGAGCGAGCTATCGAGGTCGCTCCACCTCCGTCTCGGTCACAACAGTGTGATCTGTGGACTGCTCCTGCACGGCGTGGATCCGGTCGACGAGATCGGGGGTGAACACGATGAGGCGATTCCCACCTCGGGACTCCCGCACGGTGACACTTTCACCGCCAAGTTCATCCAGGAAGTCGGTGACACGACGAACGGTCTCCGAGTGGATCGACGTCTCTTCGTTGGCTGCGAGCGTTCGGCGCAACTCGACTGTGCTCAGTGCCCGGCCGGCAGGCACACGCCGGGTGTATGTCCGAACATCCTTCGCGATGAAGCGGGCGCGTCGTTGGTTGGCAGAGAGTTGAGCGGCGGCGACGGTATCGGGGAGTCGGACCACCTCCTCAAGCGGTGTCTCAGCGGGAGTGGGCCGGGGGGCGGTGTGAGTCTGTCCAACCGAGTCCGGCACTCTCTGTGGGCCCTCCTCGCTCGATTCGCCGTCGCTCAGGCTGTCAGTACGTCTCTCAACCCACGTTTCCAGTTCATACAGCCGTTTGCGATCTTCGGCGGCCGCTTTGGTCCGCTCACGCCGCTCGGCTGCGAGCGCGGATTCGAGCTCGGTGATTCGCTTTTTGAGGGTCGCAATGCGGTCGGTGTCGACTGCGTCGTCGGCTGTGTCGGCGGCGGCCGTTGGTGTGGCGCTCGCATCGCTGGCCGTACGCACCTGTGTGGAGAGCTGTGCACCACTGTCCACGACGGCGGCGACCGTGTCTGCCGGAGCCTCGGCCGCAGCGAGCGCGTCGGTGACGTGTGCAACGAACCGATCAACAGCGCCAGCAACGCCGTCAGCGTCCGTCTCCACGTTGAGGTCGCTATCGAGATCGGCGTCGGAGGATGCGGCCGGGTCGTCATCCACCAGATCGCTGTGGGGATCAGCGGTGGCCTCGGTCGGGGACGATGGCTCGCTCGTGTGGTGGGTGGCATTCCTGTCGGGACGGAGGGGCGCGGTCACATCGGACGGTGTCGATTGCTGTGGGTGCCTCATCGGTCGTGTTCACGGGGGATCGACGATGGCGATCGGAGGCGAGTCGACTCGTGTGCGACATCGGACAAGCACAGGCTGTGTGTCTGTGTATGCGGGTGCGAACACGTCGAGAGCGTACCGGTGACGACGACGGCAGGGGGTGTGGGCTCCGGTCGGAGTGAACACGCACGGCATGCCACAGCGGCAATCTGCCAAGTGGGCAGCGATGATCTCCGGGCGAGCAGCGCCGCGACCGGGGTGCCCGGTTGCAGTCGGCATCCACACTCGATGCATGGGCTGTCCGTGGCGTCATCGGCAACCGGAAGTCCGGTTGCGATCACGGTGGGATCGGCGAGGACCATGGTGTCGCGACCCCACCCGTGTCGACGGCCGTGGCCTTGCCAGCACTCCATGTTGCCGTTCGGCTCACTCATGGCTGGCCTCCGTGTGTGGACCGGGAGGGGTGTCGAGGTCGGTGCCGGCGCTGCCGGTGTCGTTGCTGACCGTCTCGTCGGCGTCGGTCAAGACATCGGGACCAACAGGGGTGGCGGCTCCATGCCTGACGGCTGCGAGCGAGATTGCATCACGGGACCGGGTGTCGGTCGGCGTGGGGTCCATCACCGCACACGTGTGGATGGCGATTCGTTCGGGGAGCCCGACTGCGTCACAGCTCCGACACCGAACGAGTGTCGGCGCTCCATCGGCGTTATTCGTCATCATCAGCGGGCCCACGCGTCTCGCTGTTCGTGTCGGGGCCGATGTGCTCTTGTAGGGCATACTGACGGTAAGTATGGCCAGCAAAACAGGGGGTACCGTCCAACTCACGCGACACGGTCTTGTTGCAGATCATTTGCCCAGACCTCGTGCCCAGTCACTAGGTAAGCACTTACACATGACACACTCTGGTCGTCTTCTGACAACAACAGGAGTGAGACGCTCACTGAGGAGCGGTGTGATCACGGGCCCTCGTAGCCTGTCGATAACTTCTTTTGTTCGTTGTGTTGATTGGTACATGCTTCGTGTTGTTTCGCGGAGCACGGGGTCGGTGCTGGAACACCGGCCTCATTCTCAAAGGCGTATCCCCGTACATTCAGGTAGAGCGTAATTAACCATAAACCTACTGGCTGTAGGCGCAAGGCTGCTGCCTCAAACACCACATCTATATTGTGTTGTTATCCAGATGTATGCATATGAACGCCGACGACCTCCGGGATGCGGATCGGGCAATTATCGAGGTATTACGGGAGGGTCGAAACAATGCACCCAACCTTGCGGACCGAACCGGCTACTCCAAGCAGTACGTACGAGAGCGATTAAAACGGCTCTCGGATGAGGACATCCTCACAAACATTGGAAGTGGGATCTACGAATTGGATCCAGAAATGGTGCCCGACGGGGATAGCGAGAGAGAGAACAGCGCCTGATTGATTTTAATACTCATCTCGCATCGGTCGACGGGAGTCTGGGTCAATCAAAAGTTAATAGACGGTTGAAACGTGCGCTGTGGTGGCGGAACGTTTAGAATACGACACGACACCAATGTGTGTCGTATTGACCACCATAGTCGGGAGATGGTGTCGGACCATGGTGCCGGTCTGTCTGCCGGAGAACTCTAAGATGGCTCCCGCTCAGCGGATGAAAAATAAAACCGTAACCGCGGGGTCCGGACCGGGTCCGGATAGTCGTGTTATGGGGCAGCGGTAGAGGCTGCTGATGTGTCGATGCTATCGACGTCGAACTCGGAACCGTCGTCGAGCGACGGACTGAATACCGTGCGCTCGCCGGTTTCATCGACGGTCACCCAGTAGGCGTCGGTCGGGCCCAGGATTTCCTTCTCGTCAGGATCGATTGCACGGTCACCTGGGATCGCGGCGAACGAGACACTGACTTGAGCGTCGTCGCTAACATTTGCCGTGTAGCTGGTAACCTCGCTCACGTCGTTCGGCGCAGTGCCGAGTAGGTGGATCCCTTCATTCAGCGTGAACTCTTGGATGTCGTCAAGCTCGTTTTCGGCGTACGCGAAGCCGATCCGCTCTTGCTCAACATTATCACCCGTTAGCTGGATGAAGTAACCCTGGTTCACCTGTTCGGCGCCTTCCAAGTCAAGCACGCCAGTGTCGTACTCCTGCTCTTCGGCATCCCATCGGACGAGGGACGCATCCTCAACGTCGTCGTTGTCGTTGACGTCGAAGGACGTGCGGATGTCGCCGTCATCGATCGCGAGCGGCGTCGAGAACGTATCGATGTTCCCATCGACGTCCTCGGTCTGGTGGACGAGTTCAATCGTCGCGTCGGTGTCTGCCTCGACCGTGCCGCCCTCTGCGTTCGTGGCTTTGGCGGTCACTGTGACGTCATCGAGCGCAGTGTCAGAGTCGATTTCGGTCGTGTCGATATCGACTGTAACAGTGCCGTCGGAGTCAACCGTAACCTCATCTTCGCTCAGCAGTTCCTCATCGTCAAGTTCGAACACGATGTCGATCTCAGCGCCGTCGGCCGGGCTTCCACTCCGGTCTTCGACGCCGCTCACCGTCACCTCAAGGTCGCCACCGGTGACGATCGCAGTGAACTCGAAGTCGGTTTCGACTGCGTCGATCGAGTCGATGACCACGAGCAGTTCGACGTTGAAGGTGTCCGTTGCGTCTTGGGCTGTGGCTTCGATCTTGTAGTCGTCAGCCGGGATGTCTGCGGTTTCCTCGCCGCTCACGAGTTCTTGAGCGTCGGTTTTGCCATCCGCATCGAAGTTGAACGTTAGGGTCCGTTCTTCTTCGCCTTCTGCGCTGAACGTCACGTCAACGCCGTCTTCGGTGAAGGCGTCATCGGCCTTGTCGATGGCATTCTCGATCGAGACATCAAGCGCCTCACCCTGGAAGAGTTCCTCGGGAGCGTCGACATCGAAGTCGTCGAGGACCGCCTCGACGGTCAGGTCGAAGTCATCAGACGCATCGTCGACGTTGTCAGCATCGTCAGCCGTCACGTCGATGTTCTCGTAGTCGGTGGCCTCGATCTCGGTGTCTTCACCCGCTTCAATCACTTTGACGGTCGCAGATCCGTCATCGAAGTCGGCGGTGACGGTTTCATCACTCTCAGAAACGTCGCTATCATCAAGTCCGACAGTCACGTCAACCTCGCCGTCGAAGTCGTCGCCGGCGAGGTCCACGGCATCACTCAGGTCGAGGTCGAGGGCGTCACCCTGGTCGATGGTGACGTCCTCAGCCGTGAAGTCGTCAAGCACGGCCAGCAGTTCGACGTCGAAGGTGTCCTCTGCCTCTTCGGCCGTGGCTTCGATCGTGTAGTCGTCAGCCGAGATGTCTGCGGTTTCCTCGTCGCTCACGAGTTCTTGAGTGTCGGTTTCACCATCCTCATCGAAGTCGAACGTACGGTCGCGTTCTTCACCGTTGGCGGTGAACGTCACGTCAACGTTTTCTTCGGTGAAGGCTTCACCGGCCTTGTCCTCGGCATTCTTGATCGAGACGTCAAGCGCCTCACTCTGGAAGAGGTCCTCGGGGGCGTCAACATCGAAGTCGTCGAGGACCGCCTTGACGGTCACCTCGAAGCTGTTGGTACCAGGATCGATGTTGATCGATTCAGTCTGTGCTGCAATCTCAGTGTCGGTTCCGGCGAGCACAGTGACATCATCGCTCTCACCGTTATCGAAGTTGACGTCCTCAACGGTCACTGAGTCGCCACCAGTCAACGCATCAACGTCGAACGTCACGTCAGCCTGGCCCTCGAAGTCCTCACCGGCCTTGTCCTCGGCGCCCTCCAGATCGACCGTCAGGTCCGCACCTTGGTCGATCGTCACGGCCTCGCTCACATCGACCGTGTCAAGGACCTGTTCGATGGTGAGATCAAAGCTGTCACGCTCATGATCGCCGGGAAGTTCAACGCCGATGGCCTCGTCCTCTACCGCCGAGATCTCAGTCTCATCGGCCGCGAGGATCGTTTCGGTGCTCACACCGCCATCGAAGTCGACCGTATCGGTGAACGCCTCGCTAACACCGTCTAACTCATCGATGGTGACTACAATCTCGTCGTTCGTACCTTTGAAGCCGTCACCGGCGAGGTCATCAGCCTCAAGGGTGATCTGCAGCGCGTCACCCTGATCGATCGTCACATCGTCTTCTTTGACCGCAAGGCTCGCTTCGTCGATGACCTGGTTGACGTTCACCTCGAAGTCATCGCTGGCCTCGATGTCACCGGGACCGCCGGCGGTCGCGTCGATGCCGGTGTAGTCGTCAGCCGAGATGACTTCAGTCTCACCCGCGGTGAGAATCTCAGCGGTTGCCTCACCGACAGTACCTTCGCTGAAGTCGAACGTGACCGTGCCGGGATCAACGCCGTCGATTGGGTCGATGTCGACCTCGGCTTCACCATCGAAGGTGGTGCCGACGGTGTCCTCAGCACCGGTCAGTTCGAGGTCGAGTGCCTCACCCTGATCGATGGCGTCAGGATTCTCGGCGGTGAAGTCGGCGAGCGTCTGTTCAAGATCCACGTCGAAGTCCACCTGATCTGCCTCAGGCTCCACGGCTCCGTCCGCGCCGAACGAATGATCGGTCGCGTCGGCGGTGATCTCATACGTATCGGCCTCAATATCCGCGGTCTCGTCAGCGCTGACGACATCGTTGACTACCGCCGAGCCGTCGGCGATCGAGACTTCTTTGAACACTCGCTCTTCACCCTCAGCGGAGAAGCTAAAGTCGACGGTTTGATCGCTGTCCTCGCTGAAGTCGCTGTCGAAGGTGTCGCCAGCGAGGTCCTTTGCATCAGTAATCTCGATATCGAACTGCTCGCCTTGCGCGATTGAGTCACCGTCGAGTTCGGCGTCGAACTCATCGAGCACCGGGGCAAGCTCTAGCTCACTCGTAGTCGGATCGTCTTCAAGATCGGGCGCGCTGAATTTAACCTCGTACTCGCCGGCTGCGAGGTCTTTCGAGTCCTCCGCACTAACAACTTCGACATCCTCTGCAGTTCCGCCGTCGAAGTCGACATTAGTGAGTTCCACGGTGAAGTCATCCCCACCGTCAGCGCCCGGGATGGTCACCGTGATCGTTTCTTCACCGTCGAAGTTATCCTCTTGTGCGTCCACAGCGCCAGAGATGTCCACCTGGATACCGGTTCCCTGAGCGATATCGCTCTCACCAGGTGAGTCCAGAGTTTCGAACGTCGCCTCGTCAAACGCGACGAGTGCCTGGCTCACCTCTACCTTGAACTCCTCGGAAATCTCTTCACCCTCGACGGCATTGTCAGCCTCGGAGACGGTCGCTTCGAAGTCGTAGGTGTCTGCATCGACATCCGTGTCCTCCCCGTCGAGCAGTTCGATGTCCTCCGCGACGCCGTCATCAAACTCAACATTCTGTGCGTCTATCCCGGGGAATTCCTCGGTTTCTTGCACCTCCACGTCGAGCTCAACCGTCCCATTGAAGTCGTCACCAGCCACATCGAGAGCGTTCTCAAGTGTGATCTCGAAGTCCGTTCCCTGTCCGAGTTCCACCGCGTCGTTATCGAGGGCCACGTCGAACGATTCGAGCACGGCCAGCAGTTCGACATCGAAGTTGTTCTCTGCCTCTTCGGCCGTGGCAGTGATCGTGTACTCGTCAGCCGAGATGTCTGCGGTCTCCTCGTCGCTCACGAGTTCTTGAGTGTCGGTTTCACCATCCTCATCGAAGTCGAACGTACGGTCGCGTTCTTCGCCGTTGGCGGTGAACGTCACCTCAACGCCGCCTTCGGTGAAGGCGTCACCGGCCTTGTCTTCAGCATTCTTGATCGAGACATCAAGCGCCTCACCCTGATCGAGCTCCTCGGGGGCGTCAACCTCGAAGTCGTCGAGGACCGGCTCGACGGTCAGGTCGAACTCGTCGCTAGCCTCAACGGGACCAACGGCGGTCGCTTCGATACCGTCGTAGTCGGCGGCCGCAATATCGCCAGTGTCGTCACCGTCCACGATTGTTGCAGAAGCTTCGCCCTCGTCGAACGTGAACGTCTCAGTGACAGTCTCATCGTCGAGTCCATCAACGTCTGAAACGTCGAACTCTACGTCAACGTCACCGTTGACCGGTGATCCGGTCGTTTCTTTAGCACCGGTAATGTTAACCTCGAGGTCATCTCCTTGATCGATGGTGACGTCATCCTCAATATCGAAATCACTGAGACTTGGCTCAATGGTTGCATCAACATCGAGGTCGATGGCGGTGTCGTCACCGCTTAGCAACAGTGTGACTGTAGCTGGTTCGGCGTCCTCAGTTTCGTCCCCCGTTCGCAGGACAAGCTCATCATCAACTACATCGATCCCAGTTATTGCACTGAACCCGTCATCAAGTTGATCAAGACCTTGAACCTGAACTGTATCCTCATCTTCGACTTCAAGGCCATCGAAAGGTTCTTCGTTCAAATCGATAACAAGATCTTCTCCTTGTTGGGCAACAACCTCTGGGTTGCCCTCAGCCGCCGCGGGCAGCACCGCCGCTGCGCCGAGCCCGACGACCGAAACGAGCATCACGGCCGCAAAGAATACGGCCGCGATCCGTTCACGTTGACCTGTCATAGTTTCCCTCCCGTGCCTGTTGCACGATCGGTGCACGATACGCCTGTAATCGCTGACTGACTCACATCGTACACGGAGTCAGCCGTCCGAGTGTCGTGTCTGTCGTAGTTCATTGTTTGGTTACACAGCGGTGACACGGCAGCAAGCGGGGCCGCGGTCGAAACCGTCGGCCGACCACCACCGTCTCGCACCCATCGTGGCGATCGGCCAAGCAAGCTGGACACTGCGCGTCCGTCCGCGACAGCAAGACGCGTCAATTGTGCCCGGCCCGGCCGTGTCAACGTCGTATCCATCTGTGTATGGTATGGGTACCTACTGTCGGTACATCCTAATCATCGACGGAGAACCACTTAAATCCACAGGGCGACGGTCAAAACATCCCGAGTGGCTGACTGGCGACCGGACGGCCGGTGACCCCCGACGCCCGCCGTGAGATACCAACGGCCCAGACGGAAGCCGGGTTCTGCGGGCGGGGCGATGTCGGCATCACGCGTACGGTGACAAACACGTGAGGTCCACAGCCCGAGGACGGCGAAGATCGAGCGGTCCCAGAGCACCAAAGTCAAAGCCGGGGACAAACGCCGACGTGAAACTGACCAATCCGGACCGACACGCGACGGCGGCCCCCATATCGTGGTGTCGGTCCCCACCCCGGCGACTGCGTCACCCGACGGAGTCGGGGCCGAACAGCCTGACGGGGCAGTTGCGAAGTGGACGCACACCGGAACCGGGAACCAAACGACACAGGGCAGCGCGCGTGGGAACACAATACGGTCGAGTGCCGCCCGGAGTGTTCACGACGGTGTGGTCGGAAGCCGGAACTGAACGGTGTTGCCGTCGAACTCGCTAGTTTCGAAGCGAAGTTCGCCCCCGAACAGCTCGGTGGTCCATTTCACGAGCCAGAGTCCGAGCCCGGAGCTATGGCATGTCGGTGAGATGGACGTCTGCCCGGTGATAATGTCTGTTTCAGTATCCGGGATGAGCGGGCCATTGTCATCGATCGAGATGCTCACCCACCGGTGGGTGGTGCTTTCTGCGGCCCGAACACGAACGTACGGGGCCTGCGCCGGATTGTGGATAATGGCGTTGTCGATCAGGCTTTCGATCGCATACTGCAAGCTTGCATTTGCGTGGACGGGAAGGGTGTCCGGGAGGGCGGTATCGATGGTCGCTTCGGGATAGGTCTGAGCGAGGGTGTGAACGGCATTTTCGATGATCGGGACACAGTCCGTGATGGTATCAGTGTCCGGAGAGTCATTGATTATGGTCCGGATGGCGTGTGTTTCTTCGATCAAGCGTTCGAGGCTGGTGACAGCGTCGGTGAGGGTTCTCAACTGTTGCCAAATACACTGAACGACCGCCTCGCCACGTTGCGCCGTGACGGTCGCGCTCACACCGACGAATTCTGCCATGTTCAAAGCGAATACGAGCGGGTGAACAACAAGATTCGCCACAAGCGCGAGCAACTGACACACGACGTAGCCAACCAAGTCCTCGCACTGGCACTCGCCTACGACGTGGACGCCATTGTTCACGAGGATTTGCGGTCGCTCTCCCCGCCGAGTGACGAAGGGACGTTGTCGTGGGAGTTGTCGTCGTGGGCACGACGAGAAATTATTGAGAACATCGAGTACCGGGCAGACTGTGCTGGAGTTGCTGTTGAGCGTGTCTACCCGCAAGGAACGAGTCGGTCGTGTCCTCGTTGTGGTTCGACCGGTCACACCTGCAAGTCACCTGACCACCAGCAAGAACACTGGTGGGGTGGGCACTTCCGGTGTGACAATACTCGGTGTGGCTTCGAGGGCGACCGGGACTACATCGGCGCGCTGAACGTGGCTCGCGTGTTCTTCAGTGAGACGGACGAGCTAGACCACGGTTTCACGTCTTCCTATACGGGGGATTCTGAAATCGTGCTAGCTGGCCGTTCCGCTGGCACGCGGCTCACGTTCGGGTCTGGAATCGTCACCTACGAACCCGATCAGGCAACGGCGGCCACTGGTGGTGGGTCGGCTGTCATAGCGCCTGCTATCGCCGTGCCCGAGTCGAATGCGGATAGCAGCGATGGACGTGGCCCAGTCGTCCAAAAGTGTACCCGTTTTGTACGGTGTACTACTGAAAGCTACTGAAAATTGGAACGGTGTGAGGTATCAGTTGGTTCGCCGCTACACATTTATCAAGAACCAACCAGTTGTATTATATCCGCTGGGTATGGCGGATAGAAGCGACACGAATCGTCTCATATCTGATCAGTTACGTATGGCAAATATATGAAACTGTCTGTCCATGCGACGGCATCACAGGAGGTTGAGGAGAAAGCCCACGAGGATAGTGGTGGGAAAAATCACACAGACCACAAAAACAAGAAGACATACCACATCAAAACAGCACGAGCAACAGAGTGAACGCAAGTCAGGCAAAAAGCGAGAGACTTGCGCTGAGAACGTATCAGGAATCCTGCTCGATCAACGAATCGAAGTCACGATCAGGATCACGGTAGGCCTCACGGTGGGTGAGCGCAGCGCGACCTTTGTCAGTGATAATATACAGTCCGCTATTTGGAGCCGGGCCGATGCGGTCTACAAGCCCGTAATCAAGCAGGACAGGAAGTCGAGTGTTGATGTATGCTCGATCTTTGTCAATTTCTACGGCAATATTGATCGCATTGTTTCGCTTCCCGTCAGCCAAGGCAGACAAAATCTCAAAATCAGTCGGCGTGACAAGCCTCATTTCTGTTACAGATACACCCGATATATATATAGTTTTTCTGGTTAGAAGTGGTTGACTCCGTTGCTGCAAGGGTATTCCTGCAAGGCAGGACTATCGCGTTTATATTTATGGTGGAAAAAAACCTCAAGAGTCGGGTGCTGACTCTGCAAGGTCTTCAACAAGGGTCTCCCGTGCGGCACGCAGTGCCTCAATGGCCCGCTTTTCAGCACGAATGGCCTGTTTGACGGCAAGTTCACTCTCCTCATCAGTCGGTAACGAGAAGGCGTCTTCATCGGGAAGGGCTGTGGTAGTGTCGTCGTCTATGTCGCCGTAGAGGTAAGCAATGTCGAGGAAGTGACAGAGTTCAGCGACCTCGCGAGTGGCTTGCTTCGCTTGCATGAGCTGGCTAACGGCCTCCCATGTCGCAATAACGTGAGTATCTGAGTCTGGGGATGGTGACCTAGTGCTTCCAGAGGGCGAGGACATATCCGTTGTTGAGGTATGTGGCCCCATATATTTAATAGTATGTACTGATAGTATTTTTTGTCAGTATCTCAGCTCTGTTACTGGGGGTGAAAGCCACGGTCTGCACAAGCGATCACCCGTCGGTATACTCTTCCAACTGTGCGAGAACTTGTTGGTGCTGGTCAAGCGCCCGCTCGACAGCATCCACCGCCTGTACCGGGGACTGTCTTTCGGTATCTGACATATACATTTGCGTGATGAGCGTTCGTTCTACGGCATCTGTTGTCTCGGCTTGGGCGTCAGAAAGAAGCTGGCGCATATGCCACCCAAGTGGAGGGGTGAGGGTACTATTGTTCACGTAACAGACATTGTGGACTGATGAATAATAAGCTTCTGCCTGAATAACGTGTGTAGCAATTCGATGCCTTATATATTAGGTGGTGCTGGTATTGCCAGCCTCGGACGCACTCAACTCAACTGAGCCCCGCAATGTGAGCAGTCTATGGTTGGCACCTCGCTGGGGGAGATCTCGGCGTGAGGGCGGAGTTCTGCATCACAACTTGGACAGTGAGAAAGACAGACTCGAAGGTGGGCGAGCAGCTCTCGTTGTTCGGTGCTTCGAAGGTTGTCCCAGCCCGGGACGTGTCGCTGGAGGGCAATAAAAAGCCCCACATCGGCATCGACTGCGGCGACTGACGGCCATTCGCCAGCGATCCAGGTACCGTCCATGACGATGACTGGCTCGCCGGTCTCGATAGTGATGTTTGTTTTCTGCGTCTCAAGCATTCTGGCAAGGTATGCAACCCGAGAGGGACCACGGACCTGAGCGATCAGCCGTTGCCACTCAGCATAAAACGGTGGTGTCAGTCGGTGTTCGGCATCAACAACGTCGGCAGCGCGCAGCGACTCCCAAAGCTGGCGACCGCCGAGGCCAGCACCATCGCCGTTGCGGCTCGTGTCCATGCTTAGCCAAGGAGGACCGTACTGAAGACTGCGACACCGATGATGGTGATGAGTGATAAAAAGACATATCGCAGCATGCCGGGTACACCCGCGATGGTGTCCGCATAAAATCTTTGGGAGGAGCCCTCTCGTCTCAATAACGGTGCAAGAAGGCGTCCACGAGGTAATCGGGCCACCAGCGTACGCGCTTGGCCGGTATCCGATCGAATATGCGGTCGGTCCATACCTAAGGTAGGTACCATCAGTATATATTGTTTTCCCAACAACACGGGTGGACGGTCTCGAAGGCAAGCCTCGTGCAGCACTATCTTGATACAGCAAGAGGATCCCGCCGTTCACGCCGGGGAGGATATTATATCCAAAAAAAACTGGCTACTAGCGGCGCAGGCGAATCGCCGCTAGGAGAGCGAGCAGCATCGCAACGAATACGACACTCACCCCGAAGCCGACCGCATCATCGTCGGACGGCTGGGCGGCGGTCTCGTCACCGCCGTCACCGATAGCAAAGACGGAGAAACCAGGTGTCTCGGCCTGATACTGCCCATCACCGAGGACAGTGGTCTCAAGTGCAACCCACTCACCGTCGGTGTAGCGGAACGCCGTGACGTCTTCAGGGTCGATACCCATGCGGTCTGCATCAGCGGTGAACTCAAACGTCGCACCCGTGAACGTGGCCGAATCAGTCCCACTCGTGTCGAACTCGATGTAGCTGCTCGGTGCGTCGTCTGAAAGCGGCGGTATGCCTTCGGGAAGGTCGTCTACGCCAGTCGTGCGGACGTCGACGGAGATCTCGCCCGTGTCGCCGGCAGTCTCGATAGAGACTGTGTTCAGTGAGACCTGATCGTCGGCGACGGCATTATCCATCGTGGCGCTGACAACGCGGTCATCATCGCTGACGCTGGCGGTGAGCGTCGCCCCGTCATCGCGTGGGGTAACGTCGGCTGCGACCGCGTCCTGCCCATCGGCCGGCTCGGTATCGGCGTCGTCATCGTCGGTCACCACAGTGTCGTCTGCGTCGTCGTCGGGATCGTCTGCAGCGTCTGCATCTGACTCATCGGCATCATCGCCAGGCGTATCATCAGCGCCGTCATCGTCCGACTCGTCGGTATCATCACCGGGGTCGTCATCGGGCGTGTCGTCGGCACCGTCATCACCCGAATCATCACCAGGGTCGTCACCGGGGTCATCGCCCGGATCGTCAGCAGGCGGGTCACTCGGGCCGCCGCCAGGGTCGTCGTCGGCACCGTCATCATCATCGCCGTCATCGGACTCATCCGTCCCCTCAAGCGTGATCGTCTCGTAGTCGAGGTCCGTGACGTCCTCGCCAGGGGGCACGGTCACCAGTGATTCGTCCTCGTTAAATTCGATGTCGGTCGACTCGGGAGGCGTCTCGAAGGTGATCGTCGCCATCGTCGGGGCGTCAACGCCGTCGATGCCATCGTTTCCATCGTCGGAGTCTGTCGACACGGTCTGGATGAACCGCACGACACCGACATCGTTGCTGATATTCGCTTGAGGCTCGCCATCGAAGGCACCTTCACCGCCTTCGACGCTCTCGACCTCCGTGAGGCCCGGATCGAACTCCAGCCATGCCTGGTAGCCGGCGACGTTCTCGACATCAGTTGAGAGCGTCACAGTTGTCGTGTCATTAGTGGTGTCGACCTCCTCAAGCGTCAGATTGCCGTCGATGTTGGTCGGCGATACGTCCTGTGCCGCAGCTGATGGCCCCGCTAAAACCGCGGCAGCACCGACGCTCAAGATGGCAAGCACTGCCAGCAGGGTGGCAAGCGCGGCGACCGAGCGATCGGGTGTGTGTCGTTCGTGCATACGTAATCAGGTGGGTTGCTGAGTGTTCAGTGAAACGCGAAAGAGAGACGAGACGACCTGAAAGGTCGTCACGCGCTCCCGGACAGGGAGTTAGGGCGCGACAGCAAGCGGTGCAACCGAGCTCGCGTTTTCGCTCTCGGTCATCACGTCTGCTTCGGTTTCGAGCCCTTCTTCAGCGGCGGCATCGTCGCCATCCTCGCTGACGACAACCGTAACCGTCTCGGTGTCATCAACGTCTGGTTCCGGGTCCTCGATCGGGTTCACGTCTTGGCCGACAACGTGTGTGATATCGACTTCGTCACCGGGTTCAAGATCGATGCCGGTCAACTCGGCGATATCCTCAAGCGTACCGAGATCCAACAGAAGCAGTTCGCTCTCATCAGGGGCAAGCGGCTCAGTAGTGAATTCGTCCGAATCCGGTGGACTGAGCACGATCGAACTGGGTGCCCCTGGAAGGTCGATCTCAACGATGGAGTCAGCGGTGCCTTCAGCATCGCCGACGTTGAGCACCGACGCGTCAAGCAGGAGTGGGGTTTCAACATCTGGCTCCTCAGGGGTGACCACTAAGCTATCGACGGCGAACTCTTCTTCGCCTGCACCCTCAACGGTGAGGACGTAGGCTTGGCTTTCATCATCGTCAGTCTCAACGAACCATTCGAACTCACCTTCGTCCTCGGGGGCAGTCACCTCGAAGGTAACCGTCTCCGTCTCTGCAGGGTCAAGCTCGACTTCCTCGCTAAGCAGCACCTCGCCGTCAAAGACGAACGCGACATCCTGAGCGAGCATGTCATCAGCGGTGTTCTCAACGGTCGCATTGATTTCAAGTTCGGCGCCAGGCTCAACGGCCAGATCTGCAGCCGGGTCAAGGTCGACGATCTCAACGCCACCGTCGTCGACATCATCCGCGGAATCGACATACTCGATCGCGTTGAACAGGATCTGGTTGGATTCCTCAGTGAACGCGTCATCGGGTGCACCGTTCTCACGGGCGTGAGAGGAGAGCAGCACCTCGTTATCCTCATCACTCACCCCGATAGCGGGGCCCCCGAGGTCCTCTTCACCTTCTGCGCTGACTTCAGCGAGAACATCCCCGCTGTAGTCGTTGAACCATCGGCGGTCAGCATCGTCCGCGCTCATGTGCGTGATGACCTCGCCGGCGTCACCGACCCCATCAAACAGTGGATGATCTTCGGTCAACTCCAACAGCACATCTCCACCGAGGAATGCATTGTCGGTCTCGGCGGGATCACCAGTCTCTTCGACCAACGAAACAACCCCGTTTGCACCAACGAAACTGTTCCAGTTATCCAGATACAGAACGCCAGTATCGTCATCGATCGCGTCCTGGAACTCAACGACATCGGACTCCTCGGCGAAGTCACTGATCACGTAGACATCGTGGTCGGTGTTCTCCAAGAGGTCGTCAGCGGAGAGATCAACTACGTCGTATGCGTCGTCATCGAGCCCATCGTCGATCGTCTCACTGAGATCACCGACGTCATCGCTCTCGATGTTCTCAAGCCGGGCGTTGATTTCCTCTTCGCTCAGGTCGCTTTCCCGGAGTTCTTCGATGAGCGCATCGATGTCCTCCGTTTCGAGGTCTGCACCGACGACGGCCACGCTCGTCGCCTCAGCGGGTTCTTCCTCGACCGTCAGCGTCCACGTGGCGCTTTCATCGTCCTCGGTGGCGACGAACCAGTCGAACTCACCTTCGTCATCGGGTGCAGTCACCTCGAAGGTGACCGTCTCCGAGTCGTCGGGGTCGACTTCGACTTCTTCGCTGGCGGCCGTCTCGCCGGCGAAGACGAACTCGACATCTTGAGTGAGCGTGTCGTTCGCGGTATTCACTACAGTTGCGTCAATCTCGAGTTCCGCACCGGGTTCGACGTCGAAGTCACCTGCTGGGTCGACGTCATCAACGAGGAGACCCTCGTCGACATCGTCCTCACCATTAAGCACATAATCAACGGCGTTACCGAGTAAGGCGTCCGCTTCGTCGCTGAAGTCGTTGATGTCGACGAACGTGCTGCTACCGAACGATGAGAGCAACACGTAGTTGTCCTCGTCGTTCACGGCGACGCCGTCACCGTCGGTGACGCCACCAGCCTGAATCTGTCCGACAACGTCGCCGCCCTCGTAGCCGTCGAACCACGTGTGGTCCGCGAAGTCGGCGTCATGGATGAGGAAGCTGTCGCCCTCCTCACCGATGTCCTCGAACAGTGGGTGGTCCTCGGTGATCTCGAGGTCCGGGTTCGGATCGGTGAAGCTCTCACTGGTCGAGTCGGGGTTGTCGAGCACGTCAGACTTGTCAGCTATCGCGTTGGACGAACCGCCCCAGTGATCGAGCCAGACAACGCCCTCTTCAACGGAGTCATCGAAGGCCTCGATCTCGTCCGGATCCATCTCGTTGAGGACGAAGGCGTCGTAGACGCCATCACCGGCGGCGTCAACGGCCTCCTCGCTGGTGACCGAAACCACTTCGGCCGTGGTCTGTGATTCCAGCCGCTCGATCAGGTCGTCTCCAACCTCGGTCACGGGCGCGTCTGTGCGTTCAAGCCGCTCCTGTTCCTCATCGCTCAGCGGCCGGTCCTCCTCGCCGAACGTCGTCTCATCAACGACGGCAATCAGGTCGACATCGCCGACCGTGATCGTCGCCGTCTGGTCATCATCCTCAGTGAAGACACCGTGTTCGAACGCCCCATCCTCTTCGGGGAGTTCGATGTCGGTGAACTCGACGTCGGCAGACTCGTCCGAGTCGAGGGAAACCTCAGTCGACTCGACGACGTCGCCATCGAATACGAACTCGATGTCTTGCGTGTCGGCGTCCGTACCGAGGTTGGTCACCGTCGCGTTGACATCGATAGAGTCACCGGGGTCCGCCTCACCTGGCGCTTCGAGGTCGCTCACAGCGAAGTCGGAGCCGGCGATGCTGATGTTTTCAGCAAGTTCCTGTTCGATGACCGGGTCCGGGAACTCGTTGGGGTTGAGATCGTCGCCGATCTGGAAGCCGGTGAGAATGTCGTCACCGGGCTCGAAGCCGCTGTCGAGCGCATCGTTGATGTCCTCGAAGGAACCGAGGTTCCGCTCAACCGTCTCGGTCTCGCCCGGAGCGAGTTCGATCTCCTCAATATCGGCCGGAATGAACACCAGCGAGTCGTCGAGGTCCGTACCGTAGAGGATCTCGATCGAGCCAGTCTCGTCGCC
>SL_5KL_010_SEDDRAFT_10000349_pt1 | contig 30275 bp, 27 predicted proteins | sample SodLakKL_010_SED_FD_9118 | JGI IMG/M metagenome (IMG submission 9118) | reverse complement strand
GTTATCAAGGGGCAAAAGGGCAGCCTGGCGGGTAGTGTGTTTACCCCGGCCAATTTTTTCACTGACAGTGCCGGTTTGCAGGGAAAGCCCGGGTTGAATGAAGTTCAACAGGGTTGATTTGCCCACCCCGGAGGGTCCGGCCAGGACTGAACAGCAGCCGGCCAGGTATTTTTCTAAATCGGCAGTGCCGTTGCCACTAAGGGCGCTGGTGTAAACAACCGGGTAGGGATAAGGTTCTGTAAGCACCTTAATCTGTTCCAATTCTACAGGGGGGATCAAGTCAGTCTTATTAAGGCAAACCAGGGCAGGCAGGTTCTCTCTTTCAGCCAGCACGCCTACCCTGCTGATCATTTGCCAGTCACAGCCGGGTTTCTTCAGGGACATAACCACAACAACCTGGTCAACATTAGCTACAGGGGGACGGGGTAAAAAATTAGCACGGGGAAAGACCTTTTCTACAATCCCTTCTCCGTCTTCATTCCCGGCAGGCTCTTTAAAGGGCTTGAACATTACTTCATCGCCGACAATAAGGGACTGCCGGCCTTTTTTTAAAGACCCCCTGGCCCGGCACAGGTATTCGCTTCCCGCCTGATCACGGACAGTAAAAAACCCTCCTGCCGCTTTAATTACTTTTCCCTGCTGCAAATAAAACCTCCTTATTCACCGACAACCAGGTCGACAGATTGCCCGGGCAGAACTTCTTCGCCCGGTTCCGGATTTTGTTGGACTACATGCCCTGAAGCCCCAACGGCAAACTGGTAGCGAATGCGGGGCTTGAGATCGTTCCCTTCCAAATAATCCACAGCTCCCTGTTCGGAATAACCTACCAGGTCAGCCAGTTCGAAAGGCCCACGGCCCTGGCTGACGTAAACCACTACTTCTTCGCCGCGGGAAGCCGGGAAAGATTCACCGGGAACCTGGCGGAAAATCTTGCCTTTCTCAACTTCTTCGTTATGTTCCCTGACCACACTCATGGTCAGCTCTAAATCCTGCAGGATTATTTCTGCTTCCATTTCGGTCCTGTCAGTTAAATCAGGAATGACCACATACTCGGGACCCTGGCTGACAAAAAGGCTGATCTCCCTGTTCTCCCGGACCATCCTGCCTTCCGGGGGGTCAGTTTTAACCACGTTCCCCACCGCAACTTCATCGTCATAAGTATAAGTAACATCGGTATTGGCCACCAGGCCTTCTTCCCGCAAGGTCCGGGCCGCATCGCTCTGGCTCATACCCCGGACATCTGGAACGGCCATTTCAGGTGGGGTGAGGTAATTGTTAACAAAGTAAAAACCACCGCCGAAAAGCCCTCCCACAAACCCCAGGAACAGGAGGAATATTAACATGGTCTTCCACTTCCTGGCCAGGAAGGAATTGCTCCTGGCAGGAGAGCTGTCATCCAGCGGCCGCAAAATTTCGTCATCGTCATCAAAATCATCATAACTGCCCTGGTTTGCGTTCCTGGCCGGGGCAACCCGGGGCACTCCCTTTTCTTCCGCATAAAACAAATCTTCAAGAAATTCCCCGGCGCTGCCGTAACGATCGGCCATATCTTTTTGGACGGCTTTGAGAATGATCTGCTCGAGGTTTTCCGGAATATCAGCCTGTACCTGGCGGGGCGGGACAATCTGTTCTTGTATATGCTTCATGGCCACGGCCACAGGGTTTTCCCCGCTGAAAGGCACTTTTCCGGTAACCATTTCATACAGGACAATACCCAGGGAGTACAGGTCCGATTGCTTGCAGGCTATCTCGCCGCGGGCCTGTTCCGGGGATATATACTGAACCGAACCAATGATTTCATCGCCCACGGTAACGGTAACCCCATCCCCGGCAATGGCAATCCCGAAGTCGGCAACTTTTACCTTGCCGCTGCGGGAAAAAAGTATGTTCTGAGGCTTAATATCGCGGTGGACCATACCGGCAGCATGGGCCTGGTCCAACGCTTCGGCAATCTGCCTGGCAATCTGCACAGCCTCAAATACCGGCAAGCGGCCTTTCTGCCTGATGTAGTCCTTCAAGTTATTGCCTTCTACGTACTCCATAACCATGAAGTAGGTACCATCTTGTTCTCCAACATCGTAAATATTAACTATGTGAGGGTGGGAAAGGGCAGCTGCAGCCTGGGCTTCTCGTTCAAAGCGGCGAATGAAAGCTGCATCGCCGGTCATTTGATCCTTGAGCACTTTAACCGCTACAGTTCGTTTTAAAACCAGGTCACGGCCCCTGTATACCCGGGCCATACCCCCCTCAGCTATTTTTTCGATCAACTCGTAGCGTTCCGCCAGTATTTTACCTACCATTAATCGTGCTGACCCCCAATACCGGTGGCTATAACCACGGTAATGTTATCATGCCCGCCTCTTTCATTAGCCAGGTCGACCAGCGTTTTGGCTATTATGTGCGGGTCTTTTTGTTCCAGGCAGGTATTCTTTATTTCGCTATCATCTACCTGGTTTGTCAGTCCGTCGGTACAGAAAAGCAGTGCCGACCCCGGTTCTATCTCTCTTTCGTAGATATCAACTTCCAGGTGGTTGTCGATACCAACCGCCCGGGTAAGGATATGACGCTGGGGATGAGTTTTAGCTTCCTGCGGCTTGATCTGACCCTTTTCAAGCAGCTCTTCAAGCAGGGAATGATCCCTGGTTAAAAGTTCGATGCCCTCATTGTGAATAAGGTAAGCCCTGCTGTCGCCTACATGGCCGATGATCAGGCTGCTGCCGCGAAGAAGCCCCGCCGTAAGGGTGGTGCCCATACCTTTCTTGGAGGTGTTCCTGGCCGCTTCTGTAATGATAGCCTGGTTGGCATAAAGAATTAACTCTTTAAGGGCCAGGCGGGTCTGTTCAACAGGTAGTGTGGAATCCTTGTTAAGCTTATGCCAAAAATCCCTGGCAGCATCAACGGCCAGGGCGCTGGCGACATTTCCAGCCTGATGACCGCCCATTCCATCGGCGACAACCAGGAGCGCTAAATCATCATTAGTTTCGGCAAAAAAACTGTCTTCGTTGCGGGGCCTTTCCATACCCTGGTTGGTTAGTTTAGAAATCTGCAAAATAGATATCCTCCTCGCAATAAATCGCGAGCTTTATATTAAGATCAGTATAGCAAATAGACACACCAGAGGCAAGGCACGGGCAGGTAAATTCCAGTAAACCTGGCAACGAAACTTGCAAAAGGTGGCAGCAAACAGCTCCTAAGCGGTGCCACAGGGACGGTTCAAGCATCCCGAAACGCAGATCAGGCCGAAGGGAAGCTGTAAATTGGGCTGGTACCGGCTCATTGGGAGCAATGATGGCAGTTCAGCCAGTAACAATCAAGCTTGCTTGATCCATGAGGCAATGAAAAATCCGTCCAGGCCGTGAAGATGGGGGTATATAAAAACAGGGCCCGCCCCGGGCGATTGTTCCTGCTTTTCCTGCAGGAACCGGGGCATTAACGGCCAGAGCGCCTGCAGTACAAAGCCCGCACAGGAGGTGTTAAAAGCTTCAACTACATGGCTGGTTTCTTCAGGCTCGGTACTGCAGACAGAATAGAGCAGTTTTCCACCGGGGGGCAGGATTCGGGAAGCCGCTGTTAACAGTTCCAGCTGCAGTTCCTGGAAGCCGGCCAGCTCCGCTTCTTTCCGGCGCCACTTGATCTCGGGCAGCCTCCTGATTACGCCCAGCCCCGAGCAGGGCGCATCAACCAGTACTACATCAGGTGCGGGCAGTACGCAACTTTCTATGTGCCGACCGTCGGCAAGCACAGGCGTGATGCTGTTCAAGCCCAGGCGCCGGGCTGCTTTTTCTACCAACCCGAGGCGGTTCCGGTGCATTTCTACAGCGTAAACCCGCCCCCGGTCTTCGATCATTTCGGCCAGGTGAGTCGCCTTGCCGCCGGGGGCGCTGCAGAGATCAAGGGCAGTGTCTCCCGGGCGGATGCCGGTAAGCGGCGTCACCAGGGCTGAGCTTTCACCCTGGATGGTAAACAAGCCTTTTTTGAAGGCTTCTGTTGACGCCGGGGAAGCAGGGCCTGATACCTGCAGGATACCGGGCACATCAGGGCTTTCACTGGCTTTAAAACCCTCCTCCCTTAAGCTTTTGGCCAGCTCTTCAGCATTAGTCCTCAAGCGGTTGGGGCGGACTGTGGGGTGCGTTATTTCATTATTGGACCGGCACCACTCTTCGGCGCCCTCAAACCCAAACCGGTCCAGGGCCCTTGCCACCAGCCACTGCGGATGGCTGTGAGCCAGGGAGATGTATTCCAGCAGGTTGCGGGAGGGGTCAGGCCAGGGCAGGCGGCCTGATTCACGGACCAGGCGCCTTAAGACGGCATTAACCAGGCCGGCCACACCGCGGTGGCCAAAGCGACGGGCCAGGTGGACAGACTGGTCCACCAGGGCATAGTCCGGTATTCTTTCCATGTACAGGATCTGGTAAGCTCCCAGGCGGAGCAGGTTGCGAATCCAGGGGGTCAGGCTGTTTACAGGACGGCGGTAAAACAGGTCCAGGGCCCAGTCAAGAGTATTGAGCCGCTGCATTGTTCCCCTGCCCATACGGACGGCCAGGGCTCTCTCCTTCGGCGGCAGAGGCCTGAGAAGAGGCGGAAAAGACAGGTTTAAATAGGCGCCGTCCTGTTCGACCCTGACCAGGGCCCGCAGGGCAGCTTCCCGTGCTTTAATGGCCGGTGCTTTTGGTCCAGGCAAAGCTTCTACTCCCCATTTAAGCGCCGGCCCGGTTCAATCCGGTAGCCGCAGCAAAATGAGCCNGCATCCATCGGCCTTTTTCCGGCGGGCTGCACTTCTATTAATTTCAAAGCCCCACCATGTCCGGTAGCAACAACCAGTGAATTTTCATCAGCCTCGATAACAGTGCCCGGCTGCTCTTTACTGCTTTTATATGCTTGCTCCCCGGGATATTTTGCCCACCAGACTTTAATTCTTCTCCCCTCATAAGCAGTATAGGCACCGGGCCAGGGGTTGAGGCCGCGGATGCGGTTGTACAGCTCTACAGGGCCCAGGCTCCAATCAAGGCGCTCTTCACCGGACTGGAGGGGGGGAGCATATGTGGCCCGGTCATGGTCCTGCGGGACAGGTTCCACTGTTTCGTCAGCCAGGGCATCAAGAGCCCGCACCAGGAGGCGGGCGCCTTTTTCGGCCAGGCGGTCATGCAGGGTGCCGGCGGTATCTGAAAGGGAGACCGGTTCTTTTTCCTGCATAATAATGTCCCCGGCGTCGAGTTCCCCGGTCATCTTGATCACGCTAACGCCGCTGAAGCTGGCTCCTTCGATCACGGCCCGGTGAATCGGGGCGGCGCCGCGATATGCGGGCAGGTAAGAAGCATGGAGGTTAATGCAGCCCAAGGAAGGCAACCCAAGTATTTCCCGGGGCAGGATCCCTCCATAAGCGACAGTTATGATTAAATCCGGAGCCTTTTCTTTCAGCCAGGCTTGAAAGCTGCGGTCGCTAACCCTGTCCGGTTGGGCCAATTCTACCTCGTGCCTGCGGGCCCATTCCGCAACCGGGGCCAGCTGCAGCCTGCGGCCGCGTCCCTTTGGTTTGTCCGGGCGGGTTACTACGCCATCCAACCGGTGCCGGGACCGGTAAACAGCTTCCAGCGATGGAATGGCGAAAACAGGAGTACCCATAAAGATCAGCCTAAGTGATTTCAAGTTGATTCTTCCTCGCTTTTTAGCTCTTCAGGATCGAGCATCCGGATTGCTTTATCCGTAATCAGAATTCCGTCCAGGTGGTCCATTTCGTGCAGTAATATGCGGGCCGGGAGTCCCTCCAGTTTCAGGCGGACTTTCTCACCCTTGCGATTAAGGGCGCTGACAGTGACTTTCTGGCAGCGGGGAACCTGGCCGTACTGGCCGGGAACACTGAGGCAGCCCTCAACACCGATCTCTTCTCCTTCTTTTTCCTCGCAGCGCGGGTTGATCAGGGCATACACTTCCCCGTCCTCCTGGCAGTCTGAGGCCACCAGGATCCGCTTGGGCACTCCAACCTGGTTGGCGGCCAGGCCAACCCCTTCCGCCTCACGCATGGTCTCGATCATATCGTCTATAAGGCGGCTAACGGCGCTGTTAATATTTTTTACCTCCTGGGCACGGGTGCGCAGGACAGGATGATTATCGCTCAAAATTTTTCTTAAAGCCATGTTTTCCCCCCTCTGAATCAAGATAATTATAGCACTACCTGGGGGTTAAAATCTACCGCCAGGCGGACAGGATCGGGGGTTTTGCGACCGTGGTATTCACGGACCACCTTTTTTAGGGCCGGTGCCAGGCGGATCAACTCTTTGCCTTTCAGGATAGTGTGAACCCGGTACTGTTCTTTGATCCGGTATAAAGAGGCAGGAGCGGGCCCAAGGATTTCTGCCCCACCGGCTGCCGCCTCCAGGCGATCGGTCAGCCAGGCCGCGGCATCAAACACAGCTTTTTCATCCGGCCCGCTGAATAAGAAGCGGAGCAGGTTGGAATAAGGCGGGTAGGCCAGCTGGCGGCGGTTTTCCAGTTCGCTTTCATAGAAAGAAAGGTAATCATGATCAGCCGCCGTGACAATGCTGTGGTGGCGGGGATGGTAGGTCTGGACGATTACCCTGCCGCCCCGGGGGCCGCGGGCGGTGCGGCCGGCTACCTGGGTCAACAGCTGGAAGGTGCGCTCCGGCGCCCTGAAATCGGGTAAATTGAGGGTCGTATCGGCGGCGACCACCCCGACCAGGGTTACGTCGGGAAAATCAAAACCCTTGGCAATCATCTGGGTGCCGATCAGGATATTGGCTTTTCGTTCCCGGAACTGGCGGTAATACAGGCTATGGGCGTGGCGACCGGCCGTAGTATCCCGGTCCATGCGGATCAGGGGCACTTCGGGGTAAAGTTTTTTTACTTCTTCTTCCACACGCTGGGTTCCGGCGCTGAAATAGCGGATCCTGGTGCCCCGGCAGCCGGGGCAGGTTGTGGGGACCGCCGTTTCATGGGCACAGTAGTGACAGCACATGATCTGCCGGTCCATATGCAGGGTCATGGAAACATCGCAGGAGGGGCAGCGGACCACGTGCCCGCATTCCCGGCAGAGCACAAAGCCGGCAAATCCGCGCCGGTTAATAAAGAGAAGGGCCTGTTCGTCGCGCTCGATCACCCCGTTTAATTCATCCAGCAGGAGGCGGCTAAATATAAAGCGGTGCCCCGCCTTGAGCTCCTCACGCATATCGACCACATTCACAGGAGGAAGCTGGATCGGGGTCGCCCGTTCTTTCATTTTCAAAAGCACGGCAGCGCCTTCAGTAGCTTCATAATAACTTTCCAGGGAAGGAGTGGCACTGCCGAGCAGGAGGACGGCCCGGTTGTGACGGGCGCGCCACCAGGCAACATCACGGGCATGGTAGCGGGGCGCTTCTTCCTGCTTGTAGGTGGTTTCATGCTCTTCATCAATAACAATCAGGCCAATTTTTTCAAGCGGGGCAAAAACAGCCGAACGGGCGCCCAGCACCACTTTGGCCCTGCCGTTCAAGATCATCTGCCACTGGCGGTTTTTTTCAGCCACGCTCAGCCTGCTGTGCAAAACAGCAACCCGGCCTGGGAATCGCCCTTCGAAATGCTCAATCATCTGGGGGGTAAGCGATATTTCCGGGACCAGGATCATGGCAGTGCGCCCCTGTTCCAGGCAGCAGGCAATACCCTGCAGGTAGATCTCCGTTTTCCCGCTGGCCGTAATACCATGCAGAAGCATTTTTTCAGGCTTTTTATCATCCAGGGCAGTTTTTATGCGGGCAAAACAGGCCGCCTGTTCTTCCCGCAGCAGGTGGGGTTTGGTGAGGGAGGGCCGGTCTTGATCTTCCTTATCTGGGTCAGAGGGCCCGGTTACAGCGGTAACAGTGCGAACCAGACCTTTCTTTTCCAGGCTTCTGATAGCCTGGCTGTTTGCCCCCAGGCGGATCAGCTCAGGCCGGGGCAGGGACCCTTTCTGTTTGAGAAGCTCGAGGGTTTTCTCCTGGGCCGGGGCGCGCTTTAGTTCAGCACCGCCGGCCAGTTCGGTCGGCTCAACCACTTTGATTTCCCCCGGCCTTCTGCCTTTGCGGAACGAAGCCGGGATCATAGCATGGAGAGCATCGATCAGGCGGCAGTAAAACCGCAATGAAAGCCAGCGGCTTAAAGCCAGTTGCTCGGAAGTTAGAAGCGGCTCCGGATCAATGATGGCGCTTATATCTTTAAGGGTCTCAACAGCAGTCTCCCGGGGCAGGCGCAGGACATAACCCTGGCAGCGGCGGTTACCAAGCGGCACTTCCACCCGCAGGCCGGGCTTAATTTTTCCCTGCATTTCTTCAGGAATACTATAGTGAAAAGGCCGATCAACAGCATTGCTGACCAGGTCAATTATTACTTCAGCATATTGAGGCATCTATTTACCCCTGACATTTAATTTGGTATTATTAAGCAAGCCTTGAGGAAAGAGGTTGTGCCAGTGTTGTCTTTGTTTTTTCCGCCCGGACAGGTAATTAAAGAAAATAAAAACTGGTTTTTTATGGCTGCAGCCATATTCCTGGGCTGTTCCATAGTATTTTATATTGCGCCCGTCTTTACCGAACCGGCGGCCGAAGGAGCCATGGATACACAGCTGGAACAACTGGAAGGCATTTTTTCGCTGGTCATGGAAACAACTCCCCCGGTCGGTATTGCCCTGATTTTTATGAATAATTTCTTGTCTATGGCCCAGATGCTCCTGCTCGGGTTTTTAGCGGGTATATCGCCGCTGATTACCCTGGGCATAAACGGCGCCCTGGTAGGAGCCCTGCTTTCGTTCTCAGCGCAAGAAGGTGTGCCGGTCTTACCTGTGATCGTTTTCGGTCTGCTTCCCCACGGTATCTTCGAACTGTTCGCCTTTTTCCTGTGTGCGGCTATCGGCCTTAAGTTTGGTTATCACTGCATCGCTTCGCCCCTGCCCGGGAAAACCCGGGGCCAGAGTTTCCGTTACATCTGGAAAGAAGCAATTTCAATCCTGCCGCTGGTAGTAGCACTCCTGGTTACCGCAGCTGTAATCGAGGTCCTGGTTACGCCGCAGTTGATGGAATTGATTTTATAGCATCCTGGCAATACGGTCGAGGATATAGTGGGCCAGCTCTTCTTTATCCATCAGGGGCAGATTTTCAACTTCGCCGCTGCGATCAATGATCGAAACCCGGTTGGTCGGCACGGCAAACCCGGCGCCGGGTTCTTTTAAGTTATTGATAACGATCAAATCAAGGTTTTTGCGGTCCATTTTTTGCCGGGCATTGTCAAATATATCTTCAGTTTCAGCGGCAAAGCCCACCAGGACCCGGTCTCCCTTTTCTTTACCCAGTTCAAACAGGATGTCCCGGTTTCTGGCCAGTTCGATCATCGACTTACCATCACTTTTCTTGACTTTCTGTTCTGAAACCTCCAAAGGCCGGTAATCGGAAACTGCCGCCGCCTTGATCACCAGGCGGCTTTCTTTGTAGTGTTCGAACACTGCATCAAACATTTCCTCGGTAGTGGTAACATCGACCTTATTCACTCCCGCAGGGGCCTGGAGGTGAGTCTGCCCGCTGATCAGGGTCACATCAGCTCCCCGTTCTGTTAAAGCCCGGGCCAGGGCGTATCCCATCAGCCCGGTGGAAGGATTGCTCAAAAACCGGACCGGGTCGAGCGGTTCCCTGGTCGGCCCTGCACTGACGAGGCTTTTTACACCGGCAAAATCCTTAGGCCTGAGCACCGCCCTGGTAAAGGCGTAAATATCGAGGGGATCGGGCATACGTCCCCTGCCGTAGACCCCGCAGGCCAGTTCGCCGGCTTCCGGATCCATGACCTGGCAGCCGTGCCCGGCAAGTTTCTTGATATTATCCTGAACAACGCTGTGTTCATACATATTGACATTCATGGAAGGTACAATTACTACAGGGCAGCGGGCGGCAAGGTAAAGGGTAGTGAGCAGGTTGTCGGCCAGGCCCGAGGCCATTTTGGCCATGGTATTGGCGGTCGCAGGGGCTATGACCACCAGATCAGTATTCTCCAGGAGATCGATGTGCTGGATCTTCTCTCCTGAACGATCGGCATACATGTTTACATAGACAGGATTGCCCGTCAAGGCCTGGAAAGTCAAGGGGGTAATAAATTCAGTGGCTGCCGGGGTCATGATCACATGCACCTCCGCACCGCCGCGCATCAACAACCTGGCCAGCTCGGCAGCCTTATAGGCGGCGACGCCGCCGGTTACTCCCAGAACTACCTTTTTCAACTGTAACACCCCTATTTTATACCATCACGCTTACGCTCGTATTCAATATTGCCTGCTTCTATCTCCCGAAGGGCGGTTGCAACATCCTTGGTAAGCTCTGCGTCGATTGTTTGCTTGCTGCCGTTGCGCAGCTGGCGACCTCTTTTTGCCGCAGCTATTACCAGGGTGTATTTGCTGTCCACTTTCTCCAGCAAATCATCAATTGAAGGATAGATCATGTAGTTTCACCTCCCCAGCCCGGTGGACAGGCACCGCGGCTGATTCTGCTTTTTTCGGCATCGATAATGGAGTCGATCAAATCGGCTGCTCTTTCTACTGTATCATTTATGACCAGGTAATCATAGAGGCTGTAGGCTTCCATCTCCCGGCGGGCAGTATCCAGCCGCCTGCTGATCCGGTCCGGATCTTCAGTGCCGCGGCCGGTAATTCTCTCCTCCAGGCATTTCATGGATGGGGGGGCCAAAAAGATAGAGACGGCTTCGGGAACTTTTGCCCTGACCTGTTCGGCCCCCTGGATATCAATTTCCAGGATCAAATCCTGTCCGGAAGCCAGCATTTCCCTGACCGCTTCGCGGCGGGTGCCGTAATAATGATCATGCACTACGGCCCACTCCAGGAAGGAATCATCTTTAATCATTTCTTTAAACCGGGGCAGTGTGGTGAAAAAGTATTCTTTTCCTTCTTCCTCGCCGGGCCGGGGAGGGCGAGTGGTGGTTGAAATGGATAATTTCAAAGCTTCCCTGATTTCAAGCAGGTAGCGGCACACCGTCCCCTTGCCAACCCCGGAAGGCCCGGATAATATTAAAAGAATACCTTCGACCATCAACTGCCTCCCCTGTCTTATTCTGTATCTTCGTTTTCAGCCTGGATATCGCTGGCCTGCAGGCGGTGCTTGACCGTTTCCGGCTGAACCGCCGACAGGATGATATGGCCGCTGTCAGCTATAATTACAGCCCTGGTGCGGCGTCCGTAAGTGGCGTCAATCAACATACCCCGTTCGCGTGATTCGCTGATGACCCTTTTAACCGGAGCCGATTCGGGGCTAATTATAGCGATAATGCGGCTGGCAGAAACAATGTTGCCAAATCCAATATTAATCAACTTGATAGCCATGTTAAAACCCCTTTCCCTTTATTATTCCAGGTTTTGAATCTGTTCGCGAATTTTTTCCAGCTCCGCCTTAAGTTCAACAACCAGGTTTGTCAGCTGGTAATCACCGGCTTTGGATCCGATAGTGTTAACTTCCCGGAACATTTCCTGGGCGATAAAATCAAGCTTGCGGCCCGCAGGAGCGGTACCGGTCAGGTTCTCCCGAAAAGCTTTAATATGGCTCCTCAGCCGGACCAGTTCCTCATCTACCCCCATCCTTTCAACAAGCAGCGCACATTCCATGATCAGCCTGGTTTCTTCAAAATGGCCGGCTAGAAGCTCCTGGAATTTTTGTTCGGTCCTGTGGCGGTGTTCTTCTTTAGCCTCTTCCGCCCTTTTGGAAGCCTCAGCTACCATATTGTCCAGGTGCTCGCATCTTTCAAGCAGGTCACGCCCCAGGTTCTCACCTTCTACACGGCGCTGTTCGAGAAGCTGTTCAAGGGCCTCCTGCAGAGCTTCGCTGATCGCCGGCCAGACTTCTTCTTCGGCAACAGAAATGCCGCCTGTTTTAAACAGTTCCGGCATCTGCAGCAGATGCTTTAGTTTAACCTGGTCGGATAACTGCAGGTTCCGGCAGAGATCCTGCAGGGTCCGGTGATAATCTTCGGCCAGGTCGTAGTTCATTTTTACCTGTCGCACCCCGGCCGGGACTTCATCCAGGCCCAGGCTCAACTCCACCCTGCCCCTTTTGACCGCTTCCTGCAGTGTACGCCGGATCCGCTCTTCCAGGGCATACAGCTCCCGCGGCAGGCGCAAAGAAAAATCAGCATAGCGATGATTCACTGAACGTATTTCGGCGGAAAAGGTGAAACCGTTTTTTGTACTGCTGCCTCGACCGTAACCGGTCATACTGTTGATCATTGATATCGTCCTTTAAGAGCATTTATACCCGTTTGCATGCTAAAATTATGGCAAGGCCGGGCATATTCATCTAATTAATCCGTTTTAGGGCTCAAACTCTTTTATTTCTGGAATAATATTAACATCAATTCAAGGCAATCTCAAGGAGTAATTAAGTATTTATCAAGGATGAATCCGCCGTTAAAGGCTATATTGCCAGATTTGGGCCCGAAATTTGCCATGACCGCATTTAAGAATTATACTATACGCCGGGAGTGTGAATTAAAATGGCTTTTGATACCCTGATCATGAAAGCAGTGACAGAGGAGCTGCAAGAAAAACTTACCGGTGCTGCGGTGCAGCGAATTTACGAGCCGGCATCTGGAGAAATCATTATGCACCTTTATTCCAGGGGCAGCCAGCCCGGCCTGCTTTTCTCCATTGATCCCAGGTACGCCCGGGTCCATTTGACCTACCGGCGCCTGCAAAGCAGAGATAAACCTTCGCCCTTCTGCATGCTGCTGCGCAAATACCTGGCCGGGGGGCGTCCTGCCTTTTTTATAAACCCTCCCCTGGAAAGAATCCTGGAAATATATTTTGACCCGCCGGAAGGAATGCCTGCGGTCAAACTGATTGCTGAAATCATGGGGCGGCGCAGCAACCTGATCCTTGTCGATGGCAAAGACAATATTTTAGGGGCAGCCAGGACCGTATCCTGGGACCGAAACCCAAAAAGGGCGATTATGCCCGGTGAAACCTACCGGCCCGTACCGCCCCAGGATAAATTGCATCCACTGGAAATGAGTAAAAAAGAGTTTGAGGCAGAGATGATTTCCAAACTTGAAACCGGGAAAAAATCGGAAAACGCTCTGCTTGAAACAGTGGGCGGGATCAGTCCCCTGGTTGCCAAAGAACTGTGCCACCGCAGCGGGTGGCACCACTGCGGTCCCGAAAACAACCTGGAAGCTCTATTCGAAAATGTGAGGAGGCTGTTTGACAAAAGCAGTTCCGGTGAGTTTCAACCGGTCCTGGTACCGGGCAGGAACGACTTTGCCGCATTTTCCCTGGAACACCTGGAGGGGGAAGAGCAGGTTAAATATGACCGGGTCAATGAAATGCTCGATCAGTTTTACAGTGCCTTGATCGAGGAAGACCGGGAAAAACAACTCCGGGAACAGCTAAACAGCGCCGTGGAAAAACGCCTAACCGGCCTGCAAAAGAAGATAAAACAACAGGAACAGGAATTGGCCGAAGCCGGTAACGCTCCCCAGCACCGCCTTTACGGCGAACTGCTTTTAACTTACCAGCACCAGGTCCCCCGGGGGGGAGAAAGCGTAACCCTGCCCCACCTTTATGAACCGGACAAAACGGTAACTGTACCGCTAGATCCTTCCCAAACGGTAAGCGCAAACGCACAGCATCACTTTAACCGCTACCAGAAGGCTAAAAAAGGCCGGGACAAAATCAAAAAACAGATCAGGAAAACACGTTCCGAAATTGAGTACTGCCGGAGTTTACTCTATGCAGTAGAAAACAGCTCAGAAAGCTCCCTGGAAGAAATAAGGCAGGAAATGATCGATGCCGGTTACCTGCGCGAGAAAAGCAAGGAACGGCGTAAGGCCGATAGCGCACCCCAGCCCCTTAAATTTACCACTTCAGCAGGCCACAGTGTGCTGGTGGGACGGAATAACCGTCAAAACGATTACATTACCTTCAAGGCCGCGGCCCGCCGCGACACCTGGTTTCACGCCCGGGAACTACCGGGAGGCCATGTGGTGCTGAAGGAAGCGCCCTTCCCCCCTCCCAGAGAAGATATCGAGGAAGCGGCGTTCCTGGCTGCCTATTTCAGCAAAGGCAGGAACAGCTCGGCAGTGGCGGTTGATTATACAGAAATCCGCCATGTCCGGCGCCGCCCCGGCGGAAAACCAGGATTTGTCTTCTACGAAAACTTCGAAACTATAACCGCCAACCCCCTGGATCCGGACCTGCGCCAACGCTTCCGGCTGTAATCAACACAGAGGGTTGGTATTTGTAATAACCAGATCCAATCCTGAAATAACTGCAATAGTGAATTATAAGTTGTCAAGACACAAAAGAACCGTCCCTCTGTGTTGTGGAATAATTAGAACCGTCCCCATTATTCCAGGGTGATCAGGGCTTGTTTGAAATGGGAGGGGAGGGGGGCGGTGAATTCCATGGCCGCGGAGGTGCGCGGGTGGATAAATTTCAGGCGGCGGGCATGGAGGGCATGCGGTTCAGAGAGAGCGGGCGGCAGGTCAGCCCGGCCGCCACCGGAGTAAGTAGTGTCGCCTACAACCGGGTAACCCAGGTAGGAGAGGTGGACCCGGATCTGATGGGTGCGGCCGGTTTCTAGATTAAGCTGCAGGAGGCTGTAGCGTCCGTAATATTTAAGGACCCGGTAGCGGGTAACGGCCGTCCTCCCTCCTTTGACTACTGCCATTTTTTTACGGTGGCTGGGATGACGGGCAACCGGGGCGTCAATCCGGCCCAGGGCCGGCTTGACTCTCCCGCTGACCAGGGCTATGTATTCTCTTTTAATCTGCCTGGTTTTTAACTGGGCTGAAAGAGCCCGGTGGGTATAATCATTCTTGGCCACCAGGAGTAAACCGGAGGTGTCCTTGTCCAGGCGGTGCACGATCCCGGGCCTTTTTACTCCTCCAATGCCTGAAAGGTTTGAACAGTGATAGAGTAGGGCATTTACCAGGGTGCCCCGGCGGTGACCGGGCCCCGGGTGAACTACCATCCCGCGCGGCTTGTTGATTACCAGCAAATCTTCGTCTTCATAGATAATATCCAGGCTGATCGCTTCCGGCTCCAGGGTGGAGTCCTCAGCCGGGGGGACGGTTACCTCGACCAGTTCACCGGTCTTGAGCCGGTAATTCTTATCCCTGCAGGTTTGCCGGTTCACCTGCACCATTTCTGCCTCCAGCAGTCTTTGAGCCTGGCTCCTGGATAAACCGGTCACCCGGTCTGATAAAAACTGATCCAGGCGGCGGCCTGCATCGTCGGGCCCGGTCGTAATAACCTGGTTAGAGGAAGCGCCGGAAGAATTTTTACCGGTGTTTTCAAACCCGGAATTCATTTTTTTGCTCCCTTGCGCCGTTTTTTCGAGCTCTTTGCATCGCCCGTCTTACCGGCAAAACCGCTGAAAACAAAGATGGCCGCTACAGATAGGAGGACCAGGGCCAGGCTGAAATTTTGGGCCGCAGTCAGGCCGAACCAGGCCGCTTCTTCCTGCCGGAAAAATTCAGTGGTAAAGCGCAAAACACCGTAAAGGGCAAACATGGACAGGAGCACAAATCCAACAAAAGGCCTTTTCGGCCGCAGGTACTTCAGGATTATAAAAATAATCACCGCACCCAGGGCGGCATACAGCTGGACCGGGTGGCGCAGCAAATCATCGGCCATACCGGCAGGCACGGCCCAGGGCAGGTCGGTTACCCGGCCGTAGCAGCAGCCGTTCAAAAAACAGCCCACCCGGGCAAAGGCGTAGCCAAGGGGCAGGTAAGGCGCCATCAGGTCGGCCAGCTTTAAAAAACCGATCTTGCGCCAGCTGCTCCATAGATAGAGGATAAAAACTCCCAGGAACAGTCCGCCGTAAAAAGATAGCCCGGCGAACTGGGCAAACAGAATCTCTACCGGGTTGGCGCTGAAATAATCCCAGTTTAAAAAAACGTAAAGAAGCCTGGCCCCGATCAGGCCGAAAAAAACAGCGGCTATGACAGCTTCAAGAACATGATCGGGATTGAGGTCTTCACCGGGGGCTTCCCTGTAGAGGGCCAGCGCCGAAATGAGGACGCCCAGGGCGATCATCAATCCATATGAATAAACGGTTAAGTTGCCGATGGTAAACAATTCAGGATACAAATCAATCAACTCCTATCGCTTTGTTCGCCCCGCAGGTTGAGATCGCGCCAAAAGGCAACCAGGAAAATACCGATGCCGATTACGATCGCTGCATCAGCCAGGTTAAAGACAGGCGGCCAGATCGTAAAATTGATAAAGTCGATCACGTAAGCCGCTGTAACCCTGTCGATCAGGTTGCCCAGCGCTCCACCAAGCTGCAAAGAGAGCCCCAGGCGCATCCACCGGTGATCTTCGGATAAAAACCGGTAGTAATAGAGGATCAGGACAACCACCACCAGGGTAACAGCAATGAAAAAAGCTGTCTGGTAAGGAAGCATCCCGAAAGCGGCACCAGGGTTGCGCACATAGGTTAGATATAAGAAATTATCGATCACGGTTACCGATTGTCCCAGTTCCATCATGGAAATCACCAGCTGCTTGCTCAGCTGGTCGGCAATGATGATCGAGCAGACAATTATAAGCAGATTGCGCAATCGCTTCCCTCCGGTCTTATCCTTCGCTGCCGTCCGTCAACCTGGCTACTACTTCGCTGCAGCGGGGGCATAGTTCCTGCCCGGATTCAGCAAAGATCCAGCAGCGCGGGCATTTGTTCCCCCCGGTCTTTTCAACCAGGATTTTTATTGGAACGCGCTGTCCTTCGACAGCACCGGAGGGGGCTGCCGACTTGTCGGGCAGCAGCTGTGCTTTCGAAACAATAAACAGCTGGGTCAGCTCTTCGTTAAAGTACTGCAGCTGTTCATACAGGGAACCTTCGGCCCAGACGGTAACCGAGCCTTCCAGGGAACCACCAATCTTCTTGTCTTTGCGGGCCTGCTCCAGGGCCCAGGTAACCTCTTCGCGCACTTCAAGCAAGGTCTGCCAGCGGCGCCCCAGTTCTTCATCAATCCAGGCTGGATCCGGTTCCGGCCAGTCGGCCAGCTGAACGCTCTGCCGGTGCCTGGCGGGGAGATGCTGCCACAGTTCTTCAGCCGTAAAGGTAAGAATCGGCGACATCATCAAAACCAGTTGTTCCAGGATTGTAAGCAGGGCGGTTTGAGCCGACCGGCGCCCGTGATCGTCCGGGGCAGAGCAATACAGGCGGTCTTTGATCACATCAAGGTAAAAATTGCTCATGTCTACTACGCAAAAATTATGGAGGGCATGGAAGAATTGATGATATTCATAGCTTTCATAAGCCCTGGTTACCTTGTCCACCAGTTTACCAAGACGGTAGAGGGCCCAGCGGTCAAGTTCTTCCATGGACTGGTAATCAACAGCTCCGGTATCAGGATTGAAATCATAACAGCCGGCCAGTAAAAATCGGGTGGTGTTGCGGATCTTCCGGTATACTTCAATCAGCTGTTTAAGGATATTTTCCGACAGGTGAACATCGTGGGTAAAGTCGGCCGAAGATACCCACAGCCGCAAGATGTCCGCCCCATACTGCTTGATAATGTGTTCGGGAGCAATAACATTGCCCAGCGATTTGGACATTTTTTTACCTTCGCCATCAACCACCCAGCCGTGGCTGAGCACAGATTTATAGGGAGGCTCGCCCCTGGTAGCTACGGCCGTGAGCAGGGAAGAGTGGAACCACCCCCGGTACTGGTCGCTGCCTTCCAGGTACATATCGGAAGGCCAGTGCAGCTCCGGCCTGGTTTCCAGGACAGCGTCATGGCTCGACCCGGAATCGAACCAAACATCCATGGTATCCGTCTCTTTCCTGAACCCACCGTGACCGCACTCGGGGCAGGTAGTGCCTTCGGGCAGGATTGCATCGGCTTCCCGGGCGAACCAGGCATCGGAGCCTTCACGTGAAAACAGTTCGCTCACCGCATCAATGGTATCCTTGTTGATCAGGTGGGCATTACAGGAAGTGCAGTAAAAGATCGGAATCGGCACACCCCATACCCTCTGGCGCGAGATGCACCAGTCCTGTCTTTCAGCAATCATATTATAAATCCGCTCTTCGCCCCACGCGGGAACCCAGTTGACCCTGTTAATCGCCTTTAAGGCGTCCTGGCGAAAACCGTCAATGGAAGCAAACCACTGCTCGGTAGCCCGGTAGAGGACGGGCAGTTTGCAGCGCCAGCAGTTCGGATACTGGTGCTCAACGGGAATGGTTTTGATCAGGGCCCCCATTTCTTCCAGGTCTTCAATCACTTTCTTGCCGCCTGCTTCATAGTACATTCCGGCGTACTGACCGGCTTCTTCGGTAAAATAACCGGTATCATTTAGAGGGCTCAGGACGGGCAGGTCGTTGGCCTGACCGACAAAAAAGTCTTCATGACCGTGACCGGGGGCGGTATGAACACAGCCGGTCCCCTGTTCCAGGGTGACGTGGTCGCCCAAAAGCAGGATCGACTCCCGCTTATAGAGGGGGTGGCGGCAGAGCAAACCGGCCAGATCACTGCCCTTGAAACGTTTAAGAATCGGCCAGGGCTCTTCTGCTCCGGCCAGGCTAGAAACTTCTTCCAGCAGCCCTTCAGCCAGCAGGTATTTTTCCGAGCCGGCCTGGACCAGGACATAATCCAGATCCGCATGCAGGACGATGGCCAGGTTGGCCGGGATGGTCCAGGCGGTGGTGGTCCAGATCAAGCAGTAGGTATTTTCCACTCCGCCAAAATGGCCTTTGTCGTCTAGGAACGGAAACTTCACATAAATAGAATCAGAAGTCTTATTGCCATATTCAATTTCCGCTTCAGCGAGGGCTGTTTCACAGCTGGCACACCAGTATACGGGGCGCATCCCTTTATAAATAAAGCCCCGCTCTGCCATGGCCCCAAAAACCTTGATCTGGCGGCCTTCAAATTCAGGCGCCAGGGTCAGGTATGGATTATCCCAGTCGCCTCGCACTCCGAGCCGTTTGAACTGGTCCCGCTGGATATCGACATACTGCAGGGCATAGTCGTGGCACATTTTGCGAAACTCGAGATCGGTTATTTCCTTGCGGTTAATTTTTTTTGTTTTTATGATCTGGTGCTCGATGGGCAATCCGTGCGTATCCCAGCCGGGCACGTAAGGACAGTCAAAGCCCCGCATGGTTTTATATTTATTAATAACATCCTTGAGGACCTTGTTCATAGCCGTTCCCATGTGGATATCGCCGTTGGCATAAGGCGGTCCGTCATGTAATATATAGCGGGGCGCTCCGCTGCGATTTTCCCGCGCCAACCTGTTAATATCGATTTTCTCCCAGAATTCAATTATTTCCGGTTCGCGCTGCGGCAGCTTGGCCCGCATGGGAAAATCGGTCTGGGGCAGATTTAAAGTATCCCGGTAATCCATGTCCATTTCTCCTCCGTTTACCTTTAAGTTTGAGTTGGTATTGTGTAAAATCTATAGCTGCTCAGCCAAATTCTCGTTAACCCGGCAAGCCTGAAATAAAAAGTTAGGCGAGCGTAATTTTCATTTCAGGCAATTATAATAACAGCCTGGTAATAGGCTGAGCAAAAAGAATAAATAAAAAATCGCCCCTGGAAAGGGACGAGATTTCTCCCGCGGTACCACCCTAATGGCCGTACAGGTTTCCTGAAGGCCTCTTTAATCAAGCCGGTAACGGCGGCTGCCGTCCGCATCTACTCTTTCCGGCTGGAAATTTCGGGCGGAAACTCCCGGGTGATCTTCAGCAGGAATGCCCGGCCGGACTCTCAGCTCTTACCGGCTCTCTGATCGGGCATTTTATCCTGCCTTGCTGTCCCGTTCACAGCTTATGATAAAGATTTCTCACTACTCAAGCATACATAGCCTGCCGGGCCACAGGGGCCGGTTCTACCGTCTACCCTCTACTTTAAAGCGATGCTGTAAGAAAAGTTCGAACCGTCCTCATGGAGCCGCTTATCATTCAGCAAGGGCATCAGACTGAATTGTTACAAAGATTTTAGCATGTCACCATGATAAAATCAATATCGGCTGAAGCAGCTACAAACAACCTTATAAATCGGGATCGGTGTCGAAGTCGTGATCCCGCTTTGGCCTGAAATCTTTCTTTCTGTCAAATCTCCGGGTTGATTCAAAATCATACCTGGGAGCAAAATCAGGCTTGGGATCAAATTCCGGCTTGGGATCGAACTCGGGCTTAACATCAAAATCCGGTCCGGTGTCAAAATCGTAATCCTTTTCATAATCCGGCTTTGAATTATAGTCGGTCCCGGTCTCAAAATCATCCCCCGGGCCATGGTCTTCCCTTGATGCAAAACTCTCTTTCGGTTCAAAGTCAGACCCTTCATACCCGGACCCGGATTCGTAACCTGTTGATTCAGACCCGGATATTTTCTCATAATTCGGCCGGGACACGAAGTCGCGCCTTCCTTCGCCACGGGCCTGGTCTTCATGCGTTTCCAGCAGCCAATCTTCATTTTCAAGTGAAGAGAGCTGAGCCTCTATGAATGAACGGAAACGCATCTTGAATATCCTGGCCTGCTTGAACAGCTCCTCCTGCTCGGAGAGAATTATACTGGACCGGTAACGGGCATCTTCAATAATCCGCTGCGCTTCTTTCTCAGCCTCCCTCCTGATCAGGTCGGCTTCACGCTTGGCATTTTGCTTAACCTCTTCGGCGGTTTCCTGGGCAACAACTATAGCATTATGCATGGTATCTTCCAGCTTTTGATAATTCTTATTCTTCTCCTGGAGCTGGCTGAGCTGGTCTTTTAATTCCATGTTCTCCCTGGTCAGCTGTTCAAGATCCTTGGCTACGCGATCCAGGAATTCATCGACATCCTCAATGTCATAGCCTCGAAACGAACGCTCAAACTCTTTATTTTGTATGTCCATCGGGGTAATAGGCATTGATAATCCTCCTTGAAAAAATATTTAACATAAACAAATACGCTCACCGGAAAAAATAGCTTCTGAATCCGATTTATACCAATTTTTCAATACATGGAAAAGTTCGACGGTCAAAAATCTTTTCCTGCTTGATCAGCTATATTTTTTTAGTTTCAAGCGAATTCTGCCCTTCCTGGTTTCCCCTTCCACTGTATCAAGCAGCAGCCGGCCGCGTCCTCTAAGTGAAATTTGATCACCTTCTTCAACCTGCAGAGATGGCGAAGTTATCGGACGCCAGTTTACCACCACCAGACCTCCTTTGATCAAACGGACCACTTTTGACCTGGATAAGCCAAAACCGAGTGAAAGCAGCGAATCAACCCGCAGGGAAGCTACCGTCCCCTTGACTTCTTTACCGTTTTTACCGGCCAGGTCCAGCTGAGCGGCTTCAGTTACTGTGCAGTTTACCGGAACCCGCCCTACCTGGGAAAGGTTGGAGCATATATAGTCAGCTTTCGACTGCATGACCATTACAACAGCCCTGCCTTCTTCGATCATAATGATATCACCAACCTGGTCCCGCTTTAAACCCAGGCCCAGCACCGCACCCAGCAAATCACGATGCCCGAATGTTTCCCTGTCGCCGGGCCATTCAACCATAACCGCAGTTACGGGCGGCAGAGGCCCCTGGTGCTGAGCGGGAAAAACATGGATCACGTTTCTTTCCGCTTCGGGATATCCGCCGTATACAATGTATGACAGGGCCTTTCTTTTTCGCAGCACCGCTTCAGCCAGCTCAAGCTGCCGCGGATCAAGGAAAGCCGTGCTGTAGGTCCGGTTACCCTCCACTTCTTCAAGCCTGCGGTCAAAGTGCTGCTGCCACTTTTTTTCTTCCTCCGTCAGGGACGCACCCCAGCTCATGTATCGACCCCCTGTTAATTAGTAGTAGAGGTAATTTATAATGATCTGCTGCACTATCCTCAGCAGAATAAGCAACACGATCGGGGAAAGATCAAGGTAGCCCATACCCATCTTGACCGTGGGAATAACACTGCGCAGCGGCGCCAGCAAGGGCTCGGTCAGTCCGTACAGCACCCTGTAGATAGATGACACAGTTTCACTGCCCCCGGCTCCTCCAGCGCCCATCATAAACCAGGACATAATAATCCTGCCAAAAATGATAAAGTAGTAAATGCGGATAAAGACCAGTAATCCTTCTGCTATCAAGGTCATAGAATTCACCTGCTTTCTCCAGTCTGGTTACTCTTGCTACATAGTATCCGCCCGGAAATTGTCAGCCTGAAGTGAAAGTTATGCTCGCTGATCGGTCAGGCAATTTGTTAAACGGCAAAGGATACATTCCAGGATTATAGCTTACCGGGCCCGGTGTTTCAAATCTGAGCAGTCCTCGCTCGATCAACGCTTATTACAAATACTTTCAGCGATTAATTCAATACTACAACATCCAGTTTTTTTAGTCATTAAAACTATAACATAAGTCAATACTCAGGCATAGCCCGCTATGCCACAGGGAGGCGCTGTTTATCAATCACCCGGGGCACCAGGCCGGNCAGCTGCTAACACAAATCATTTCCGGCCGAACAGGGCCCCGCCTATACGCACCATGGTCGCTCCCTCTTCCACCGCCACGGCAAAATCATTGGTCATGCCCATGGAGAGTTCAGGCAGTTCCAACCCCCTGATGGCATTTTTATCGCGCAGTTCCCGCAACCGCCTGAAATAGGGGCGAGCTTCTTCCGGATCATCAACGAAAGGAGCCATAGCCATCAACCCCTTGATCTTAAGGCGATCAAATCCGGCCGCCTGCTCCAGGAACGGCCCCACTTCCTCCGGTCTTAACCCGAACTTGCTCTCTTCGCCGGAAATGTTAACCTGGACCAGGACAGTGATTTCGCGTCCAGACTTCTCGGCCCAGCGCTGCATTTCCTTTGCCAGGGAGAGGCGATCCAGGGACTGGACCGTACTGTAAACAGGCATAATATATTTGACCTTGTTCCTCTGCAGGTGTCCGATAAAATGCCAGTTCACACCGGGGAGGCCTTTGACCTTGTCGGCTTCTTCCTGGACCCGGTTGGCTCCAAAATCGGTTATGCCCAGTTCGGCAGCCTGCTTAATATCCTCCAATGAGGCGCTCTTAGTAACAGCAATCAACCTGATCTCTTCAGGGCCGCGTCCCGCTTTAGAGGCAGCGCTTTCCAGTTCAGTGGTTACTTTCCGGTAATTATCAGCAAGCAATTCCAACAATTAAAACCCTCTTTTCCATCCGGCTCAAATGAACCCTCAACCGGATTTGATCCGGCACGCAACCTCACCCTTGATTAGAAACTGCAAACCCGTCCTGCACCTGTTTGATTAGTTAAGGTTAATGTGCTAATTCAGCCTCCGCCCTTCCTCCACCAGTTCATGACGGGTAATAACCAGGCTCTGCGGCTCAAGACCTTCAACCAGGATCCGTTCATCTTTACGCTCAATAACTTGAACCGGCTGGAAAGCGACCCGTCCGCCCCGGTTCACAAAAACCCCTTTATCCCGGTCTTTTTCAAACACCGCTTCCGCCGGGACAATTACACCTTCCTGCCTGGAATAAAACAGTTCAGCTTCCGAGCGGCGGACCTTATCAAAACCATCCACCTGTTTTTCGATCCGGTAAGTCAAGCGAACTTCTTTATCATCTTCGTCAACTGCAAATTGATAAAGCTCCGCTGCAATTTTTTCACCGGGGGAAAAGTCAAAAGTAAGTTTGATTTCCTGCTCCGAAGCTACCGACCTTCCCGGGTGAAGGGGGAGGACGATGTTGTAATACCATTTCCAGTTATCAACTATTTTTAGCAGGGGTTCTCCCGCCGTGACCTTATCATTAGTACTGGTTACAGAGATTTCGGGGAGACTATCCGCAAGGTCTTCCACACCACTATAATAGGGCCCTTCCCGGTTTTCCAGGCCATCAAGGTGGTAAGACAGCAAACCGGCTTTATTGCTGGAAATGGTGATAACCTCTTCAAAATCTTCGGGAGCAGGTTCACTGCCGACCTGATCATCCTGAGAAGCCGGGTTTTCTCCAGTTTCAACCCGGTCTTCTTGATCCTGTTCCAGAGAATAAGGGGTGCGGGTCACACCGATGCGGGCCAGTTCTTTCCCGACAGAAACCCTCTCGCCTGCTTCGGCCAGTTCCAGGATCACCCCGTGTTCGGGAGCCGTTACCACCTCTTCACTGCGGGTCACCAGTCCTTCCACTTTTAACTCCTGCTCCATAATGCCCTGCTCTGCTGTCACCACCTGCAGGCGCCAGGCTAAAAATTGTTCACCAAGCCAGTGGTAACCGACCTGCACTATAACCACCAGGGCCAGCAGTAGAAGGACATAGAAAACAAAGCCCTGTTTCAAACGGCTAAAGTCAAAACGGCGTCCTTCACCGCTGTGCACCTCAAAGCGCTGTTTTGCTTTTTTTAGTTTCTTGTTGTCTTTCTTCTGCATGAAGATTAACCCCCGGGTCAGGCTTTAGGTTCAGAATTTTTTATGGCAATAAAACCGATCATCCTGCCGGTTACCCCCTTATCGCGGCGATAAGAATAGAACAGCTCCGGATGGCAGGAAGTGCACCAATCATTGCAGGTTAGATGTTCTTTTTTAATTCCGGCCCGCAGCAGCTGCCTGGTGTTGATGGTATTCAAGTCCAGGCGGTATTTGCTGCTACCAGCCGGTTCCAGGCCGGTATTACTATTCCATCCCGCCGCATAAAAACGCTCGGCTACTTCCCGGTTTACAAGGTAACAGCTGCGGCATACAACCGGGGCCAGGCCAACTAAAATCCTACCGGGTTTGATGGAATAGTTATCTTTCAAAAAGCGGACGACCCGGCCGGCAATATTGCCCAGGGTCCCTTTCCACCCGGCATGCGCCACGGCCACAACCGGTTCTTTACCCGGGCAGGCGAAAAAAATAAGCTGGCAGTCGGCCGAATAGGCAGCCAGGGGCAGGCCCTTTTCCCCGGTCACCAGGGCATCGCACCGGCTGCGGGTGGTGCCTGGAAAAGCTCCTTCGCCGCGGTTGCCTTGATCAAAAACGCGGACGTCGGTGCCGTGCACCTGGGTAGCCGCCACGATTGACCGGTAATCGTAATTGAAGCGATCAAACAAGATCCGCCGGTTTTTTAGGACATTTTCCCACATGTCACCGACATGAAAACCGGTATTAAGACTGGCCAGGACACCGCTGCTCACTCCTCCGCAGCGGGTGGAAAAAGCATGATCGAGCCACCCGGCTTTCGAAAGAAGAGGAGACTGCAGGTAAGCCAGCCCGTTACCATCCCGGTGCAGGGTAAACTTTGCTGCCTCTTCCAGTACTGAGATCCCTCCATTTATTATATCTGCCCCGAAGCTGCCGAGCGCCTGCCAGGGTTTTGATTAAGCAGCCTGAGTTGAAAACCGCCTCAAAAATCGGGCAGGCAGCAAACCAGCGGCCCGGCTTCACCAACCATAGCCTTGCCACTCTACCGCTTCCTGCCTGTCCAGGGAGGCTTTAAGGTCAAGCAGGCGTTGATTGGTCGATCCCCGGTAGGGAAGGCTTAGATCCCGCTGTTCGTGTAGATAGGGGCCGTCCACCAGAAGCCACCCGCCTTCCAGCAGGCGGCGGACAGCTTGATCTCGGCAGCTTTTTGCCAGCAGGTCTTCAAACCTGTAGCCGCTGTAAAGTACCAGGTTTAGGCCTTCCTCCAACACCTTGCCGGTAAATTCGGCCAGGGGGAGAGCCTGTTCAAAGGGCTCACCCCCGGTAATGGTTACCCCGTCAATCCCGTCCCGGTATGAGCTGATCAGGGCAGCTAAATCTTCAATTTCTGCTTCGAAGCCACCCTGCGGATCAAGGGTTTCCGGGTTATGACATCCCGGGCAATGGTGGGGACAGCCCTGGACATAAATAGAAAACCGGATCCCGGGCCCGTCGACTATGCTGTCCGTATACATACCGGCTAACCTGAGCACAGCTTCATCACTCCCTGGGGCGGAAATGAACCCGCCTGTCCTGTAATTCGTTCAGCTTGGCCTCGTTGAACCTTTCATCGGTGGAAAGGTAACCGGTAATGCGGCGGATATGCCTGATATCGGGGCTGCCGCACCGGGGGCAGGACCCGTTAAAAACCCCGCTGTGGGCGCAGATCCTGCACTCATCAAGGGGGTAGTTGATACCACCATAGCCCACATCCGCTTCGGCCATCTGGCGGATAATCCTGTCCACCGCTTCGAGGTTATGAACCGGCGGGGCTTCCAGTTCGGTGTAAGTAATGTGGCCGGCATTGCAATAAGAGTGAAACCGGCCTTCAGCTTTGATCTTCTCAAACATAGACATAGCATAGTAAACCGGGATGTGAAACGAATTGGTGTAATAGTTTTTATCAGTAACACCGGGGATAGAGCCATAACGCTCCCGGTCCATAGTTACAAACCGGCCGGCCAGCCCTTCAGCAGGGGTGGCCACGAGGACAAAATTCAGATCATATTCATCGGCATAACTGTCAACCCGCCTCCTGATGTGGTCAACTACTGTTAAAGCCAGGTTAAGGGCTTCCTCGTCTTCACCGTGATGCTTGCCGGCCAGGAGGTTGATGGTTTCAGCCAGACCGATAAAGCCGACGGCCAGCGTCCCGTGCTTGATGACCTCCCGGATTGAATCTTCGGGCGCAAGCTGGTCCGATTCGAGATAGAGCTGCTGGCCCATCAGGAAAGGCAAATCACGGGCTTTTAACCGGGCCAGGACTTCAAAGCGGTGCAGGAGCTGCCGGGCCGCCACGCGCAGGACACGGTCCAGCTGGACAAAGAACAGGTCCTGCCGGCCGCGGCACTCAAGGGCAATCCGGGGCAGGTTCAGGGTGACCGGGGCGATATTGCCCCTTCTGGCGGACACTTCAGGGCCGTGCCGGTTGGCGATAACCCTGGTCCGGCATCCCATGTAAGAAACTTCGTCGCCGTAGTCCCGGTTGAAAGAACTATCCATAAAACTGAAGGTCGGGTTCATGCGGCGGGCGGCAACTTCCAGGGCCAGCCGGTAAAGATCATGGTTGGGATCCCCGGGGTTAAAATTAACCCCTGCTTTGATCCTGAATACCAGGTTGGGGAAAATCGGGCTTTCCCCGCGTCCCAATCCGCGCCTGAACGATTCCAGGACCGCCTGCGTTACCATGCGTCCCTCAGCTGTAGTATCGGTGCCAAAATTAAGGGAGCTGAAGGGAACCTGGGCGCCCGCCCGGCTGTGCATGGTATTCAAATTATAGATTAAACCTTCCATGGCCTGGTAAATCTCTTCATAATCGGGCTGTTTTTTTAAGCCCCTGATTACTTCACCCATGCTGCGGTCAAAATGGGGGAAGCTCTGGCCGCCAAACATATCATTCTGGTTGCTCTGCAGAATTATCGCAGACTGGGCGGCCGCGGAAGCAATCCTTTTGGGCGGGCGGATAAAACCGTAACCGGTATTGAAACCTTCCTGCAAAAGCTGAGACAGGTCTATCTGCAGGCAGTTCAGGGTTTTACTGTAATAGTCGAGGTCATGGATATGGAAACTGCCCTCGACATGAGCACGGGCAAATTCTTCCGGCACCAGGTTGCTCAGGTAATACTGCTTGCTGGCCGCCATTGCTATCTGCAGCATTTTTGCGGAAGGCGAGTTGTTGACATTGGCATTTTCCCGGCTGGTTTCCACCAGGATTTCCTTGACCACATCCATCAATTCCGACTTTCCTTCCCTGATCCGGGTCCGGCGGTCACGGTAAAGAATGTAGGCTTTGGCTGTCCGGGCATGGCCGTTTTCAATCAGGACCACTTCAACTTGATCCTGGACCTCCTCCACGGTTGGAGTAACCCCGTTGTGGACTTTTTCCTGCAGGTTTCTGGTAACCTGTTCGGTCAAGTTCTCGGCTATACTGCGATCACTTCCCCCAACTGCTTTCGCTGCTTTGAAAATGGCGTCGGTAATTTTTTCCCGGTTAAAGGTTACTACCCGGCCGTCACGTTTGCGGATTTCCTGAAATGTTTTTTTTGCAGCGGCCTTTCCCCTGATTTCAACCGGTGCTGTGCCGTCGTTCATGATTACAGCCTCCCTTGCTTTTTTAACTCGTTTTTTTCACGAAGCATATCTTCCAGTTCGGTTTTAAAGGCCTCAACGTCTGAAAATTTGCGGAAGACGGAGGCAAATCGCACATAAGCCACCTCGTCTATGGTGCGCAGTTTCTTAAGGATAATATCCCCAATTTGATCGGCGGTTATTTCCTTAACATAATTACTGCGCAATTCCTGTTCGAGGTTTTCAACCAGATCTTCCCACTGGGAGAGGGGGATATTACGCTTCCTGCCGGCCAAAAGCAGGCCCCTGATAATTTTTCCCGGATCAAAGAGCTCCCGGCGGCCATCACGCTTAATGACCACGAGGGGTTCTTCCTCGGTTTTTTCCATGGTAGTAAAGCGATTGGAGCAGCTGACACATTGACGGCGGCGCCTGATTGCGGAAGCATCCTGGGTAGACCGGGAATCTAAAACACGGGTGTCAATTTCACCGCAGTAGGGGCACTTCATAGCAAACTCTCCCATCAATATATTGCGTTTCATCCATTATAGAGCACAATATATTGTGTGTAAAGAGTTAATTTGATCTTTTCGGGAATCCCGGCCGCATTAACTACAGCAGCCCGGATTGATTTGTTAAATCTCATTATCGGGCAGTCCCGCTTTTGCCTTAAAGCAGATCAATTGATTGGAAACAATCCGGCACTCAGCTGCTGCCGGAGTGCCGGATTGGTCTTCATACAGTTAAAGCCTCAAGTTATAGATTATCCTATTCTCTACTCGTTGACAATCCTGTCTTTCTGCTCCTGCTGCCGCTGCCAGCGCGACCAGGCCGGGGCGTCCAGGTTTTCACCCCGGGCATAAGCACTTTTCCCCACAGCAGCCAGGGTGGGCTTGAAGCCCTGCTCCTGCTGCTGCTGATGAGAACTGAACCCGGTTGCAATTACCGTAACCCGGACATGATCCTGGAAGCTTTCATCAATTACCGCTCCAAATATTATGTTGGCATCGGGGTCGGCATGGCCGGCCACAATTTCGGCCGCCTCGTGCACCTCGTACAGGCCCAGGTCTGTTCCGCCGGTTACGTTGATCAGGACCCCTCTTGCTCCTTCTATGGAGGTCTCGAGCAGGGGGCTGCTGGTGGCTGCTTTGGCTGCTTCCATGGTGCGGTTTTCGCCGCTGCCCTGCCCGACGCCCATCAGGGCGGGACCGGTTTCGGCCATGATTGTCCGCACATCGGCAAAATCGAGGTTTATCAGCCCGGGCACAGCGATCAGGTCGGATATACCCTGTACGCCCTGCCGGAGCACATCATCGGCCACCCGGAATGCTTCCAGGATGGGTGTCTTTTTCTCCACAACCTGGAGCAAGCGGTCGTTGGGTATGGTAATCAGGGTATCAACTTTGTCTCTCAAGCAGGCGATCCCTTCTTCAGCCTGCTGCTTGCGCTTTTTACCTTCAAAGGTAAACGGCTTTGTTACTACACCAACGGTCAGTGTTCCCAGTTTTTGGGCTATTTCGGCGATTACCGACGCAGCGCCGGTTCCGGTTCCGCCGCCCATTCCGGCAGTGATGAAGACCATATCCGCTCCTTTGAGCATGGCCTCAATTTCTTCACAACTCTCTTCGGCGGCTTTGTGACCAATTTCCGGATTGGCTCCCGCTCCGAGGCCCTTGGTCAGCTGCTCGCCAATTTGCAGTTTTGTCCCGGCATTGGCCAGGTACAGAGCCTGGGCATCGGTATTAACAGCGCAGAAATCGACCCCCTGTAAGCCGGCGGCAATCATCCGGTTTACAGCATTACTTCCGCCTCCGCCTACTCCCACTACTTTTATCGAAGCAAATTGCTCCATTTCAATATCGAACTCGATCATCAAAAAGCACCTCCTGAATTGGTATGCTCTTCAGTTTTTCAATAAACATCCTTAATCTACAATATCCGTAAGCCAGTCCTTTATCCTCTGCCAGAGGCCCGGCCCTTTTTTCCTGGCCGGCTTGCTCCGCTCCTGGATATGCATCCTGGGCTGCTGACGCCGCACGTAATAGAGCAACCCGATTACGGTAGAATATATCGGATTTTTTATCCCCACTACATCGAAGTCGGCTACCCTGACCTGGTCACTTTCTAAAGCCACGCGGGCCATTTCCTGCATTCCTCTCATCGAGGATACTCCGCCGCGCATGATCATCCCGGCCGGAGGCAAATACGGCCAGCCCATTTTTGTAATCTCTTCTCTTATAATATGAAAAATTTCCTGTACCCTCGGCTCGATAAAACTGCTGAGCTCTCTTTCCGACACCAGCCTGAGCTCGTTGCTGCCTACAGTCCTTATTTCAATTTTAGGTTC
>SL_5KL_010_SEDDRAFT_10000347_pt1 | contig 30312 bp, 22 predicted proteins | sample SodLakKL_010_SED_FD_9118 | JGI IMG/M metagenome (IMG submission 9118) | reverse complement strand
GAAATATAAATGCGGTTTCTTTCGAAGGTGTAACGGGAGCAACAGAGAGGCGGGATTATGCCGTTCCTTTTGATTTTTTAGACAGGTGGGAGGACGATGAAACCGGGGAATATTACGACAATGTAGATAAAGCGCGTATATCCCAGGTAAAATTAGCGGTAAATCCATTAGACGGCAGATACGGAAGTGTTACTGTAGACAGCCTGAGATCTGCGCAGGTAAAAACGGATTATGAATTTCCAGTCTCCAGTTTTGAGCGCTTCGGCTTCCCGGCGCAGAATGTTTTTGAAGAGGAAGATAGTTCTGCGATCTTTGAAAGGAAGTATTGCCGGGTGGATCCAAAAATCGGAAAAAGATGCCTGAAAATGAATTATAACACAGGGGGGGGCTTCGGCGGTTATTATTTTGATTTTTCAGGTTATCCCTTTAAAAAGCATGAGTACGATAAGCTGAAATTTTACGTCAAAAGCGATGAAGAAGAAAAAGACTTCAAGGTTGAGATAGATTACATTGTTGAAGGTTCTACGTATGCGGAAACTGTAGATAAAGATATAAAAGAATTTGATGGTTTTAATGAGGGAACCTCTACAGAATGGGAAGAAGCGGTTTGGGTTCTGCAGGATATCGAAGAGATTCCGGAGACGTCTGACATTGTAGAGGTTGTTTTTGTGGTAGATGGCACTCATGAACAGTCTGGGACTCTTTATTTTGACGGTATAAGGTTTGTCTCCGCAGAGGGGCCCCAGGATGAAGATTTTGAAGAAGTTATATATGACAAAATGAACATGCCCGCAAACATATCCGGATGGCAAAATTTCGGGTCAGAGCATACATGGAACGATTTAAGAAGTGTCAGGCAAAATGATAAAAGAGCATTAAAGCTGGATTACGAGTTTTTAGGTAGTGAGTGGGATGATGAAAACTTACCCTGGGTGGTGATGGAAAGAGACTGGGGAATTAATTTATCTACTGCCTCACTCCTTTCATTTGACTACAGGCTTGAAAACGAAAAGCCCCTAAGGCTTACCCTCAGGGTTATAGACAAAAACAACACTATATATGAAAGAAGATTTCATTCCATAAGTGATACAGGCGGAGACTTCAAAAGAATCAAATTTAAAATAGATGAACTATCACTTTTTGAAAAGGGAGAGGTCGGAGAGCATCAGTTTAAGGATTTACACCTTACAAAAATAAATAAATTTGAGTTTGTAATTGAGGGCAAAGAAGATGAAAAGGGCACAATAGAGATAAAGAACCTGGCGGTCAGCTTTGAAGGAGATTATGAAAAAGAGCGCGCAGGAGAGCTGATTGAAAGAGTTGAGGTAACAAATAATCCTTTTTCACCGAACGATGACGGGATAAAGGATAAAACGGAATTTATATTTATACTCTCGGAAGATGCTGATGTGTCCCTTGAGATATTCTCGCTTAACGGAAACCTGGTATTTGATAAGGATTCCGAGCGGTATTTTGCCGGGGAGAAAAATTCAATAAGTTTTGACGGCAGGGATAATTCAGGAAGCAGGCTTTCAAACGGAATGTATATATACAAGCTGGATGCCTCAGGGAGCGGCATGTCGGATCACCATAAGCATGTTATCGGGATATTGAGATGAAGAAAATTATATTTACTTTTACGGTTTTTGTATTGTTATATAATGAAATCGGTTGGACTTCCGGGGCATTTACCACGGCACCCCCGAATGCGGGTGTATCGGCTCTGGGCTATGCCTACACGGCTTCGAAGGGAGAACCGCAGGTTATAGAACATAACCCGGCAGGACTTGCATCTATGTCCGGTTTGCAAATGACTTTTTCATACAGGGATTATTACTCACTGGGGCTTATAGGGCATTCCTACGCTGCTTTAGGTTTAGAGGTCTCTGATAAAATAGGTGTAGGATTTTCTTTCAACAGGGTTGGGGCTACAAGAGATATTGACTTTATGGATTATAACGAAGATATATTTTCGCTGGGGGTTGGAAAAAGACTTGAATTTATACAGGGTCTGAAAACAGGGGCGGTTTTTTCATTTTACAATGTCAGTTCTGAAGAGAACGCTTCGGGATACGGGCTTTCCTGCGGTCTGCTTTGGAGCCCCGAGAGATTGGAGGGGGTAAACCTGGGGATGTCAATAAGAAACCTTAATAATCCCAGGATATCCTGGACAACGGGCGCAGAAGACAGTATTACGCCTGTTTTATCAGTCGGGGGCAGTTATGAACATGAATCAGGATTAAAGGCTCTCACAAGCTATGACGGCACAATTTCTGCCGGGCTGGAATATGAATTTCTTGAAGATATGTTTGCATTGAGGGCCGGATACAGAGATATGGAGGATTTTACGGGAACTGTTTCAGCGGGGTTGAGCGCAGCATACGGAAGATTTAGACTGGATTATGCCGCTGAAAATCACCGGGCCCTTGGGCTTTCGCATTTTTTCACCGTAAATGTATCAGTTGATTAGAAAGGATAAATAAAATGAAGTATTTTAAAAGATTCAGCGGTTGTATTATAGTTCTTATGATATTTGCGGCAGCATCGGCTGCGGACACCTTCCTGGTGGAAGATTTTAACAGAACAAGTTTTGTGGGTCCTACGGGAGAGCCGCATAATGTCTGGATGGTAAATCCGGATGACCCGACCGGCGGCACCAGGGCTGACTTTGCGCCCAATGAAGACGGATACGCGCTGGTAATAAATTACAGTGTGGATTCTCCCTTAACATATCTGTACGATGAAGCCTATATACAGGATTATTCCGAATATTCCATTATTGGACTTGCAAGTGAAGGCATTCCACATATGGTTCCATGCGGTTATTTCTTTCTGCTCGGAAATAAGGATCTCTCCGGATATGAATACCTTGTTTTTTCGGCCAGGGGAGATGAAAACACAGGATACACAAGAAGATTTCAGCTGGAATTAAAAACCAGGGACAGGACAAGCAGGTTTATGCTTGACGGAATATCTTCTGACTGGAAAAAGTTTGTGATTCCCCTTGATGTCTTTGACGGTATAAATGACTGGGAAAGCATAACTGAATTAACAATAACTTTTAATGAAAATGTTACTGCCGAAAGGGGCAGGATATATCTTGATGACATATACTTTGCCGTAGATCCCGAAGATGTGCCTTCTGCAGCGGGAGGCAGAAACATGGATAGATCGTTAAATGAAGTTTTTGAATATAGATTCCATCCAACCGCGGGTGTAAGCGCAAACTTCAGGCACACCCCGGAAAGAGGCGGGGAGCTTTTTTCGGCTGCTGAAACGGTATTCCAGGGCCAGGCGGGTGATTTGACCGGAAGAATAAAAACATCTCTGGCTACCCAAGAGTTCGGCTCATCCGGTTACAGGAAAGGACTCGATGAATGGCCTTTTTCCAGGTTTGAGGTGGGAGACAGGAATGTGACATTTCCCACGGTGCAGCTTATGGTAGACGGATTGACCCCGCTGGCATCAAGAATAACGGTTGGTCATCTTTATCTTGGGTATTCTCAGCATCTTTTCAGCCCTCAATACGGCTGGAAGGGTATAAAGGCCGATGGCGCTTATGACTTATTTGATCACTCAACATTTTTAATTAAAAGACAGCTTAATTCATTTTCGGCGGGAAGCAGGGGCCTTGCATATCTTGGCGATCACAGGCTTACAATGCTGGGGGTTTATGACCAGGAGACCGCCGCTCTTGATACATCAAAAGGGTATCCGGGAGTTCTTGCGGATGGAGAGATGGATATAAGAAAAGTGACGGATGAGTTTTCCTGGATGGCCAATGCGCTCTTTAGGTTTATGGATTACAGGCTTAACCTGGAGTTAAGTTACGGTGATTTCAGAAAAAGGAGGCATGCCCCGGTTCCGGACTATGATGACCCCGAAAAACCGGTTTATAACGGGGGCGGCAGTGATGACTTTCCCTCGGTAGGTGACAGTATGTATGAGGCGAAGATAGACCTTCAGGGGCTTCCCCTTTATGGTTCGAGAATGCAGCTTTCGTACAGGGAAATAGGTGAAGACTTCGCTCCGGCATACAGACAGGAGCCGGGTATGTATGAAGAGCTTTTTATGGATCAGAGGGGGTTTAACGCAAGGGCCCAGCAATGGTATAACGAGTATGGCATAAGCCTTTACTACGACACTCTCAATAGATTATCGGACAGCGATTATTACAGGGATGTTATAAATTACGGGCTACATTACAGGGGGCCAAGGGATATGGAGCTGGGGTTAATCAGAGAACATAACAGAGAAGAATATAAAAGAAGTGTTTTTCCCAGGGGTGATATGGACAGGGTGGAGGTCAACGTTGACAGGGAAATTGTAAGAACAATACTTAGCGGCAGCTATAATTTTCTATATGAAGATACTCCCGGGCTCAGGTATCCCCTTACCGTAAACCTGGAGTTTCGTCAGGATCGTATTGATAACAAGCTTGAAAATATAGAAGAAACTGACCATGCCCTAAAGGTCGGGGTTGATTATCAGCTTAAAGCTGATTTGGGTTTTTCCGCTAATTACGAGGCTTCAACAAATAACGAAACAAAGTTTGAGGTTTTTTTAAGCGGAAATTTTTATTAAATTCTTTGAAATCTGACCCTGCAGATTTTTAAGATGAGAATTTTAGCAATAATTGCGCCGGAAAACCTTGAATCCGCAACACTTAAGAGATTAGAAAACCAGATAAAACTAAACTACAACGCCCAATACAGAAAATACTCTGACCTGAATACAGTTTTAAGCGCATGCAACGAAACAATGCCTCATGTTATTATTATAGACACATCTTTAAGGGATTTAAGAAAAAGGCTAAACGATGCCGTGATAGATTTTATGGAAGAAATACCGGTAATATTATTTACCCCTGAGAATGCAGATAATTTATATTCATTTGATATTTCATTGAATACTGTATCCCGAATAAGGCCCTTTCCGACAGATATTCAGTTAAAAATTGCTCTGGATGAAGCGGCTCAGGCCGCCGGTTTCAGCACAACAACCGGAAAAATCAGAAGCCGGCTTGTTAAGAAACGAATAAGGGCGTCTTTGAGCATTGAGGGCATGAAAAGGGAAATACGGGCAGATGTTACCGGATTAAATAAAAACGGGATGGGGGCAAGGGTTAAGAGATTGAAAATGCATGGATATAAAGAAGCAAGATGTATGGTTGTGTTCGATAAAGCTGATTTTGAAGCGCCGCCGCTTATGGGGAAAATATTAAGGGTTGAGGAAAGTTTTCAGCAGGGGTATGATGCTTTTGTGGCCGTTAAGTTTGTAAAGGAATACGGAAGTTATTTTGATCCCGTATCTATGGATAAACTACAGACGATGATTAAAATCCAAAGAGACACAAGCATAAAAAAATAAAACCAAGCCGTATACTTTATGACTTATTTTATTAAAAAAATGAATAGATTTATAATAACACTTTTAATTTTTAATTTTATCGTTTCATGTGCGTCAGCAACAGAAAGGAAGGAAAAGATGTCAGAAGAGGAATTGCTGGAGACTGTTCAAAGGCAGACATTCAGGTATTTCTGGGAATACGCATGTCCGGACAGCAAAATGGTAAGAGAGAGAAGCTGGGGGGGAGCCGGAAGGTATGAGCTCATTCCTTTTGACAGAACCTATTTCCGCAGGAAATCAGAAGAAAATTCAAAAAAAGGATTAAGAGCGTCATATTTTAACAATATGTATCTAAGGGGCGAGCCTGCACTTGAAAGAACTGAGAAGAATATTGACGTTGATTGGGGAAGGGGAAGTCCTGCAGATGAAATAAACAAGGACCATTTTTCTGCATTGTGGAAAGGGTATATTGTTTTTCCAGAGTCAGGAGAATACAGGATAGGGCTGGGCAGTGATGACGGCTCAAGGTTATATTTAGATGGAGAACTGCTTATTGATAACTGGAGGGGTCAGAGCTTTAATATTGAAAGCAAAAAGGTAGATGTGAAAAAAGGGAAACCATACAATATAAGGCTTGAATATTTTGAGGAAAAAAAAGATGCGGCGATAAAACTTGGTTATATGAAAAAGATTGAAAACCCTGAAAAAGCGAAAATTGATATTGACCCCAGAAACAATATTGTAGCGACAGGGGGCACCGGTATGGGGGTGATGACAATAATTGTGGGTTCGCAGAGGGGGTGGGTTACAAGGGAGGAAGCCGCCCAGCGGGTGCTGAAAATTGTGGAGTTTCTGGAAAATGCGGATAGTTTCTTCGGTGTTTTTCCTCACTGGCTGGATGGCAGCACCGGAAAAACGATACCTTTTTCAGATTTGGACGACGGTGCTGACCTGGTTGAGACCGCACTTCTTTTTCAGGGACTGCTCACGGCAAGAGAGTACTTTACTGAAGAAAATTATACAGAGCAAAAAATAAGAGATAAAATAGACAGGATGTGGCATGATGTTGAGTGGGATAAGTTTACCAGGGAAAAAAATGTGCTGTACTGGCACTATTCCCCAAATCACGGCTGGAAAAAAGGACACGAAATCAGGGGATGGGATGAGTGTCTGATAACATATGTTCTGGCTGCGTCTTCCCCAGAACACGCAATTTATCCTGAGGTTTACCATAAAGGGTACGCTCAAGGAGAGCAGTTTAAAAACAATGAAAAATATTTTGGAAAACGGCTTCAACTCGGGCCGGATTACGGGGGTCCGCTCTTTTTTGCCCATTATTCTTTTCTGGGGATGGATCCGAGAGGTTTGAGGGATAAGTATGCCGATTACTGGAAGCAGAATGTTGCCCATACTCTGATAAACAGGGCTCATTGTATTGAAAACCCCAATGGGTATGATGGTTACGGGAAGATGTGCTGGGGGCTGACTGCAAGTGATAATTATGCGGGGTACAGCGATCATTCTCCCACAAATGATCTCGGGGTTATAACACCTACGGCGGCGCTGTCTTCAATGCCCTATACCCCCGAATACAGTATGGAGGTTTTAAAGCATTTCTACTACAATTTAGGAGGAAATATTTGGGGAAGATTTGGATTTATAGATTCTTTCAGCAAAACGCATAACTGGTATTCCTCTGATGTTGTTGCTATAAACCAGGCGCCGATAATTATTATGATAGAAAATTACCGCACCGGTCTTCTATGGGATGTTTTTATGAGAGCCCCGGAGGTAAAAGAGGGATTAGAAAGGCTGGGGTTTGAAGGCAACTTCTGATTTTATAATATTAAATTAGATACAGGCGAAGGCATAGAAAAAATACAATGGAGGTTTTATGATAAGAAAACCTGCGGTAGCCGGACAGTTTTATCCGGAAAGTGAGCATGAATTATACGGGACCGTAAAGAAATACATTGAAGCCGGCAGTAACAGTAGCAGAAAGGCTACTGCGATAATCTCTCCGCATGCCGGATACGTTTTTTCAGGAAGGGTAGCCGGACTGACATACAGCGAGGTGTCAATACCTGATACTGCAGTCATAATTGGCCCAAATCATACCGGAAGAGGCAGCCCGGCAAGCGTAATGACACATGGAAAGTGGGAAATACCCGGAGGGAATCTTTTTATTGATGAAAGAACCGCTTCGAAAATTCTTGAAAAAAGCAGATTTGCAGAAGATGACTCAATAGCCCATTTAAACGAGCATTCCATTGAGGTACAGCTACCGTTTCTGCTTTATAAAAATCCGAATGTTAAGATAGTTCCTTTATGTATCGCAGGTGTGGGGATTGACGGGATAAATGACCTTGGAGAGTCAATTGCGCATGCGGTTCAGAATTCAGGCAGGAAAACCCTTATAGTTGTATCAAGTGATATGTCCCATTATGTTTCGAAAAGAGAAGCGGAAAGACTGGACAGAATAGCAATTAACGAAATAAAGAAGCTGGACTGTGAGGGGCTTATCCATGCCGTGGCCAAGCACAATATTTCTATGTGCGGAGCTGTGCCTGCTGCGGTTATGCTGAAGGCAGCCCGTATGCTTCGTTCAGACTCGGCCAGGGAAATCGATTACGCCACCAGCGCTGACGTTTCGGGAGATTCCGCCCAAGTTGTCGGTTATGCCGGGATGGTTGTTGATTAGAAATAACAGTGAAAATAAAAACGGTAGTTTTTATTGAGGGCGCCGGGGATATAACTTGAAAAAAAACTGCTGTTGTTTAAAATAAAAATATCCGGAAAAGCAAAAAAGAAAGGAAAAAGATGATAGGAGTAATATCCGACACACACGATAATTTAAGAGCGGTTTCAAAAGCGGTAGAGTATTTTAATGAAAGTAAAGTGGGGTTGGTTCTTCATGCCGGAGATTATGTGTCTCCTTTTGTATCGAGGGTTTTTAAGAAATCAAAAAGCCCGATAAAGGGGGTTTTCGGAAATAATGACGGCGATAGGGTTGCTCTGCTTAAATCTTTTAAAGGGGTGGCGGATATAACACCGCAGTGGCGCATGATTGAGATAAAAGGGTACAGTATCTGTCTTACACACAAGCCGCTGCCAGAGAGGCCCGGAGGATGTGAATTATATGTTTTCGGACATACACATGAGCCCGTTTTAGAAAAGAGCGAAGATGGTTCTATTACAATTAATCCGGGAGACTGTTCCGGATGGCTTTCAGGAAGAAATACAGTGGGGATAGTTGACCCGGAGAAAAAAAAGGCACAGATAATTGAGCTGTAGAAAAAAGAAAATCAAGACAGACTGGGGATTAAGGTTTTATCTGGATGTTTTAAAATTGAATTCTCTTCATTTCGGTTTGTGGGATGAAAAAGACGCCTTTAATTTAGATGGAATGAGGAATGCTCAGGACAGGTATACCGAGGTTCTGCTGAATATGATCCCGGATGATGTTAAGACTGTTCTGGATGCCGGGTGCGGGACTGGAGAAACAGCAAAAATATTGAAAGAAAAGGGTTATGATGTTGTTTGTTTAAATCCGGATCCGTATCAGGGAGAGGAATTCAGTAAAAATACAGAGGGTGATATTCCTCTTCACAGAGTTAAATATGAAGAATATAACCCGGAAAATGGAAGAAAATACGATTTAATACTCATGTCGGAAAGTTTACAGTATATGGATATGCAGAAAATGGCTGAGAAAACAGCCGGGATAATAAGGCCGGGAGGTTATCTGCTGACGGCAGATTATTTCAGAAAAGAAAAAACTGATTTTTATAAAAACTGTAAAGTAGAGAGTGATTTCAAGCAGATGATGGAAAAGACAGAATTAAATCTTTTAGATGAAAAAGACATAACTGAAAAGGTTTTGCCTACATTAAAGCTGGGCAAAAAAATGTATAATAAATATGCCATTCCGGTAATAAAAATAGTTGCGGGCTATTTTTCTGACAATAATCCGGGATTATCTAAAATGGCTTCTGTCGTTTTTTCCAAAAAGTTGAAAAAAGCCAGAAAATACCTTTATGAGAAAAGAAACAAAAATCTTGATGAGAAAATGTTCAGGGAAAAGATGAGATATCTTTTTCTGCTGTATCAAAATTAAGGAGGAATTTGATGAAAGCGCATACGTATTACCATACATTTAATACGAAAAAGAAGCGGGAATATCTTAATATTACTCAGATGGTATCCGGGGAGCTTGCAAAAAGCCAGATAAAGGAAGGTTTTATAATGGTTTCGGCAATGCACATAACGGCTTCAGTTTATATAAATGATGCAGAATCGGGCCTTATAGAAGATATAGATGAGTGGCTTGGGCGCCTGGCACCCGAAGGGATTGATTACAGGCATCACAGAACCGGTGAGGTAAACGGAGATGCACATCTTAAGAATCTGCTGATGCATCATCAGGTTCTTGTTCCGGTAACGGAGGGAAGGCTTGATTTGGGGCCGTGGCAGCAGATATACTATGCGGAATTTGACGGCCGTCGCCCCAAGAAAATGATTATAAAAATTATTGGAAAATGAAGTATTACATTAAGACATTTCTTTTTTTTCTTATTCTTTCAGTTTTAAGTGTTAGCTGCGCAGACAGGGCTGTAAGATATGACGGGCCTACAATTATCAGGGCCTCAATAGGCGATGCTTCATATTTGAACCCTGTTTTATCTTCGGATTCAGCTTCAAGCGATATAAACAACCTGGTTTTTAACGGACTGGTAAAATATGATAAAGATCTTGTTCTTACAGGAGACCTTGCGAAAGACTGGGAGGTGTCCGAAGATATGATGGAAATAAAATTTTACCTGCGCGACGGGGTGAAGTGGCATGATGGAGAATATTTTACGGCTTCCGATGTTATTTTTACATATGAAACAATTATCTGTGAGAAAACGAGAACCCCGCATTCTTCCAGGTTTGATAAGGTTGACTCAGTTACGTCTCCACGGCCGGGAGTGGTTGTGGTGGAATATGAAGAGCCTTTTTCTCCCTCCCTGGAAAGCTGGGGGATGGGCATTATTCCGAAGCATCTTTATGAGGGAACTGACGTAAACACAAATGAACATAATAGAAATCCGGTAGGAACGGGACCCTATAAATTTGTTAGCTGGAGAACTGATGACAGAATAATCCTTGAGGCAAATCCTTATTATTTTGAAGGAGAACCTCAGATAAGGAGGTTTATCTACAATATAATTCCTGATGTGGCTGTTCAGTTTATGGAGTTGGAAAAAGGCACGGTTGACTGGATGTCACCAACTCCTGACCAGTGGATGGATGAAACAGGCTCCGAAGAATTTTTAAAAAAATTCAACAGATTCAGATACCCCTCTTTAACATATACATATATGGGGTATAATCTGCGGGATGAACTTTTCAGGGAAAAGGAGATCCGACAGGCTATTAATTATGCTGTAGACAAGGAAGAAATAATAGATGCCGTTATGAGGGGGCTGGCAACTAAAGCAACAGGGCCTTATCCGCCGAATATGTGGGCCCACAATCCGGATGTTCAAGAATACGGATATAATCCGGAAAAAGCTGATAGGTTACTTAAAAGCAAAGGTTGGAGAAAAAATAAAGATACCGGTATCCGTGAAAAAAACGGAGAGGCTTTCTCGTTTACTTTGATGACAAATCAGGGAAATACTGAAAGAAAACTCATCAGTGAAATAATTCAGCAGCAGCTTGGCGATATAGGGATAGAGGTTAATGTAAGGGTTCAGGAGTGGAGCTCTTTTATAAATCAATATATAGACAAAAGAGAATTTGATGCTGTTATCCTCGGTTGGAGTATCACTCTGGATCCGGATCAGTATTCCATATGGCATTCCTCGCAGAAAGAAGAAGGGATGCAGAATTTTGCCGGTTACAGCAACTCACGTGTGGATGAATTGATTGAAAAGGGAAGAAGGACATTTGATAAGGAAAAAAGAAAAAAGATATACAGGGAGAAGCACAGAATACTTCAGGACGAACAGCCGTACATGTTTCTTTATTATCCGGATTCGCGAGTCGTTGTAGATAACAGGTTCAAAAACATAAAGCTTGAGAAATCAGGCATTATGCATAATTTCATTGACTGGTATGTGCCGGAGCACAAACGTAAGTACTGATGTCGGTATGGTATATAATTGACGGATGTAATTTAATTGAGAGGCAGAGCAGGGTTTTTGACTGTTCAAGGCGACAGGCATTGCATTATCTGTCCAATTTAATTGTATATGAAAAACCAGAGGGCTCTTTAAGAAACAAACTGACGGTAATTATTGACGGACAGCCCGGGATATCGGGTCCGGGTTATCAGGCTGATATAAGGTTTACAAGCGGCAGAACCGCGGATGAAGAAATAGTGGAAACTGTAAAGAACTCGGAAAATCCATCACGAATAATAGTTGTTACTGATGATAAGCCGCTTCGAAGAAGTGTTAGAAAGAAAGGGGCAAGGTTTAAGAGCACTTCTGATTTCACAAAAAAATTATTTAAAAAGAAGAGCATTCCGGTAAAAAACTCTAAAGATAAGAAGATAAGTGATCAAGAGGCCGAAAAAATAAATAAGGAACTCAGAAAGAAATGGTTGAGAAAAAAAGAGTAAACAGCAAAAAAATACCTTCAGTTTTAGGAAATAAGTTAAGCATGCCTTTTTCCCAGATGACTCTTGCCTTATCACTCGAAAATATAGGAATAGGTTATGAAAAGGCCAATAAGATAACCGGTGAAATATTCGATGAAATGATTGATGACGATATTCGTGAAATCACAAGAAAAAACCTGCGTCTAAAAGTCTTTGAAAAACTGAAGAAAGAGGAAGGTAAATCAGCCGCCGTGAAATATATGAAACTGAGGAGAATTCTTGATAACAAGGAACCGCTCATTGTCCTTGTCGGAGGATCAACCGGTTCGGGAAAACACACAGTTTCCATGGAGCTTGCGCGCAGACTTGATATAATGACGGTGATTTCAACTGATATAATAAGAGAAATAATGCGATCGCTTTTTTCTAACGAAATTCTTCCCATGATTCATACTTCATCCTATAACGCTTATAAAAAACTATGGATGCCTCTCGCGGAAGGGAAAAACCAGGAAACTATAGCCTTCAGAGAGCAGGCATTAAGGGTTAATGCGGGCATCAGGGGTCTAATTAAAAGGAGTGTGCAGGAAAAAACCTCGCTTATAATAAACGGGGTGCATATACTGCCGGATATACTGGACTCATCGGATGTGCAAAAAGCAAGGATAATAAAGGTTTTTTTGTATGTGAGCAAAAAGGACGAGCATAAAAAAAGATTCTATATAAGGGGGGCACATTCAGAAGAAAGAACTGCCAGAAAATACCTTCAAAACTTCTCCACAATAAGAAGAATACAGAATTACATAAATAAAAGAGCTAAAGCCAGGGGTTTTCTGAGAGTTAACAACAAAGATTCCAAAGAGGCTGCTTTGACCATAATTGATCATATAATAAGACGCCTCGAAAGGTAAAGAGGTGAAAGTTGTATTTATAAAAAGTTTCCTGTATAGACTTTTTCTGGAGGAAAAATGAAAGCAAAGGCAATTATGACGCGAAAGGTGGTAACGGTTAAAAAGGACTGCACAATATACGGACTGATTAAACTGCTTAAAAAAAACAGTATAACCGGCGCGCCTGTTGTGGATGAAAATGGTTGTTTAATCGGCATTGTTTCAGTAAAAGATTTGTTGTATGCGATTGAAGATCTTGTCAAAACACACCTGAGCATTGAGGAAATAAAGGAAATAAGAGGCGCCTGCAACTGGGTTGAGGGGTTTATGACAAAGGATGTGATAACGGTTGACGAAAACGAGGAAGTCTCCCGGGTATTTAAGCTTATGGTAGATCATCACATACACAGGGTGCCTGTAATGAAGGGTGAGCTTATAGCGGGGATTATAAGCACTTCAGATGCTCATAGGGCAATAATCAAGTATATAAATCGGGAATAAAAAAGTGCATTCGAGAAAAACCGGAACTCTTATTATTCTGGACGGATGGGGCATTTCAACAAAAAAGGATAATAACCCCATAGCTCTTGCAAGAACCCCTTTCTATGACTCACTTAAAAAAGAAAAGATTACGGCTGTGGGCCGAAAGGTGGGTATGCCTTCAGATGCAAAAGGATCCACGGCTGTGGGGCACGAAGTGTTAAGCGGCGCCAAATACAGACATCCGATGCTAAGGATATCGGAAGATATAAAACAGGGGGTTCTTATAAACAGTGTTTTGGATCGCCGGCTGGATAAGACAGCTTCTAAAGGCGGGGCGCTGCATTTAATGGGTCTCGTATCCAGGAATAAGGAACATTCCCATATTGCTCATCTATACGGAATTATGAGAAGGGCGGTACAAAAGAATATAAAAAAGGTATATATACACTTTTTTTCTGACGGCAGGGGGACCCCTCCGTTTTCAGCAGTGCGCTATGCTGAAGACCTCATTGAAAAAGCTGAGTCAATAGGAGGAAATAAAGCAGCAATCAGGATAGCTACGGTCGGCGGCAGGGACATGACCATGAATCGTTCCACAGATGCATGGTATAAAACCGAGAATACGTACCGCGCTGTTATTGAAGGCATCTCTGAAGACAGAAAGGAAAATATATTTGCGGCTTTGAAGGAGGATTATGATAAAGGTATTACTGACCAGTATGTAAAAATAAGAACACTTGGCAACTATGAAGGTGTTTCATCAAATGACACATTAATTCACTGGAATTTTCGTAAAGACAGGGCTGCTTTATTGATGCAGATGTTTCTGGAGTCTGAAAATAAATTAAGAAGTCTTACCGGAAATGCTCGATTCAAACGCTTAAAACATAGAAATAATCTTGATTACGGTTCGCTTGATTTTCTTACTCTTGTTGAAAGCTATAACGGTATAAAGTGCCCTGTGGCATACCCTGATATAAAAAAAGAGCATTCATTCGGCAGTCTCCTCCAGGAATACGGTTACAGGCAGTACAGGGTAAGCGGAGTAGATAAAAAACATGCGCTGACTCTTCTTTCGGGGGGGACAAGAGAGAAGGCTTTTGAGAATGAATATAGAATTGTCGTCTCGCTTAATCCCGAAATGGAGGAGTACATAAAAGAGTATGATAAAAAGAAGGGAGAAGAAGGCTACACCCTTGACCCCTATGAGAAATTCCCGGAAATAGAGCTTCCGAGGCTTACAGATAAGGTGATTGAATTAATTAAAAAACCTGATAATAAAAAATTTATAATAGTAAATATCTCCAACCCTGATATGGTCGGGCATACCGGCAGCATTACCGCGGGAATAAGGGCGGCAGAGTCTGTAGACAGGTCTTTGGCCGAGATATATAAAGCGGCAAGGAATGAGGGCTCTCCTTTATTTGTAACAGCGGATCACGGTAATCTGGAGCAGGCGGTTACCGAAGAGGGAGATGTATCCACCTTTCATACTAAAAATCCTGTACCGTTTTCTGTGGCAAATATGAACGTGGAGATCTCTAAAGGGGGAAGGTTGAATGATGTCGCTTCCTCACTTCTTTATCTTATGGAGCCGGAGAAAAAGATGGATATTCTGGAAAAACTTGAAGGAAATGTGATAGTAAGGGGTTTTTTTAATGAAAAACAGATCTGAAAAAGCGCTTTTTCTGATTGACGGGGTGCACAAACCGGATAACACAATATTTGCAATTAAAGAATTAAGCGAAAGGTATAATGTTAAGCCATCTGCTCTCTTATGGATTGGCGGAAGAGAAAAAATGTACAGCAGAGAAAGTTTCAGCCTGGAATTCAGAGAAAGGTTATCACTGGATGTTTTCTTCTCCCCCGAAGAAAACGGAGAGTTGCTTCCGGAAAGGGGCTTAGCGGATATTCTATTTGAAAAAAAAGATATAAAAGCGGTTGTACAGCTTGCCGGAGCTCCGCAGATAGACCGCTCAGCCACGCTCAAGTATGCCGGCGTTTCTTCAACACTCGGTGCTGTATATTATGCCGGCGGAACTTCTTTTGAGAAATACATCATTGATATAAAATGCGATATTCCGTCAATGGGTTTATTCGCGACTGATAAAAGAGTCGGAAAGACAGCTTTCGGGTCATATATAGGGGCACTTGCATGCGGTATTAAAGGCTATGATACAAAATGGAAGCCGGCAATATTCACCCATTCAAGGGGCGCTCCGCAAGAGCCTCCCATGATAGAAATATATAAGCCCGCTGCAGAAAAAAGTGCAGAAAAGTTAACGGAAAGAGAGCTGCTGTCATCAAGGTTCAAACCTGAGAACCTGATAAGGCTACTGGAGGTGGGGTTCCACGGCGCTTCAGATGTTTTTGAGGACGCCCTTATTTTATCCGCTCTTCTGGACAGGTGGGAAGCTGTAAACGACAGTAGTGCGCCGTATATATCTATGGTTGGTTGCAGAAGGGCAGGTGCGGGTTTTTTTAATGAATTTGCAGTATCCAATGTAGATAAAGGAATAAAAAAAACACTTAAGTCTGAAGCAAATATTATAATTCACGAAGGAAGCGGAGCCGAACATCCGCCGGTAGATATTCACGGTTCGATATATCTGGTGCCTTCAGATATTAATCCTGAGATTTTAAAAACCTTCCCGGGGTTTGAGAATGCTTTTTTGTTTATTATAGCAAATTGTCAGCATGCCTCTTCCTCTCCGGAGAAGGTTATGGAGATTAAAAAGGCGCTCTCCATGCGCTCTCCGGGTGCTGAAACTGTTATGACCAGGTTTCATCCGGAAATAGTTACCGAATGTCCGGAAAAACTAAAGGGAAAGAAAACAGCAGTATATACCACGGCTCCTTCATCAGTTCTAAAACTTATATCCGGAGAAATAGAAAAAAAATATGGAGTAAATGTTATTCATATTTTCAATAATCTTGATTATGATAAAGAAATGAAAAAATCTATCGATAAAGTTGTTAAGTCGGGTAATATAGATATAATGTTTTTTGAAATTAAAGCCAGGGGAGTTGAAGGGGCGCATTATATTAAAAAAAAGGGTTACAATATACCTCATTATTACATAAACAACTTTCCCGTTGCGGTGGATGAGAAATTCAGGCCGCTGAAGGATAATTCTCTCCTTGACAGGGCTTTACTTTCGGCTCTTGAAAAAGTGAAAAAGAAGTAAATCCCGCGAAGAGTCATATTTGACAGAAATATGACGATTATATAAAATTGTGCAAACGATTGCAGAAAAAAGGAAAGGATAATATTTAAAGATGAAAAAAATTAAACTCTCAAAAGGCGCTTTTGAATTAAATGAAAAAAAAACATTTATAAATTCAGGAGAAATTCACTATTACAGGATAAAACCGGAATTATGGGACAATCATTTGCTAAAAGCTGCCCAGGCGGGTTTAAACACTGTTTCCACTTACATACCCTGGTGTGTTCATGAGCCGTCAGAAGGAAAATTTGACCTTAAAGAATTCAATGATTTTGCCGACAGGGTAAAAGAACATAACTTATTTCTTATAGCAAGGGTGGGGCCTGTTTCAAATGCTGAGCTAAAGAAAGAGGGGCTGCCAGAATGGATAAATGAAAAATACCCGCAGATTTGCCTGCAGGGAAAGGAAATTGAGAACCTGCCTCATACCACTCTCGTTGCATACAATAACCCGAAGTTTATTCAGCTGGTTGAGAGATGGTATGATAATGTTATACCCGAAGTGGCCAAAAGGCAGTACCACCGGTCAGGGGTAATTATAGCGGTTCAGTTATGTAACGAGATAGGTATGGTTCACTGGCTGAACAAGGCGGCTGATTATAATTCATATTCCGAAGAGATGTACAGGGATTTTTTAAGAAAGAGGTATGGAAAAGTAGAAGAACTTAATAAGGTTTATAATACGGAATACGAGTCCTTCAGCAGTATAAGACAGCCTGTGGAAATAAGCATTAGAGCCGACGATAATCTACTGCTCTATTACGACTGGATGTATTACTACTTTGAATATTTTGGGAAATATTACAAAAAGCTTTATGAGATGGCTAAAAAGAGGGGCGTTGAAGTCCCCGTTATTGCGAATATTCCTCATTTTTATGATTATGATGTAAGAGGGAGGGGGGTCTTCAGCCCAATGACATCACTTATGTTCAGTGAATTTAAAAATTATGTTCCTGAAGTTATATTCGGCGGTGCTTATCAGATGAGACGTTTTGATTATGAGAATTTCCATGATGTCCTCATTACATCCGATATATTAAAAATGATCTCGTCAGAGAACGTTCCGGTAATATGCAGTGAACTGCAGACTGGAATAATGAGAGACAGGCCCAGGATCTACCCATCGGATGTTGAACACAACCTAAAAACTTCGACTGCTTCGGGGCTTAACGGTTTAAACGCATACATGTTTTCCGGCGGAGAAAACAAAGATGGAATAGGGGCGATGGGTGTTTATCACCAGTGGCAGGCGGCAGTAGATTCCAAAGGCAACCCGAGACCTCACTATGATTCATTGAAACAGTTTGGCCGGATAATTAAAAGTTTTTCGGAAGAATTGGCTTCTACCACAAAAGTAAATGATTTTACAGTGGGGTTTTATAAACCATACTATGCAACCGAGTATCTCAAAGGACCCTTCATTGAAGATATTGAGGATAAAAGAACAAGACATTTTTATGACGGATTAGGAAGGCTGCTTTATCTTGCCGGTTATTCTTATGATTTCACGGATATACAGAAAATAAAAAAAGAAAACCTTTTTAAAAAGGAAAAACTTGTTCTTTATTCTATGGGTTTTATGGATGAAGTTACTCAGACAAAACTGGCAGAATATGTTGAAAACGGGGGTTCTCTTCTTCTGTATCCGGATATTCCGGTAAAAAATTTAAAGGGCGAAAGGTGCACAGTGCTGGCGGACAGGCTGAATATAAAAAACAAAGGCGTGATTCCCGGAAAGTTTTGCTACATTGATAATATTGAAGTTTTACTGGACGGAGAAATGAAGGAAATTTCCTCTCCCGGAGCAAAAACCGCAGCAAACTCGCGGGAAGGAAAAACATGCGCTTTAGTCAAAGACTGCGGAGAGGGAAGAGCTGCGGTTTTCTGTATGCCCTTAACCCACATATACGATTATATGATAGATGTGATAGAGAAAATGGTTTCTATGATCGGCGTGGAAAAAAGAGTGGAGAGAAATAGCAAAAGCCAGGTTATCACAATATTCAGGGAGAACGGTTCGCAAGGGTTTCTCTTTGTGGGTAATTACCAGGAAATACCCAGGGAGACATGGGTTGAAATAAAAAATAAAGCAGGGGATGTTATTCGTATTCCTGAAGACGGCCGGATGCATATTCCCCCGCGCCAAACACATATTTTACCTGTGAATGTAAAAACTGGTATAGGGGGTTTGAAAATAATATATTCAACTCTGGAAATTGAGAGTGTTTGCAGTAAGGGGTCTTCTGTAGAGTTAAAAACAAGAAAATCTCCGTTCTCAGGAGAAATGATGTTAAGCGGAAGCAAACCGGAATCCGTAGAAGTGGAAAACAGAGAGATCCCTTTTAGTCACAATGAAAGCAATGTTAAGTTTGTACTGCCTGAAAACACAAAAAAAGTAAAGTTGAATTATAAAAAGGAGCTTTCTGAACTGAAAAAGGGGGCCTATGGCCGTTAAAATGAAGGATATCGCAAAGGCCCTTGATATTTCGGTTTCCTCCGTCTCAAGGGCGCTTAATAATGCGGATAAAGGAAGGGTCAGCCCTAAGCTTAGAAAAAAAATAGTTAAATATGCGGAAAATCACAACTATGAATTTAATTATGCAGCCCGCGCCTTAAAGAAAAAACGGGTAAACACAATTGGCTTTATAAGCAGCTACCAGGAAAAACCGATTACAAATTATACTTCTGAAATTTTAAGGGGAGCAATTGATGCTTCGCGAAAGCGGGGTTACAACCTTCTCTTTGATGTTATTGAAGAGAAAAGGAGTTATTTGGAAAGATACAGTTATTATTCCTCAAGCGGAGTTGTCGGAGGCATACTCGTTCATGGTTCAATAATTGAGAATCAGAAGAGCAAAGAAATGTTAAACAGAGCAAATCTTGAAGCGGTAGTTATAAACAGCAAAACGCTTAATAAAACTTTCGTTGATTGTGATAATTTCCGGGGCGGCTATATGGCAACAAAACATCTGCTGGGGTTGGGGCATAGAAAAATTATGTTTGTCAGTGGCCCGGAAACCTCCACGAATTCAAGAGAAAGATTTGAAGGTTATTTGTCTGCTTTAAAAGAATATGGTATAAATTTTGATGAAGATATGATAATGAAATCAGATTTTACCGAAGAAAAAACTTACAGAAAGATGCTAAATAAAAAGATTGCATCTTTGGGGTACACCGCAGTTCTTGCTGCAAATGATGCAATGGCTATAGGGACGGTTAAAGCCTTAAAAGAATCCGGGATTAAAATTCCTGGAGAGATTTCTGTAGTCGGTTTCGATGATATACCTATAGCGGAATATATAGAGCCTAAGCTTACTACAGTAAAGCAGAATCTGTATTTAATAGGGTTTTCTGCTGCAGACATTCTGATAAATAAATTGGAGAGGTTAGATACCAATCCTCAGGTTATTCCGACAGAGCTGATAATCAGAGATTCATCAGGGTATGTGAAGTTCAACAAGGAGAAAGTTAAAAGAGATGATTAAAAAAATTAAGCTTTCCATTTTACTGGTAATAATATTTTTCAGTTTAAATGATATATGCAGGGCAAAAGAAGAAATTGTGGTATGGGCCATGGGCTACGAAGGAACTGTTATAGGGCGTATGGCTGAAAAATTTGAAGAAGAATATCCGGACATAAAAGTAAACACACAGGCTATTCCATGGGATGCGGCCCATGAAAGAATGCTTACCGCAGTGGTGGGGCGGGTTCCGCCGGATGTATCTCAGATGGGAACAACCTGGATAGCCGAGTTTCAGTCAATGAATGCTTTTGAGCCTTTGGATGATTATATAAAAGAATCAGAACTGAAACCCAAACATTTTTTTGAAAGCACCTATAATATTGGAGAGATAGATGGAAAGAATTATGGAATACCCTGGTACATAGATACCAGGGTTCTTTTTTACAGAACCGATATACTCGAAGAAGCCGGGTACGAGAACCCTCCCGGGACATGGGATGAACTTTTGGAGATGGCTACAGAATTGGCCCGTCAAAGAGACGGCTACGGAATATCTCTTCCCGTTGCCGACTGGACAACATACATGATGTTTCTCTGGCAGAATAACGGCTCAATATTATCCGAAGACCATCAGGAGATATTGATAATGGAAGATGCAGCGGCTGAGGCTGTAGAATATTACCGGAAATTTTATGAGCAGGGAGCGGCGCCGCTTGAAGACCCCGGATATGATTTAATGTGGGCATTTAAAGAGGGCTATTACCCGATGATAATTTCCGGCCCGTGGCAGGTAGATGAGATAAGGCAGCAGATTCCTGAAATTGAAGGAAAATGGAGTGTTTCCACTCTTCCAAAACATAAAACGGGTACCTCTTTTGTGGGGGGGGCGCACCTGACTATGTTTAAGCAGTCCGAAAATAAAGAGGCCGCATGGAAATTCATAGAATTTATGAGCAAACCGGAGAATCAGATTGAATGGTTTGAGATAGCCGGTTCTCTGCCTTCAAATATCCAGGCCTGGGAAACAGGCTATTTCGATGATAAGCCAAAAATAAATGTTTTCGGTGAACAGATGTATGACACTAAGGCTCCGCCTAATATCCCCGAATGGGAGGAGATAGCCGGAGTTTTAAATAGGCGCCTAGAAGAGACCATAAGGGGCGGAGAAACAATTGAGAGGTTGCAGAGGACAGTACACAGTGACATTGAAAGAATATTTCAGCGCCGGGAAGAAGGAGAAGGGGAACTTGTTTTATTCTTGATGATTGTGCTCTCTGCTCTTTTTGTTTTTTTTATATTCTTTTATGCGAAAAAGCTGAAGGTTTCAAAGGGAAGTGTTTCTCTTGCAAAGGAGAAGAAAAAGAAAGAGGAAAGAGCTGTTCCTGGCGGAATGCTCGGGAAAGGATTAAAGAAAATATATATACCTCTTGTTTTCATTGCCCCTTCTATTTTAGTTTTAGCGGTATTCCTCTTTTTTCCGATATTCAGCTCTTTTATTATAAGCCTTACAAACTGGAGCGTGTATACCTTTTCGGACATTTCCAATCTTAGCTTTATCGGTTTTGAAAATTACATAAGTTTGTTTACAGACGAGGTGTTCTGGCATGCCTTGAGAAATACTTTTGTTTTTTCTTTTGTGGGTATTCCACTTAACATAGCGATATCGCTTTTTCTGGCGGTTATGATAGACAAAAAGTTCATAAAACAGAAAGCAATATTCAGGGCAGGTTATTTTATGCCGGTTGTTACAACCCTAGTGGCGGTAGCAGTTGTGTGGGTGTGGCTCTACAATCCCAGGTATGGGTTGGTAAATTACATTTTAGGATATATAGGAATAGAGCCCCAGAACTGGCTAGCCAATCCCTATCTGGCGCTGCCTTCTCTGATTGTAATGAGCGTGTGGAAAAATTTTGGAATAAATATGGTGATTATACTCGCAGGGCTTCAGACCATTCCCAGAACCCTTTATGAGGCAGCAAGCGTTGACGGAGCGGACGGCTGGCAAAGGTTCTGGAATATTACGCTACCCAGCCTTAAATCGACGCTGTTTTTTGTGGTTGTTATGACTACTATAGGTTCTTTTCAGTTCTTTGCAGAGCCGTATATAATGACAGACGGCGGTCCTCTGCACAGGACAATATCAATGGTGATGTATATGTACGAACAGGGCTTTGACCATTTCAGGTTTGGCTACGGAAGCGCGGTAGGCTTTATACTTTTTTTATGTATCTTAACATTTACGCTTATTCAATTAAAATACAAAAAGAAGCTTGAGGAGGCATAATGAAAAAATCAAAAGATTATATTATTGAATATAAAGTAAAAAAATATCTCGTATACACGCTGCTTATTGCAGGACTAATTGTAACCCTTGCTCCTTTTTTCTGGATGATTTCCACATCTTTGAAAACAAGAGCAGGGATTTTTTCTATGCCGCCGCAGTGGATTCCTGCAGAACCGACATTCTCACATTATATCAGGCTCCTGGATCAAATGAATTTTTTTAGGAATTTTTTTAACAGCACAGTAGTGGCTCTGGCGGTAACCGGGTTCGGCCTTTTCTTTAATTCTCTGGCAGGTTATGCCTTCGCAAAATTCAGATTTCCGGGGCGTAACAGAATCTTTGCTATACTGATTCTCTCACTTATGGTTCCCGGACAGGTGACAATGATGCCGGTTTTTCTTATTTTACGGTCAATGGGACTAATAAATACATACATAGGGCTTATTATTACCGGAACAATTTCTGTTTTCGGAATATTTTTAGTAAGACAGTTTGTTCAGACCATACCCAATGACCTCATTGAAGCGGCAAGGATTGACGGATGCAGTGAATTTGGAATATATTGGAAGGTTATTTTGCCTTTATGTAAACCGGTTCTTGCCACTTTAGGGATTTTTACGTTTATGACTTCCTGGAATGAGTTTCTCTGGCCCTTAATTGTAATGATACGGGAAGAGATGTACACACTGCCGGTTGCGCTTGCGGCTCTTGAAGGGCAGCATGCGACGGATTACGGATTGGTAATGGCAGGTGCTGTAGTTGTGGTTATACCGGTTTTAATTGTGTTTTTAGTTGCCCAAAAATATATAATAGAAGGAATAAGCACGACCGGGTTGAAAGGTTAGAGGAGAGGAGATAAAATGGCAGATGTAAGATTTGAGAATGTTACAAAAATATATGGCGGTGATGTAATAGGTTGTAAAGACGTCAACCTGACTGTAAAAGATCGCGAATTCTGCGTTCTGGTTGGACCGTCCGGCTGCGGAAAGTCCACAACTTTAAGAACTGTAGCGGGCTTGGAAGAAATTTCTAGCGGTGAGTTGAGGATTGATGGAGAGACAGTAAATAATATCCCCCCCAAAGACAGAGACATAGCGATGGTTTTTCAGAATTATGCCCTGTATCCTCATATGAAGGTCAGGGACAATATGGCATTTGGACTTAAATTAAGAAAATATCCGAAAAGTGAAATTAACGCCCGGGTAGACGAGGCGGCACAGATACTTGGTATTGGAAAACTGCTTGAAAGAAGACCTAAGCAGCTCTCGGGAGGACAGCGGCAAAGGGTGGCGCTGGGGAGGGCGATTGTCAGAAAACCAAAGGTTTTTCTTTTTGACGAACCGCTTTCTAACCTGGATGCGAAACTCAGAGTTCAGATGAGAGTTGAAATAAAAAAGCTTCACAGCAAGCTTCAGACTACAATGATTTATGTAACCCATGATCAGGTTGAAGCCATGACCATGGGTGATAAAATTGTTGTTATGAAAGATGGCTTTATTCAGCAGGTTGATGAACCCGTGCAGCTGTATAACAACCCTAAAAACAGATTTGTGGCTGGTTTTATAGGATCTCCCGCAATGAATTTTATAGATGTATCAGTAAGTCCCGGGAAAGACAGTTTTGAAATTATAGGGGACGGTTTGAATATATCTCTAAGCAAAACCGCCTTTGATTTCTTAGGGAATTATATTGGTAAAGAGCTTACAATAGGTGTCAGGCCGGAGGATATAATAGACAGAATATATGCGCAGATGACAACTTCTGAAAATGTAATAAACGCCACTGCGATAACTGAAGAACCGATGGGGAGCGAAAATCATATTCATGCAAACATAGGTAAAAACAAGGTTGTCATGAAAACTAAAGGAACCAACAGGGTCAGCGCCGGAGATGAGCTGGAACTTATTTTCAAACCTGAAAAAATACATTTCTTTGACAAAGAAAGCGGCCAGTGCGTTGAGCAGTAGAAATGATAAGGGACAATATCCTTTTGAAATTTTGACTGAAGAAAAGAAATTTATAAAATTATAAGGCAGAAATCTTATTTATAAAAATATAAAAAGGCGGTAAATGAAACATTCAGCATTTGTACATCTTCATAATCACACGGATTATTCGTTTCTGGACGGAGCATGCCGAATCGAACCGCTTGTTGAAAAGGCAGCGCGGTTAAAAATGCCGGCGCTGGCGATTACAGATCACGGAAATATGTGCGGGACGGTAAAGTTTTATAAAGCCTGCATGAAACATGGTATAAAACCAATTGTAGGGTGTGAGTTTTATAGGTCTTCCGGGTCTCACAGAAACAAAAAACCGAAAAACAAGAAAAATTTTCATATAACACTCCTTGCAAGGAATAAAGAAGGGTATTTAAATTTAACGAAAATGAATGAACTTGCCTACAGGGACGGCTTTTACCATAAACCGCGGATTGACAACAAAATTCTAAAAAACTACAGCAGCGGCCTCATAGCACTATCAGGATGCATTCAGGGCAAAATTGCCCAGTTAATAATATCAGGGAATTATGATAAGGCTCTCAAAGAAGCGCGTTTTATGGCCGAAATATTCGGAAAGGAGAACTTTTTCCTGGAAATGATGAAAACCGGATTAAAAGAGCAGGAAAAGGTAAATGAATCTCTTAAAAAAATATCTTCCGAGCTCAAAATAGAATGTGTAGCGACTAACGACAGCCACTACATAAATAAAGATGATGCCTACGCGCAGGAAATTCTTATGTGCGTCGGTACGGCAAGTAAAATAGACGACCCCAACCGGTTGAAATTCTCCAGCAGCGACTATTATTTAAAGTCCCCGGAGGAGATGAAAAAGCTTTTCAAGGATTATCCCCCGGCCGTAAGTAATACTTTAAAGGTTGCCGAGAGGTGCAATCTGACATTTGAGTTCGGAAATTATTATTTACCTGAATATAATATCCCTGAAAACATGTCAAAAGGAGAGTACTTGAAAAAACTCTGCAGAGAAGGCATGACTGAAAAATATGGTAAAAATCCACCTTCTGAGGTAGAAGAACGACTGGAATCGGAGGTGGATACAATTAACCGCCTTGGGTTTCCGGGGTATTTTCTTATATGCTGGGATTTTGTTAAATATGCAAAAGAAAAAGGTATTCCGGTAGGCCCCGGAAGGGGCAGCGGAGCCGGAAGTATTGTTTCCTATCTGCTGGGAATAACAAGCGTGGATCCGATTAAGTACGGCCTCCTTTTTGAGAGGTTTCTTAACCCTGCCAGAAAGACACTTCCTGATCTTGATATAGACTTTTCGGATACCGGCCGTGACAGGGTTATTGAATATGTAAAGAGCAAATACGGAAAAAGACGGGTTGCCCAGATAGGAACTTTTTCAACGCTTAAGGCGAAGGCCGCTTTTAAAGATGTTGCCCGGGTTCTTTCAATACCGTATGAGGAGGCAGATAAGATTTCAAAACTTATACCCAATAATACGACAATATACAGGGCATTGGAGGAAAACAAGCTGCTTAAAAAAGCATATGAAAGTAATGATAGAATAAAGCAGGCTCTGGAAATAGCCCGTACTATTGAAGGCAGTAAACGCCAGCCCGGGGTTCATGCAGCCGGTGTGGTCATTGCCCCGGAGGAATTATCCAGTTATGTCCCCAGGGGGATAAACAGCGAAAACAGGGGGGTGACCCAATTTGAAGGTGATGATCTTGTTGAATTAGGTCTTTTGAAAATGGATTTTTTGGGTTTAAAGAATCTGACGGTTATTAATAAAGCCGCTGAAAAAATAAAGAAAAGGGGTAATAGGGATTTTGACATCGATAAAATAGAAATGAACGATGAAAAAACATTTAAGCTTCTTTCCGATGCAAAAACTACAGGGGTTTTTCAGCTTGAAAGCAGCGGATTTCAGTCTTTGCTGCGGAGAATGAAAATAAACAGATTTGAGGATATAATTGCCCTGGTTGCGTTATACAGGCCCGGGGTTCTCAACAGCGGTATGACTGACAAATATATTGACAGGAAGAACGGCGAAGAGGATATAGAGTTTTTTGATAATTCAGTTAAAGATATTCTTGAGGAAACGTACGGTATAGTTTTATACCAGGAACAGGTAATGCAGATTGCCAGGAAACTTGCTGGTTTTACCCCCTCTCAGGCCGATGATATGCGCAAAGCCATGTCCAAAAAGATAACGGAAGCGCTTGATAATTTAAAGGATGAATTTATTGACGGAGCTTCAAATAACGGCATCTCTAAAAAGAAGGCAGAAAGAATTTTCAATAATCTTTCAAAATTCGGGGCTTATGGGTTTAATAAGTCGCATTCGGCTGCATACGGTAAAATTACATATCAGACTGCATTTTTAAAGGCAAATTATCCTGCAGAATATATGTGTGCGCTGCTGACGTGCGATCAGGATAATACCGATAAAGTGGTGTTGTACACGGAAGAATGCAAAGAGATGGGGATTGAAATACTTAAACCTGATATAAATAAATCATATACGGATTTCACAATAGAAAGAGAATGTGAAATAAGATACGGATTAAGCGCAATTAAGAATGTTGGAAGAAAGGCGATTGAGTCGGTTGTAGAGGCGAGAGATAAAGACGGCGACTTTAAGTCTTTTTATGATTTTTGCACCAGAGTAGATATGCAGAAAGTAAATAAAAGGGTTATTGAGAGTTTAATAAAAGCGGGCGCTTTTGATTCATATAATATCGGCCGGCGGCCTCTTTTTAACACGGTTGACGCAGCTATGTCACAGGCTGCAGAGTATCAAAAAGATCTTAAAACGGGCCAGAGATCTTTTTTTGAGGTTATAGATGGAAGCGATGTGCCGGAAGTTGAAATTAATGACGCTGGAGAATGGGATGAAAATAAACTTCTAAATAATGAGAAGTCGGTACTGGGCTTTTATTTTTCAGGACACCCCCTCTCAAATTATAACGAAGATATAGCCGGATTGACATCCGGTGAGTTGAAAAATATAAAGAATAATGTTAAGTCAGGCGCAAAAGTTTCCATTGGAGGCATGATTAAGGGGAGAAGAAAAATAAAGTCGAGGATGGGCCCCATGATTATATATACCATAGAAGACTTGTCGGATTCAATTGAAGCGGTTGCTTTTCCGGGCGTTTACAATGAAAAATTAGACAGTGAAACTCCTGTTGACAGGATGATAGTAATAACGGGGCGCATAGATGAAAGACGCGGGGAGAAGCAGTGTGTAATTGAAAAAATATTTCCGATAGAAGAGGCAAAAAACAATCTTGTTAATAAAATGGTTTTAAAGATTGATTCTTTTAACGCAGATAAAAAAAGGATACGGGTTTTAAAACAGATAATTAAAAAATATCCGGGTGATATTTCAGTGGAATTTGAAGTTAGGACAAAAAAATATGATACTGTAAAGATAGCTACAGGGACAAAAACAAGAATGAGTGAATCAATGTTGAAGGAGCTAAAGACAACACTGGGTAGTGAGTCGGTAGCCCTGGCCGGGAAAAACAGCTCGGCTGTGTTAGAAAAAGAAAGCGAGGTTAATAATGGATAATTTGAAAGGAAATATGTTAATTGCTCAGGGAGGGGGGCCTACGGCTGTAATAAATCAATCATTGGCCGGGGCTGTGTTAAAAGCAAAAGAGTATGAAAACATAGAGAATATTTATGGTTCATTAAACGGGGTAAACGGAATAATAAACGAAAGGCTTGTAGACCTTTCCAGGGAAACAAGCAATAATCTTGAGATGATTGCGGAAACACCATCTTCGGCTCTGCTGTCAACGAGAGATAAACCGGGTAAAGAATACTGCCGCAAAATATTTGAGGTGCTTAAAGCCCACAACATAAGATTCTTTTTTTACATTGGAGGCAACGACTCATCGGACACTCTTCGTATTGTCGAGGAATTCGCCTGCGGAGAAAATTATGATATTAGAGCGGTTCATATTCCGAAAACAGTAGATAATGATCTTGTATTAAATGACCACACTCCCGGGTATCCCTCGGCGGCTCGGTTTGTTGCTGAGGCCTTTTCGGGACTTGACCTTGACAACAGGTCGCTTCCGGGGGTCTATATAGCGGTTGTTATGGGGAGGCATGCAGGATTTCTCACCGCTGCATCTTCAATGGCTTCGAAATGCAGCCAGGACGGCCCGCATCTTATTTATCTTCCGGAAAGGGCATTTAGCACTGGTAATTTTATTAGGGATGTCAAAAAAGTTTATAACGAATACGGAAGATGTGTCGTTGCTGTGTCGGAGGGCATACAGGATGAAAAAGGTACACCGATAGCTGCGAAGTTAGCAGATGAGGTTGAAAAGGATGCTCACGGAAATATACAGCTTTCCGGTTGCGGTTCTCTGGGCGATACACTAAAGGGTTTTATCAAGAATAATACGGATATAGGCCGTGTAAGGGCGGATACATTTGGATATCTTCAGCGTTCTTTTGGGGTGTGCACAAGCGAAGTTGATAAAAGTGAAGCAAGGGAAGTTGGCGAAATGGCTGTTTATTATGCTGTAGGGGAAAATAAAACCGGCTCCGTTACTATAAACCGAGTGGGAGATTATGCAGTTGAATACAATCTCGTCAAACTTGATAGGATTGCTGCAAAGACAAAGGTTATGTCCGATGAATTTATAAACAATGATGGGAATTACGTAACCGGGAAGTTTAAAGACTACATAAGGCCGCTTCTGGGGAGCAGTTTTAAGGGTTCGGGAGCAAGGCTCAGGGCGTATGAAGTGGAACCTGCTTTAAGGAAAAAAGATGAATAAGTTAATAATACTTGCAGTTTTCATAGTAATATTTAACTCTTCTGCCCATTCTTCGCAGACCGTGGAAGTGATTGATACTCCTACGGCGCATGCTATTGATTTTGAAACATATGACCTTTCATTCAGGCTGTATGACCAGGGGTCAATACTAACAAGGCTTTTTTACGGGATGATAATAAAGAATCTGACTCTCGGGCTAAGTTTTGACGCGGAAGGGGTGGTCGGAACCGGAGACGTGGATATAAGAAGGCCTTATCTTTATGTAAAAATACCGGTATATGGAGGGAGCAGAAAATGGCCGGCAATAAGCGTCGGTTTTGACGAGCAGGGCACCGGGAAGTACAATGAGGAAGAGGAAGCTTATCAGTATCCTCCCACAGGTTTTTTTCTTGTTATGACGCAGAAGTATCTTGCACCCGGTTTGGACGTCAGCGCAGGAGTAAGCGCCGACTATTCATCTGATGGTGATAAAAGCGAAGAAGTGACCGGTTTTGTAAACTCCACTTTCATGCTTGGGCCGGATTTTATGTTAATGGCAGAAGGAAAGGCAATAGGAGGCGACGCATATGTAAATGCGGGGTTCAGATATAACCTGGAGGATTTTCTAAGTTTTGATTTTGGCGTTACAGGAATTATGAATGAAGATAAGGAAGAACGTATTCTAAGAGTGATTTACAGAGGAGCGTTTTAATGCCCGGAATAAAAGCAAAATTTCCACAGTTTGAAAAGCCGATTATAAAAATAAACGAGAAGATAGAGAGTATAGAAAAAAAGAATAAGGATACGGGCTCTGAAGGTGACGCAGCTAATGTTGAAAATTTAAAAAAGGAAAGAGAATTACTTGTAAAAAAAATATACTCGGATTTGACACCATGGCAGAAGGTTCAGCTGGCCAGGCATCCAATGCGGCCCCGATCCCTGGATTACATAGAAGGTATATTTGAAGAATTTTTCCAGCTGCACGGAGACCGCAAGTTTGGTGACGATAAAGCAGTCGTCGGGGGAATGGCAATGTTAAATGGTCAGGCATATATGGTTATAGGCCAGCAAAAAGGGAAAAGCCCTGAAGAAAATGTAAAAAGAAACTTCGGAATGCTTCATCCGGAAGGTTATCGCAAAGGCCTTAGGTTAATGAAGCTGGCTGAAAAATTTTCAATCCCGGTAATTAATTTTATAGACACACCCGGCGCTTATCCGGGAATAAAGGCCGAAGAGCGCGGACAGGCGGAAGCTATAGCCACAAACTTGAAGGAGATGATT
>SL_5KL_010_SEDDRAFT_10000346_pt1 | contig 30394 bp, 28 predicted proteins | sample SodLakKL_010_SED_FD_9118 | JGI IMG/M metagenome (IMG submission 9118) | reverse complement strand
AGCGTCCAACTGTTCGAGTTCTTCCACCCTTGCTTCCAAAGCGCTTAACTTGTCCGCAGTTTCCCGGTCGGCACCGTCGCCGCCAATGATGATGCCGCCGAGGACACCACCAACCAAACCTAAGCCGACGGCCGCAAGCATAATCAAGATCACCGTATTCGTTTTCATTCTAGAATCCTCCTTAAGCCTGTTAGCGCACTAGCGCTCATAGTATCAAAACATCGGGCTCATACCGAACTCGAACATCGGGATCCACGTCGGCTCCCGATCATCCGGCCACGCCATGGCCAACCGCACAAACATGCCCGCGATGTGTCCGGAAAGCTCTACCCCCAATGAAGACACCGCGTGCGGTCTGTGAAGGGCCGTTCCAACGTCCCAGAACCCGGCAAACGCAAACCCTTCTGCCAGCTCGAAACGGATCTCGGTGTTGAGCAGGGCCAGACTATCGACCGAAGTCGGCGTTGCTCCCCGCACTGTGTCCACCCCGCCCAACGTGAACCGGTATCGCTCAGGCAGATCCCATCCCGTACGGACAAGCAGCCGCTGGGCCAAGGCCGCACGGCCTTCCCACAGGGCCGTGTCCACATCAAGCGGCCAATAGCGGGCCAGTTCACCGCGGAACGAAAGATACTCGGCCCCCGGTGCGAACGTACCTGCCTTCTCCACGGAAAGCGAGAGCCTGCTTCCCCGGCGCGGGAAGATGGGGCTGTCTCGATCACTGAACAGCAGACCCGTCCGGACGGCTGTCCGAGGCTGAAGAGGATCTCCATCTTCCGCTTCCCATGATCGCTCACTCAGAAATGTCGTTCTCAGACTCCAGTAAGGCGCGAGGGGATACGAGAGCATGAACTCTCCTCCCAACGTCACCACCCCTCGATCCTCCCGGCGGTACAGATCCGCTTCCACCACGTTGTATGCGGCAAACGCGTATCCTCGGTATCCCAGGCTCCACGTGGTGGCTCCAGTTCCGGCCAAACCTCGTTCCAACGACACAGATACATCCTGCGCCGTCCCCAGGATGTTCTTCTGCGCGTACTCTACATGACCCACAAGACCCTTCTTCTGAGGAGAATAGGTCATCGCACCCCGTATATGCCCCAGGCGCTCCAGCTCCCGCACGGTGAGTTTCAAGTCTATCGCATCCTCCACCCACCTTGGATCTACTTGTACATCGGCAAAATACCCGAGCTCCATCAAGCTCTGCTGAGCCCTTCGCAAGCGGGCCTGCGTGAGAAACTCCCCTTCTCTCAGGTCCAACACCCTCCTGATCACGTCCTCGGAGGTCCTTGTGTTTCCGGCGACTTCCACGTCGCCAAGCTTTCCCTCGTGCAGGGTAATGCGCAGAAGCTCGTCATCCAGTTCGCCTTCCATCCTCAGCATGAGGAACCCTTCCCGCCTGTAGTAGTCGTTGATCGACCTCAGTGCCCGTAGCACCTCGAAGTTTGTTACCTCTCCCGTTGGCAGGTCCCCCAGCCGCCCCTTCACCTGCTCCAGGGGTAGGGCTTCCACACCGGACAGTTCAATGGCCGAGACAATTGCCGGCTCTTCCAGTACCTGGTTTTCCGTGACCTTCCACCGGAGCCACACGCCCTCTTCGCCAGGTTCCAGCTCCATATCAACGTTGGTGAAGTAGACTGAACCCAATAAACGATTCGCCGACTCCCGGATCTTCGATAGGCGTCCCGTCTCGCCTTCCGGAATATCGATGTGCTGCAGCGCGTCCTCCTCGGGTACGGTCTCCAGTCCGGTGAAACGGTGGCCAAGCACGGGCAGTTCTTGAACCTCGATCACAAGTTCCTCACCGGGGATGATCTCCCCGATCTGCACCGTGACCAAGTCGCGCTCCCGATACTCCTCCAGGACTTCTTCCAGAGCTTTGTTGAGCTTCCGGGCGTTCAGCACCTCTCCCGGGGCGATGCCATGATCCTCCAAGATGGAGTAGACCTTGCTTCGGGATACGCGGGGGGGTTCAACGAGAAGGCTCCGCACAACGGCCCACAGAGTACCGCCTTCCACCTCGGGCACCCCCCGGAGCGTAATGCGTTCGATAACCGGGTATTCGCGAACGGTGAACCGAGCTATGATCTCGTCGTTCACGATGTCCATATCTGGCCCCACACGGTCAAAATACCCCATCTCCTGGATTCTCTGTGCAGCGCGCCGGATCTGAGCTGCATCGGCGGGCTCGCCCTCCACCAGTCCGGAAGCGGCCACGATGTCCTCCCGAGAGACGTGTTCGTTGCCCACAACCTCAATCTCCCGCAAAGACAAGGCCTCCCGTGCGTGCACAGCGAATGTGAAACCAATCAGAAGTAAGAAAGCGACCCCTAGGAAGCGCCTCACCGCATCCCCTCCTTGAGCGTTCCACTTCGGGGGGCGGAACGCCGTGTTCAAGTTTATCTAGGCATAATGATAGTCCACCGCCGGCAGCCCGCAACGATGCTCGTACCTTTCCTCTTGCGCGAGCTGTACCAGGTTGTCCGGCCGCGGTGAAACCTCAGTGGAGAGAGTATGGAACGATAACGGAGAGCCCCTCAGTCCCCCTCCATAGCCCGGTACTGGAGCGCCTCGGCCAGGTGCTGAGCGTCAATCAAATCCGCTCCGTCGAGGTCGGCCACTGTACGGGCCACCTTCAACGTGCGGGCGTAACCGCGGCCCGTTAGCTGAAAGTGATCCACCGCCCTCTCCATAAGACGGCGTCCTTCGCCCGACAGCCTGCAAGCCCGTCTCACCGAACCGGGCCCCAGTTCGGAGTTCGTAACCCCTTCCTCGCCGAGCCGCTTTGCTTGTCGTCGACGGGCCTCCGCGACCCTCTCACGCACCACCTGCGAAGGCTCCGCACCCCCTTCCCCCAACAGCTCCTCTCGGCTCAACCGAGGCACTGGGACGAACAGATCCACCCTGTCCAGGAACGGACCCGAAAGTCGCTTACGGTACTGCTCCAACTCATGCGGCCGGCAGCGACAATCCCTAATCGGGTCACCCCGATATCCGCAAGGACACGGGTTCATCGCCCCGACCAATGTCACCGCGGCGGGGAAGCTGACCGTCACTCCACTGCGGGATAGGTTGATCTGCCGTTCCTCAAGCGGCTGCCGCAACGCCTCCAAGACCCGACGGTCGAACTCCGGCAGCTCGTCCAAGAACAACACGCCCCGGTGGGCCAACGTCACCTCCCCGGGCATTGGCACCCCACGACCTCCGCCGACCATCCCAGCGTAGGAAATCGTGTGGTGCGGGTCGCGGAACGGACGCCACCGCAGTAGCGGCCGTTCCGGGGACAGCAGGCCGGCCACCGAATGTATGCGGGAGACCTCCAGCGCCTCCTCCAGGGAGAGTTCAGGCAACACACCCGCCATACACCGCGCCAGCAGCGACTTGCCCGCGCCCGGCGGTCCCACAAACAGGAGGTTGTGTCCCCCGGCTGCGGCTATCTCCAACGCGCGGCGCGCATGTTCCTGGCCGCGGACCACGCTCAAGTCCAGGAGCGATGACGGCGGTGCAGCTGGAGGGATCCACTTCACAACCTGTTCCAGCTCCCGTTCGCCCCGTAGGAAGCACACAACATCCTGCAAGTTGTCGGCGGCGTACACAGCAAGGCTCTCAACCAAAGCAGCCTCCGGCGCAGAGGACCGGGGCACCACCAGCCTCCGGAATCCCCCCTCGGCCACGGTGAGTGCTACAGCCAACACCCCGCGGACTGAACGCAAAGTGCCGTCCAGACCAAGTTCCCCATGATAGGCATAGCTCTCGACGTTTCCAGCGGGGATCGTGCCCGCCGAGGCCAAGACCGCCATCGCTAGGGCCAGATCCAACCCGGAGCCCTCTTTTCGCAGCTCAGCGGGGGCCAGGTTTGCCGTTACCCTTCCGTTGGGAAAGCTCAGCCCAGAATTGCGCAGCGCAGAGCGAACGCGCTCCCGTGCCTCGGTCACCTCCTTCTCCACCAGTCCCACGATGGAAAAGGAAGGAAAGCCACTCCCGGAATCACACTGGACTTCGACCAGCCGAGCTTCCACCCCGTACGCAGTGGCGCTAATGGACTTGGCGTACATCTTGCTCTCCAAAAGCGTCTGGGATGTGGCGAATGCCTTCCGGCCCAACGGCAACGACATCGAACCGCACGAAAAACGGGGGATCCTGTGTTTCAAGATACTGGTGTGCCGCCCGCCACAGGCGGCGCAGTTTGGGCAGGGTCAGCGACTCTTCCGGGGAGCCGTGGGTGCTCCCCGACTTACTCCTCACCTCGACGAACACCAGGACGGGGCCGTCCCTGGCTATGATGTCCAGTTCACCCGCACGACAGCGCCAATTGCGCTCCACGATAACCATTCCTAGTTCCATCAGGTGGTTACATGCGCATTCTTCTGCTTGATCCGCTTTAGACATGGCGAATACATCATAACACGTTAAAGAGACGTACGTCGGCACTGTTTGCGATGCAGTAATCCGCTGAGCGACAGCCACATAGTCGGCACAGACGATAGCTGCCGGCGCCTCCCGATGACGGCTGGCCAGCCATGCCATCGGGCTCCTATACTGCTCTACCATGCGCACGTTGATAAGCAACACCACGGTGATCGGCGAAGGGGGCTCCGTACTTCCGGCCACTGACGTGGTTATCGACGGGGAGAGGTACGCCGACGTGCTTCCCGCCGGAAAGCCCCAGGGCCCATTCGACAAGACCCTGGACGGCGAAGGCAAGATTCTCGCTCCGGGGTTGTACAACGCCCATACCCACCTGGCGATGTCCCTGTTCCGCGGCAAAGCCGCTGATATGCGGCTCATGCAGTGGTTGGAGGAGGAGATATGGCCTGCGGAGAAGAAGCTCACTGCAGAGGACGTCTACTGGTTCGCCCGATTGGGACTCGTGGAGATGATCCGTTCGGGCACGGTCGCGTTCGCGGACATGTATTTCTTCATGGACGAAGTAGCGCAGGCCGTGGAGGAAGCGGGCCTGCGAGCGCTCCTTTCCTACGGCATCATCGCTCCCAGCCCCGACCTTGTGGATCCTGAGCTTCGCAAGGCGGAGGAGTTCGCTCAAAGGTGGAACGGAGCTGCCGGTGGAAGGATCGCCACAGCACTTTCGCCCCACGCCCCGTATACCTGCGGCCCCGAGCTGTGGACCCAGGCGACGAAACTGGCCCGTGAGTTCAACATCCCCATTCACACGCACGTGGCCGAGACGAAAGAGGAAGTGGACCGCATGCGCGCGGAGAACGGGCGCACACCAGTGGAATGGTTGGAAGGCCTAGGCGTATTCTCAGTGCCAACCCTGGCCGCGCACTGCGTGCACGTAACGGAAAAAGACTGCAATATACTCGCAGCACACCGGGTAGCGGTGGCACACTGTCCGACCTCAAACGCCCGCTTGGCCTGCGGGATCGCTCCCACGACAGACCTGTTGAGGGGCGGCGTATGCGTTGCATTGGGGACCGACGGACCGGGATCCAGCGGGAGCCTCGATCTGCTGCGCGAGATGCGGCTAGCAGCCATGTTGGGAAAGCTGCGTCAGGGTGACCCGCAGGCTATAGGCGTCGACGAAGCCCTGGCCATGGCCAGCCGGAATGGGGCAGTGGCGTTGGGATTGCGGAATGAAACAGGTACAATTGCCCCAGGAAGGTGGGCCGACGGAATCCTTGTAGCACGACAGAGTGCGCATATGATCCCCGGCTACAATCCCCTGACGGACCTAGTCTACTCTGCCGAGAAGGTGGATGTGGAGGCGGTGTTCGTAAAGGGAACCATGCTGATGGAAGAGCGCCGGCTGCTCACCTTGGATGAGGAACGCATCACGGCCAAATGCCGTGAGCTGGCAGAAAGGTATCGTACCTAACCCTTTCCGGGCGCGTGCCCGCTCGGAGACGGGCGTTTTGGGAGGTGTGTATGGCACTGACAAGGCAAGAGAAGCAGGAGATCATCGATCGTTTCGCCCAACACGAAGGGGACACCGGGTCGGTGGAGGTACAAGTGGCGCTGCTCACCAGGAGCATCCAGCATCTTACGGAGCACTTCGGGACACACAAGCACGACTTCCACTCCCAACGCGGCCTTCAGAAGATGGTGGGCCGCCGACGCCGGTTGCTGCAGTACCTTAAGGACCGGGAACCGCGCCGATACTCCCGCCTTATCCGAGAACTGGGAATCAGAGGTGTGTGACAGAATGCAAAGTGTGCAGAGTGTAGAGATGGAGCTAGCTGGGAAAAAACTGCGTTTGGAGAGCGGCCGCCTGGCCAGGCAGGCCGACGGGGCTGTGCTTGTAAGCTGGGGAGATACAAGGGTACTGGTGACGGTGGTCTGCGAGCCAAGCGATGGGACGCTCGACTACTTTCCTTTGAGGGTGGACTTCGAGGAGAAGTTCTACGCCGGAGGGAAGATCCCGGGGGGGTTCTTCAAACGAGAGGGCAAGCCCTCCGACGAGGCGGTCCTCGCGGCACGGTTCATAGACCGCCCCATCCGCCCGTTGTTCCCTGATGGATACAAGGATGAGGTACACATCGTGGCCACAGTGCTCAGCGCCGAACGGGACAACCCGCCGGAATTCGCGGCCATGCTGGGCGCCTCGGCGGCGCTGTGCATCTCTCCAGCCCCATTCGCCGGCCCGATTGCCGGCGTGTATGTAGGCATCGAACAAGACGAACTCAAGGTCAACCCGTCCAACGCCGTGCTCGACGAAGGCCCTATGGATATCGTGGTTGCCGGAACCAGCAACACGGTGACCATGGTCGAGGGTTCAATGCGTGAAGTCCCGGAGGAGAAGGTAATCCAAGCTGTTCAGCAGGCACATGACACAATAAAGCAGTTGGTGTCCTTCCAGGAACAGTTCATCTCGGGTTTCCAGGTGGCGAAGCGCCAGGCGCCTGAGGAGCCGGCCTCTTCCGAGGAGCTCAGAGGTCAACTGCGTCAGCTGGTCTGGGAACAGTTCGAGGAACTCAAACAAGCACCAAGCAAGCAGGCACGCAAGGACACCGAGCAGGCCCTGCTGGAAGGGGCCATTCAGAGGCTGACCGGGGAGATCGAAGACGACGAAACCCGTGCCGTACGAGAACAGGAAATCGGTGCTGTGTTCGAGGATCTCCTCAAAGAGTTCAGCCGCGATTCGATACTGAATAGAAGAGAGCGCCTGGATCGCAGGGCTCCTGAGCAACTCCGTCCTATCTCCATCGAGTCCGGCATACTTCCCCGAACCCACGGGTCCGCGCTGTTCACGCGAGGAGAGACACAGTCGCTGGGCACATGTACCCTGGGAGCTACCCGGAGGGACGCGCAAATCGTCGATCTCATGATGGAGGACACCCTTAAGCGGTTCATGCTTCACTACAACTTCCCCCCGTTTTGTGTCGGCGAGGCCCGCCGGATGGGACCCCCATCCCGAAGAGCTATCGGCCACGGCCGCTTGGCGGAGAACGCACTTCGCGCGGTCCTGCCCACCGAGGAGGAGTTCCCGTACATCATCCGTGTTGTGTCCGAGATACTCGAGTCCAACGGTTCATCCTCGATGGCCTCTGTGTGCTCGGGTTCCCTGGCGATGATGGATGCCGGGGTACCTCTCAAGAAAGCCGTCGCGGGAATCGCCATGGGTCTCATAACGGACTCCGCAGAGAACCACGTGGTGCTCACGGACATCACCGGACAGGAGGACCACTTCGGGGACATGGACTTCAAGGTAGCGGGTACCCGTGACGGAGTGACGGCTTTCCAGCTCGATGTAAAGACAGGCGGGATTGACGAGGAACTGATGCGCAAGGCAATCGGTCAAGCTCAACAGGCCCGTATGCAGATCCTGGAGCTCATGGAACAGGCATTGCCCGCAGCGCGTCCCCATCTATCCCCGTATGCACCCATGCTGGATTTGATCCGGATCAACCCGGAGAAGATCGGGGCCGTGATTGGCCCTGGCGGCAAGATGATCCGCAAGCTCCAGGAGGAAACCGGGACCGACATCGATATCGAGGACGACGGGCTGGTCAAGATTGTCGGAGAGACCGCCGAGGATGTGGCGGAGGCCCGCAGGGCTGTGGAGGAACTCACAGAGGAAATCGAGGTCGGCAAGACGTTCGACGCTAAGGTCGTCCGACTGGTCCCGTTTGGGGCTTTCGTGGAGCTCAAGCCCGGCATGGACGGACTCATCCACATCTCCAACCTGGCCGATGGGTACGTCGACAAAGTGGAAGACGTGGTCAAGGTGGGTGACGAGGTCAAGGTAGAAGTGATTGGAGCCGACGACTCCGGAAAGCCTCGGCTGCGTCTCTTGCGGGATGTTCCTGAGCTAAACCCCGGCGACGTCATCCGTGGCACAGTCACACATACCACCGACTACGGGGTGTTCGTGGAAATCGCTCCAGGAATCCGCGGCTTGGTCCACGTCTCCCGGCTCGGCGAAAAGGCGGACCCGCGGCACGTGGCCAAGAAGGGCGACGAGATGACCGTGGAGCTAGAGGATATAGAAGATGTGGGAGGGCAAACACGCTACAAGCTCCGGCGGCTTGTGTCCGAAGACAAGGAGACTTCGACACAGGAAGACGCATGAAACAGGTCTACCCCGGGTGCTACGAGACCCACCTGCCCGTAGGGCTGCGGATCTTGGCCCTGCCGATGGCAAACGTGTACTCGGTATCCTTGGGGATATGGGTTCGAGCCGGTAGCCGGCACGACCCACCAAGACGGGGCGGTCTGGCCCATATGCTGGAACACATGCTGTTCAAGGGAACCCAGCGTCGCTCAGCGCTGGAGATCGCCCAGGTCATCGATGCCCTGGGGGGACAGCTCAACGGCTCCACCAGCAAGGAGTCAGCCTTCTACTACACCTCCGTGTTGGACGAAGGTTTCTCGGAGGCGCTATCGGTAATGGCTGATCTGGTCACGCAGCCCAGGCTTGATCCGAAGGACCTGGAGCGGGAACGCCTTGTCGTACTGGACGAGATCCGTGGCGCCATGGATATGCCGGAGGAAGTAGTCTTTCAGCTACTGGCGGCGCAGATGTGGGGCGACGACCACCCCTTGGGCCTCCCGGTCATGGGAACGCCTCAGGCGGTCAAGGAAACCACACATGATGAGCTGTTGGAACGGTTCGCGGGTTCCTATGTGGCCCCACACAGCGTGTTGGTTGCCGTGGGCCGCCTCACCCCGGAGCAGGTGGAACAAGAGGCATCCCGGGTTGCCTGGAACGGGGGGAACGGGCGGGTGTCCCCCAGTGCCCCACCTTCCCCCGGCTCCGGACTGCGCGTTGCGGAACGCAACGTGGAACAAGTGCACATCGCCCTGGGGTTTCCCACCGTCCCCGCAGCCGACCCGAAGAGGTACACAGCCGAGGTGCTGTCCTCCCTCCTCGGAGGAGGGGTCAGCTCTCGGCTGTTTCAGCGGCTGCGCGAAGAGCGAGGGCTCTTGTACACCGTATTCTCCAGCACCAGTTACTACAGCGATGCAGGAGCGCTCATTGTATACGCCGCGTGCGAACCGGAGAGCATCGCCCCCGTACTGGAGCTGATCTGGGCTGAACTGGAGGATATGGCGGCCGTCGCTCCCGACCGCCTTGACATGCAGCGGGCGGTGCAGCGCTTGCGCAGCGGGTTTCTCCTGGGCCAAGAGGACCCATCAGGACGCATGGCCCGATTGGGAACCGCGGCATCCCTTGATCTACCGCTGCTCAGCCCCGAGGCAGTGGTGGCCCGGTTGGAAGCGATCACGGCTGAGGATGTGCAAGCATTGGCCCGGGCCACGTTTCAGCGCCGCCGGGCGGCGGCGGCTTTGGTGGGACGGTCGGGAGAACATATCCAACGCACGGCGGAACAAGTCCTGGAGGTGAGCGCATGACGAAGGCTCTGTACCCCGGAAGCTTCGACCCGGTGACATACGGTCACTTGGATGTGATGCAGAGGGCGCAGAAGCTATTCCCGTACCTGACCGTCGCTGTGGTGAAGAATCCGCGAAAAACCCCGCTGTTCAGCACAGCGGAACGCAAATCGTTGGTGGAACAAGCGCTGGATGAGATGGGGATAGAGAATGTGCAAGTGATCACGTATTCCGGGCTGCTCATCGAGTGTGCAAAGCAACACGGGGTCACCGCAGTAGTGCGTGGGATGAGAGCGATGTCCGACTTTGACTACGAATTCCAGATGGCTTTGACCAACAGGGACCTGGACTCGGGTGTGGAGTCGGTGTTCTTGATGACGGCCGGCAAGTATTCGTTCCTTTCTTCATCGATCGTCAAGGAGGTCAAGCAGTACGACGGGCAGGTGGACAAGTTCGTCCCCCGCTGCGTGGAACGGGCTTTGGAGGCGAAATTCGGCCTTACCTAGGCTTCATTGCCCTACCGAACCCCCTGTGCTACGCTCGCATGTGAGTTGCTGACATGAGCAAACCCAGAGAAGTGCTGCTACGAGTTACCGACCTTAAGAAAGCCTACGGCCATGTGCAGGCGGTGGGCGGGATAAGCTTTCAAGCACACCGCGGCAGCGTGTTCACCATACTCGGTCCGAACGGAGCAGGAAAGACAACCACCCTGGAGATACTGGAGGGCATTCGGGTAGCGGACTCCGGGGAGATCGAGCTGTTCGGGGAAACTGCCCGCAGAGTGACGGAACAGATGAAGCAACGCATGGGTGTGCTCTTGCAAGAGGGTAGCTTCGAGCCCTACCTCAGAGTACACGAAGTGCTCAAGCTGTTTTCCTCCTTCTTCGACCATGCAGTCCCGGTGGACGAAGTCCTGGAAAGGGTGGCACTGAAGGACAAGGCAGGGGCCCTGGTGAGAACCCTCTCCGGCGGGCAGAAACAGAGGCTGGCCGTGGGAGTGGCACTGGTCAATGACCCGGAGCTGGTATTCCTCGATGAACCCACAACCGGACTTGATCCCCAGGCACGCCGAAACCTATGGAGCATATTTCAGGAACTCCAGGAAGCCGACAAGACCCTAATTCTGACGACACACTACATGGAGGAAGCTGAGGAGCTTTCCAACCATGTGTGCATTATGGATCACGGAACGATCATCGCCGAGGGTTCCGCGGAAGAGATGGCCCGCGGACTGGGACAGGATTCGATCATCGAGTTCGAGGTCCCCGAGCTCGATTCATCAGCCGCCTCTGCACTCAGCGCCGCCGGCCTGGCGCTCGAACACGACGACGGGACGGCAGTGCTCCACGCCCCCGAACTCACCAAGGCCATGGCCGGGCTGCTATCCTGGGCGGAAAAGCATGATGTGCCGCTTACAAATCTCTCTGTACGGCAACCGAACCTCGAGGACGTTTTCCTTTCGCTCACCGGCAGGAGGCTGCGAGAGTGACCGCGGTTCTACGTCTTTCGTACCTCAGCCTACGCACATGGCTTCGGGAGCGCATTACCCTGTTCTGGAGCCTGTTCTTCCCTGTCTTCGTTTTGGTTTTGCTCAGCGCGATCTTCGGGGGTGCCGATGAGGAACGCTACATGCGCTTCCACATCGGTCTCGTGAACTTGGACCGTGAGGCGGAACACGCGGACTTCAGCAACATGGTTGAACAAGCATTCGCCCACCTGGCGGAACCAAAGGCGGAGGGCCGGGAACAACTGTTCGTGCTGAACACGCCGGGAGAGGAAGAGGATCCTGAGGCTTTCCTTGACCGGACTCGCGAGGCGCTCCGCCAGGGTCACCTGGCCGCCGTGGTGGTGATCCCCGCAGGATTCAGCGAAACGGTTGGTGCCGCCCTTCACGGGACCGCCGCATTTCTGCAGGCGGAGGTCAAGCTTCTTTACAATCACGGTGACTCCGGCTCAGAGTTGGCGGCGAGCATCGTGGAGCAGGTGCTGGCGGACCTGAATCGCCAGGTCTTGGTGCAGGCAAACCTCTACGAACGGGACCAGGAGGTCCCGGCCTCGTCTTCGTGGGTGGGTACAGCCGACGGTGCGGTCCGCTACGTCGATTTTCTGCTGCCCGGAGTCGTCCTCATGGCCTTCCTCACAAACGGGCTGTTTGGTGTGCCGGGCAGCATTCTGTATGCGCGCGATGAACGCATCCTACGCCGCTATTGGGTAACGCCGTTCACCGTGCGCAAGTACCTGGTAGCTTACAGCATGGCCACTTTGGCGATGTGTGCTCTGCAGCTGGCGCTGCTTTGGGCCCTAGGAAGCGGCGCATTCGGCGCGCGCGTCCCGCTCGCCGCACCCCTGCCGGGACTCTATCTGCTCCTGTCCGCGGTCACGTTCTTGGCCTTGGGGTTTATCATCGCTTCTTTGTCCAAGACGGCCAACGCAGGGATGTCGATCGCCAACATTCTGAACATGCCGATGCTTTTCCTCAGCGGCATCTTCTTCCCCGTGACCGGTCTTCCTGTTGCACTTCAGGTTATTGTGTACGCAAACCCCGTCACGTATCTGGTGGATGGCCTCCGAGTCAGTCTGGACGTGGGAGCAGGGAAGCTACCCCCGTGGTCAACAGTCGTTGTCCCCTTGCTGTGGATAGCTGTGGCAGTGGCTGTAGCAGCGCGAAAACTACAGTGGGATGTGGACCAATGAAGCAGTTCGCCGCACTGACACGCTCCGAACTAACGGTGTTCGTTCGAGATAGAGCAACGTTCCTCGTCACATTCCTGTTCCCACTGGTGTTCATCCTCATCTTCGGGTTCATCATGGGAGGCGAAGATGTGGAGCGCGTGGCCGTAGGGATCCACATTGCGGAGGGCGCCGACGGAGAAGTACTCCGCGAGGTCTTGTCACAACGGACGGGGCTTGAACACCAGACCTTCGCCGCCTATCACGACCTGGAGAAGGCGCTGCAAGACAGAGAAGTTGATCTTGGTATAGGGTGGGACGGCGATGAACTCTCGTTTCTCTTCGATCCGGCGATGGTGCAGCGCCAGGGGGCGCTGTCCCAGCTGGCCGCTGGTGTGGCGTCCGATGTCAACCTGCGTCGACAGGGACTGGAAGAGGTGTTGGTGGCCGAACGCGAGCATGTAGGAAGGGCAGCCGCGGCCAACTGGTTCAACATGACCGTACCGGCGATCATCGCCTTCAGCATACTGTCGGCAGGTGTGTTCGCTGTGTCCGGCCACATCGCTGCGATGAAGGAACGCAAGATCCTCGACCGGCTAATCGTAACCCCCATGCGTCCCTTGTTGTTTCTCCTTGCTGTGATGACCGTCCGTCTGATTGTGGTGTACATCTCCACGCTGATCACCTTGTTCACCGCCATGGGCGTGTTCAACGTGACCTTTGAGGTGGACTGGTTCCGCTATACGCTGCTCGTAGCCGCCTCCACCGTCGGCATGATGGGATTCGGGGCCCTGATCACGCTGGTCGTACGCCGACCATCCTCAGCCGGAAACGTGGCCAACGTGCTGGTCATCGTCATGATGTTCCTGTCCGGGATATTCTTCCCCGTGGAGATCATGCCGCCCTTTCTCCAGGCCCTCAGCAGGGTGCTCCCCCTAACCTATATGGCAGCGGGGTTACGTCACGCTACCGGGGTCATCGACATGACCGGCCTCCGGTTCTTTGCCATAACCGCCGCCCTGGCGGCGCTTGCGCTGGTGCTCATTCCGGCGCTTGCCCGCTACGTGGTGCGCCCCGAACGGCGGTAACCAAGACTCAACGGAGGGTCCAGCCGACCATTCCGCGGATGTAGTAGCGTTGTAGCAGAGCGAACAGCATCACCGGGACGCCCATCACCATGACCGTGGCTGCCGTGAGCAGTCCCCAATCCACAAGGTAGACACCACGGAGCATGGGAAGCTGTCTCACCGCAACTGCTTTGTCGGCATCAAACACGAAGATCAACGGGAAGAAGAAGTCACTCCACACCCACATGAACTGCAACACACCCACCGATACCAGCGCCGGCACCGTCACAGGAAGCACTATCCGCAGAAACACCGTCAAGTCGGAGGCGCCGTCCACGCGAGCGGCTTCTTCGATATCCTCGGGCACCGTGGATAAGAAATTGCGCATAAAGAAGATGATCCACGGCAAGCCCCACACGGTGTGGATGATGATCAATGAGTACAACGTGTTGAGCAATCCCGCCGATTGGTAGATCTGAAACACCGGAATCGCGATCATCTGCGGCGGCAAGGCCATCAGCAGCACAATGGTCACAAACAGGTAGTTCTTCAGGGGCAGCGAAAACCGTGCGAACCCATAAGCCGCGATGGCCCCCAGCAACATGGGCATCAGCGTAGCCGGAACTCCCACGATCAGTGAGTTCATCATTCCCAGAGACAACGGTGCGTCACGATGGTTCCACGCCTCGATGTAGTTGGCAAACGTGGGACTAAACGGCTCCAAGTTCCACCAACCGCCGATGACCTCGGCAAAAGGCCTCGCCGAGGTCATCACCAAACCGATGAACGGAATCAGCCACAACAAGCCTATACCCCAAGCCAAGGCATGCGTGAACACCGTATGCAGCACACGCTTTCGTCGAGGACTCAACGGGCCCTCCGCACCAACGGTATGGCCACGAACACCGTAATCACAAACAGCAATACGGCGACCACCGCTGCATGGTTGAAGTTGAACTGCTGGAAGGCATACCGCCACATCTGAAACGCCAGAATGTTCGATGAGCCGCCGGGGCCACCCATGGTGGCAGCGTAGACGAGGTCGAACATTTTCAGATCCCAGATCACCGTCATCACCACGACCACCACGGTGATCGGTTTAAGCAAAGGAAAGGTGATCTTGAAGAAGATCTGCACCGCGTTCGCGCCGTCGATCCGCGCTGCTTCGTAGAAATCCTTGGGGATGGTGGCCAAACCCGACGAATACAGCACAAGGCTGAACCCTGTCCACAGCCACACCGCCCCAAAGATCAACGCCAGCAGTGCCGAGTTGGGATGGGCCGTCCACGTCCTTGTCTGCATTCCCAAGGCCCCGAACAGCTGGTTCACCACGCCTAGGTCCCCATCGAACATAAATCTGATCACAAGCCCCCCCACAACCATGGGTATGACCATCCCTAGGAAGATGATCGACTTGATGATTCCGCTTCCGCGAACCCGTTGCAGGAGAACAGCAAGCAGCAATCCCAAGAACGTGGTCAGGGGCAAATGGATGCCGATCCAGATGAACGTATGGGGCAGAGCACCGAACGGAAACCGCCCGGCTTCGAACCCCCGCCGGTTGATGATGTGCCGCTCGCCAAGCACCTCTGAGTAGTTGGCAACCGGGTCGAATTCCCCAGCCGGGGTCCACAGGCTCATCCACAGGGTATCCAATGCCGGATATACGGCGAACGCAAAGATAAGCGCCACCGCCGGGATGATGAACAAGCTCCGCCGCAACGTCTGTCCGCGCATGGCCTCCTGGACGGCTTGAGGCACTGGCGGCGAAAACGCCGCCAGTGCCTCAACTACATGACTAGTTGTTACACTCCTGTTCCCATGCCTCGCGGACGTTCTCCAACACTTCGTCCACGCGGTCGGGCGCCACCCACAGGAGCTTCAACTCATCCCAGAAGGTACTCTGGAAGACGCCTCCGATGGTGTCGTCCATGTCCAGAAGCGGTGTCAGCGGAGCGATCGCATCGGCGATCTCCCGCTCGGCCGGCGGGTACAGCTCAACGTCTGTGGCCGGCTCGTAAGTGCCGATATGCCCGCCGTGCTGCACCTGTTCCACCTGGCCTTCGGTCACGAGCCACTGGAACAGCTCCTGGGCCACGTCCAAGTTAGGCGAGTATTGGTTCACAAATAGATAGTCCACGGAGCTGATCACGCCGTCGGCACCGGGTATGGTGAACACGCCGACGTCATCGGGATCATCCACCATTCCCAGGATGAAGATCCCCTGGAAATAGATCCCGAAGTCGCCGCCCCACCAGCGCTCAAGGGCGGTGGTCCACTCGATGGGTTCGCTGAAATACCCGGCCTCAAGGTGCGGCACCAGCACATCGGTGAACACCCCTTCGAAGGCTTCCCAATCCTCGTCGGTGGCCGTGCACTCGGTGACCGCCCTGTGCACCTCGGCGCCGGCATGGGCGATGATGTAGTGCTCGGTCACGTCGGTCAGCGGCCAGCCGACCTCGTCGCCGCTGGCGATCGGCGCAGTCAGCCCTTCGATCTCCATGAGCTCGTCCAACAGCGCCTCAAACTCCTCCAGGGCCTCCGGCGGCGTCAGGCCGTGCTCCTCGAAGAACGAATGCCGATAGAAGAACCCCGGCTTGGGCTTCTGGGTAAAGGGGGCACCGTAGACTTCGCCATCAACGGTAAGCGCCTCAACCGTGCCCGCGACGTAATCCTCCGCGTCCACCAACGGGCTGACGTTTGCCACGTGCCCACCGCGGGCTCCCTCCCGCAGGAGTGCCGTATCGGTGATGAAGATGACATCAGCAGGTGCGGTTCCCGCCGCCCACTGAGTTGGCAGAATCGTCACCAGATCCTCGGTACGCAGCACCGTCTCCCCGATGGTAATCCCCAGGGCTTCTTCGGCCGCTTCCAATACCGGAATAAAGAGGTCGCGCTCGTCACCCGTCCACGGGTGAGCCACTGTCAACGTCACGTCCGCGGCGACGGATGTACCAAACGCTCCAACGGCTAGCGTAACCGCAAGCAACAAACCTATCCGCTTAAACATTGGCTTGCCTCCTTAAAGGAAACTAGCTGATTACAATGACTGCAACTTAGTGGTTGACCCCTTGTATCACCTCCTCGTACATTGCTATAATGCTTCATTGCTCACTGTCGCGTAGAAGGAGGATGAACGATGCCATGCGTCTCATTGTTGGATGTTGCCACGATCCTACACTACTCTTGCATCAACTTATTTTAGGACTCGCGCCCTTGCTTGTCAAGTATTCCCCGGCCGCTGTTCCTTCGAGTGCGAAAACCGGTCTGTCGAGACAGCTTACGTGTCAAACCACCGCCGTGTCCTCAGGCAGATATGTACCAACACCAACATCAGCGGCACCTCGATCAGCATCCCTGTCACCGCAGCCAACGTGGCCCCGGAATCAAACCCAAACAGCGTGATCGCCATCGCAATCGCCACCTCGAAGTGGTTGCTGGCCGCGATTTGCGAGGTAGGGGCCGCATCCTCGTACCTCAGGCCTATCTTCCTGGACACGCCGTAGCCGATTCCGAAGATCAGCATGATCTGTAGCACCAATGCAGCCAACACAAACAGCACCAGCAGCGGGTTAGAGATCACAATGCCTGCTTGGGGCGTCACGATGACCACAATTGTCACCAGCAATGCGGCCACCGAGACGTAATGGAGCTTCGCGGTGAACCTGTCGAACCACTGCTCTCCCTTCCTCTCAAGCAGGAACTTCCGGGTGAAATATCCGGCCACCAAAGGGAGCCCAACGTAGACCAGGACCCCGAAGGCAACCCTGGCCACGGGAACCGGCACGTCGGCAACCGGCAGCAGCAGCACTGCCAGCGGCCCGTACAAGACAACCATTGAAAGCGAGTTGATCGCTACCATCACCACAACGTGCCCCATGTTGCCTCTTGACAGATATCCCCATACCAGCACCATCGCCGTGCACGGGGCGATCCCAAGGAGGATCATCCCCGCCATCAGCTCCCCGGCCAATGCCGCATCGTTTAGGATCGGCCCCCAGATGACGCGGAAGAAGAGCCACGCGATGAACGCCATGGTGAAGGGCTTGACGGCCCAGTTGAGCACCAAGGTGGTGGTGATCGGTTTCACGGCCTTCCCCGCCCGGATGATCTTCTGGAAATCAGTCTGGACCATGATCGGGTAGATCATCAGAAACAGAACTACGGCAACCGGCACCGGGTAGCCAAAGACCTCTACCGCTTCGAAGACATCTGTAAGCCTGGGAAAGAACTGCCCCAGCGCCAGCCCCGCCCCGATACACAAGCCCACCCAGACACTCAGGTACTTCTCGAAGAATCCCAGTCTGCCTTGCTTCTGTTCCTCACGGCTTCCTCTATCAGAGGACACTCGATCAGCCCTCCTCACAGCGCGTGAACAACCGCAGAAGCTCAAGCTTTAGTCGGCTCACTACTCGCCCATCTTTCCCTGTGGCCCCACCACACACCGATCACCCTCTCGCAAGGCCAAGCGACTGCGAAGACGCGATTTGTCCTCAACCGAACAGCAGAGGTGCCCTTCCAGTGCGCTAAGAAGAGGATCGATCACCGGCATGTAGTACACCCAAGGCCCATCATGCTCCCCACTCACCAGCTCCGCCTCGGTCAAAACCTTCAGATGACGGGACACCCTGTACTGCGGGAGCCCCAGTACATCGGCAAGCTCACACACGCACAGACCCGATGGATGCCAAAGCAGAAGCCCCATTATGCGTAACCGAACAACATGTCCCAGCGACCGGAAGCGCCGGGCCAGGAGATCCATTTGCGCCACCTCGCACTTGCCCATTACCGCATATGATAATGTGTCGCACAGCGTTGTGCAACCCCCACCAACAACCTTAGCCGAAGTCTGCGTAAACGCAGTTGGACCTCAAGAACCGATATTGGCCACCCTGCCAGCAGCTAGTTACCCGTTCAGTACACCCAACCAAACTCCAGGCCGATCCGCGTCAGCGCCTCCACACGCCGAATGTGCTCCGTGCAATCCGGAGGAGGGCTGGCCACACCGAACAGGGAGACAATTGCACCCATTCCGGTGAGCAACCCACCCAGTGTCTGCTCCCCGACCCACATGAGGTACTGTCCTCCCGCCACGAACAGAAGGCCACCCCCGATAAGCCCCCTGCGAGCAAGGCGACATCCGTCAAGCCTGCGACGAGCAGTCGCCATGGCGCGCTCCCATTCCGAATAGGCTATCGGGATCTCATCTTCCGCTCGGGTGACGAAACTCACCGTTCCGACCCTGGCCAGCGGAATGCTCTGCACGGTATCCAGGTCCGTGCGCAACACCACGTGTTCAGCGGTTATTCCCTCGACACTGCCCTCCACAACACGGCCATCACGCAGCAGCACCTCATCCGCCCAGCCGACAGTGGTCAGGAACCCCACCAGCAGCAGAGCCGTCACAGCCTTACTCAGCCACTTGCACATGCTCCCACCTCCTACCGCACGTCGCGGTATAGCTATCTTGAACTGTAGCAAGTTCGGGGCGGCATTCGCAGGGCCGTACGGCCATCGCAGCTACGGCATCAGCTCCGGCAAGAGGTGTCGATTGTCCACTTCCCCCATCGGCCCTCCTACCACTAGGCCTACAGCCAGCTTGCCGAGACACATTCGGCATCCCGAGCGTTCGACATTCCCCAGCGCCTGTTGCCCGATGTCCGCCGCCCGGTACTCTGTGTTTCGATTGGCTTAAAATGGGACGGACCTACCCCCTGCCTGGCGCCGCTGGCCACCGCAGGATGAACGAGGAGGGATGACTGACCAATGGAAACGGCTAAGACCATAGGCTTGCTCACAGGCGGAGGGGATTCCCCAGGGATCAACGCAGCTCTGAGAGCTGTCGTACGCCGGGCTCAGGCTCAATCGATGGAGGTGGTGGGCTTCTTCGACGGCTGGCGCGGGCTGGTGGAGGACGATGGCCGCACTTTGGGACCAGGCGATGTATCCGGCATCGTGCATGTCGGAGGCACGACGCTCGGAACCTCCCGCACCAACCCGTTCCGCAAGATAACGGAAGGCCAAGAGGAGCGCTGGGAGCCCACAGATATGGTGGAGTCGATCAAAGAGACTTGGCGCCGGCGCGGGCTCGATGCCCTGATTGCCATCGGCGGAGACGATACATTGGGAGTGGCCCACCGGTTGAACCGGTATGGCTTGCCTATGCTCGGCATTCCCCAGACGATCGACAATGACATCGCGGGGACGGATTACTCCATCGGGTTCCACTCCGCCCTGGTCACAGTTACCGATGCACTGGACAAGCTGCACACGACCGCGCATGCTCACCATAGACTTCTGATCCTGGAGGTTATGGGGCGCGATTCAGGGTGGATCGCGCTCCTGGGAGGACTCGCCGGCGGGGCTGATGTGTTGCTGGTTCCCGAGAACAACTTCTCCGTGGATACCGTTGAGCAGAAGATCAAACAGCGTTTGCAACAAGGCAAGAGATTCTCCATTGTGGTCGTCGCCGAAGGTGCCAGGCCGCAGGAGTTGCAGGGGCAGCAGGTCTCGCGCGGTGAAGTGGACGCCTTCGGACACGTCCAACTAGGCGGCATCGGTTACTGGCTCGCGGATCAGCTCAAGCAACGGGAATCCTTGAAGATGACCCCGCGGGTGACTGTGCTGGCGTATCTCCAGAGAGGGGGCGTGGCCACACCGTTCGACAGGCTCCTTGCCACCCGGTTCGGAGTGGCGGCCGTCGAGCTCGCTTTGGAGGGGATGTCCGACGTGATGACCGGACTCCAAGGGACACAGGTGGTTCCCGTCCCGCTCGCCAGTGCCCTTGCCGGCACTCCCAAGCCGCTAGACCCTGAACTGTTGAGGGTTGCGCGAAGCATCGGTCTATCCTGAAGGAGGGATATACCTTATGAGGCGTAGCGTGTTGTTGGTGGTGGTGGCCGTAATCGGGCTGTGTTCCCTGAACGCGCTTCCCGCGGCCGAAACCGTTGAGCTTGTGGACGAGGTGTACCGACTGATCCGCAGCTACTACTTCCGTACCGATGAGGTGAGCACCGAGGCGCTTGTTGAAGGCGCGATAAAGGGGATGATCGAAGCCCTGGACGATCCCTACTCGGAGTTCATGTCCGCTGAGGATTTCCAGCGCTGGCAGGAAGGGCTGCACGGAGAGTTCACCGGCGTAGGAATAGAGATCAGCCTCCGTCAGGGCAAGGCGGTCATCATCTCGCCACTGCCGGACACCCCCGCCGAACGCGCAGGTCTCCGCCCCGGAGACATCATCGTCAAGGTGGACGGCGAGTCAATCAGAGAATGGAACATGGACCGCATTACGTCCGCCATCCGAGGAGACGAAGGCACCGAGGTAACCCTAACCGTGGAACGGGATGAGCAAGAACCCAAGGATTTCGTCCTGCAGAGGGCAAGGATCCGCATCCAACCCGTTATCACCACGCTGTTGGAGGAGGCCCCAGTGGCGCACATACGAATGAGCCGCATGTCACGCGACGCCGCCCAGGAGCTGGGTGCTGCGCTGGCACAACTGCCGCACGAAGAGCTGGAGGGCGTGATCTTGGATCTGCGCCGTAACCCCGGAGGCTACCTCATAGCAGCCGTACAGTCGGCAGCGCATTTCCTCGAGCACAACAGTGTGGTGCTCACCACGGTCGGGCCAGCGTACGGCGAGAGGACGTATCGCTCGCGAGGCAACGGCGACTTCGGACTACCTCTGGTCGTGTTGATCGATGAAGGGTCGGCTTCGGCCTCCGAGGTACTCGCCGGCGCATTACAAGATCATGGAAAGGCTGTCGTCATTGGAAGGACTTCGTTCGGCAAAGGGATCATCCAGGAGCTGGTAACCGAGTTCCCCGACGGCTCGGTCATCAAGCTCACCACCTCGGAGTACTACACGCCCGCCGGCAACCCGGTGCACGAAAAGGGGATCACCCCGGACATCGAAGTGGTGAGAAACCGGGATACTGAAGCGCCGGATGAGGACCCTGACATCGAGGCCGCTCTTCAGTGGATCCGGGAAAACGCAGGCACCCCTGTGGGAGCGCCTTAGGAGAAGGGACAATGCGTGCCGTGGTAGCAGGCGCAGGCAGTTGGGGCACGGCGTTTTCCAGGCTCCTGTGCGCTGCAGGACACCCCACCGTCCTCTGGACGCGCCGCCGTCAGGCGGCCGAGGACATCACCCTGCAACGTGAGAACCGTGTCTACCTCCCTGGGACCACCCTCCCCTCCGAGTTGCGCGTGACCCACCTCCTGCCGGAAGCCCTGCAGAGCGCCGATACCCTGTTCCTAGCGGTTCCCAGCTTCGCCATGCGCCCCGTGGCTACCGCGTGCAGACCGCTCCTTCCACAAGGGATGCCCATCGTCCATCTGGCAAAAGGGCTGGATCCCGGGTCCGGGGTGCGCATGTCGCAGGTCCTGGCCGAGGTGCTCCCCGGACACCCGGTGTTTGCCCTGTCGGGGCCCTCACATGCCGAAGAAGTAGGAGGAGATCAACCCACCGCCGTAGTGCTTGCCGGGATTTCGACGGACATCGGCGAACGGTTGCAGCGGGAGCTGATGACTCCACGGTTCCGCGTCTATCTGTCCGAAGATCTCCTGGGCGTGGAGTACTGCAGCGTGGTCAAGAACGTGCTGGCTATAGGAACAGGCATTTCGGACGGGTTGGGGCAAGGGGTCAATGCCCGGGCCGCACTCGTCACCCGGGGTCTGGCCGAGATGGCCCGTTTCGGACGGGCGCTAGGGGCGCGTACGGAGACGTTCTACGGGCTGGCGGGACTGGGCGACCTCGTGGTCACCGCCACCAGCGACCTGTCACGAAATCGACGCGCCGGCATTCACATCGGGCAAGGGGAGAAGCCCGCCGAAATCATCGCCGGCACACGCATGGTGGCCGAAGGCCTCCACGCCGTAGTGAAACTGTGGGCCCTGGCACAAGAGCATGCGGTGGACATGCCCATCACCGAGGCCGTCTATCGGATCGTCCAATTGCAGGAACCCCCCGCCCGGCAGATAGCCGCGCTCATGCAGCGTCCCCCAAAGTGGGAGTAAGGGGACAGTCCCCCTCGGTGGCGGGCTGGGGACTGTCCCCATTAGGCGCGGTCGGTTACCATCCCCCCGGAGGTGGTGCCGGTGCGTCTGCAGAGCACCTTGTCCGGCTCAATGGAAGAGCTGAACCCGGTCGATGGTACGGTCCGCATGTACGTATGCGGCCCCACTGTCTACGACCGATTCCACATCGGTAATGCACGGCCGTTTCTTGTTTTCGACGCGCTGAGGCGGTATCTCGAGTCACAGGGGTGGACCGTTGTCTACGTGCAGAACATCACGGACGTCGAGGACAAGATCATCGCCCGCGCAGCGGAAGAAGGCAGAACTCCGGCGGAGGTGGCCTCCGACTACACCGAGAAATACTTCCAGGACTGCGCGGCACTCGGCATAAAGCCTCCCACACACTCCCCCCGAGCAACCGAGTACATCTCACAGATGGTCGAGCTCACCCGGAAGCTGGTCGACAAGGGGCACGCCTATGTTGTTGACGGCGACGTGTACTTCTCGGTCGTGAGCTTTCCCGAGTACGGCAAACTGTCCGGGCGCGACCTGGAAGAACTCGAGGCCGGCGCCCGCATCGCCATCAGTGAAGGCAAGCAGGATCCGCTCGATTTCGCTCTCTGGAAGGCTTCCAAGCCTGGAGAACCAAGCTGGTCCTCCCCATGGGGAGAAGGCCGGCCTGGCTGGCATACGGAATGTGTGGCCATGGTCCAGGATATCCTCGGGGAGACCGCCGACATCCACGCGGGGGGATACGATCTGGTGTTCCCCCATCACGAGAACGAGCTTGCCCAGGCCCAGGCGATCACGGGAAAGCCCCTGGCCAAGATCTGGTTACACAACGGTCTGCTCACGATAAACGGCCAGCGGATGGGAAAGTCACTCGGTAACTTCGAATACGCCTACGCAGTAGCGGAACGTCACGGCACCGAACCTATACGCTACTTCTACCTCTCGCGGGACTGGCGCAAGCCACTGGACTTTTCCCACGAGGGGGTACAGGAGGCCGCCCGTGCCGTGCAACGGGTGTACAGCTTCCTGTGGGAGGCGGACGGCCTCCCGGACCAGTCCCCGGAGAGCGACTCACTCCTAGCCAAACTGGACCAGTTGGAGAGCAAGTACCAGGCGGCATTGGAGGAGGACTTCAACACAGCCGGCGGGCTGGGCATCCTGCAAGAGATCATCGGGGAAGCACATCGACACCGTTCGGCTGAGGGAGACCCGGGGAGCCTACGGTCCGCGGCCGCCCTCGTCAGACGGCTCGCCGAACCCCTGGGGCTGTTTCAACGCGCACGCCCCGGCGCGGAGGGGTTGGCCGAACAACTCATAGACCTTCTACTGGAGCTGCGCGCCGAGCTGCGCACCCAACGCCAGTTCCCCCTCGCAGACCACGTGCGGGACCGCCTGGCGGAACTCGGAGTAGAACTCCGCGACGGCCCCCACGGAACGGTGTGGAGCCTATCTCAGGAGGCGCAGGACACCACGGATTCCGCTCAGTCCGGACCGGCCTGAGGGAGAAGTTCCCGGGAAGGAAACCGCGGCAATACCTTGCCCCACTGTACGAGCGGTAGGCGCGCTCCAGGCTCCAGGTCTTGGGGAAGCACGTCTCCCATGACCACTCCCAGAGGGGTACCCGACTCCACCCCCCGCCTGTGCAGTACCGCCATCCCGATCTGTCCCTCGGGCACAACAGCGCAGCTTGTCACCCGGCCGGAGATCTTCCCCGAGCGCTCCACCACCGGTGAGCCGGCCCGTACAGGGCGGCCGCCTGCGGGGACGTGAAACCGCACCACCTCGCGCTCCCAGGAACGGAGTGCCTGTAAGTACGGCTCCCTCCCCACAAAGAACGGCTTGTGCAGCTTCACATAAGGGGCAAACCCTGCCTCATGGGGAAGCAAACACTGTTCCCCGGCCAGCTCATGGCCGTGGAGGGGCAATCCCGCCTCGGTGCGCAACGAATCGCGCGCTGCCAGTCCGCACGGCCGAACCCCAAGGTCGTCCCCGAGATCCAAGATGCGCTCCCAGACATCCCGGGCCGCCTCCGGAGCCACGTAGAGCTCGTAGCCGATCTCTTCGCCCGTGTAGCCGGTGCGGGAACAGATAACCTCCACGTCGCTTAACTCCAGCTCGAGAAACTCAGTCCGCCGCAGAGCTCGCAACCGGACCCGCCCCCGCCGGTCGAGAAGCCGCAGCAGAATGTCCCGCGAGGCCGGCCCCTGCAGCGCCAGGTTCATCAACCCCTCTTGCCCTTCGAGGGACTTCAGGTCCCGCAAGGTCACCGGCCCGTCCGGGGAGATCCATGGCCGGTCCATATCCAACAGCGGTTCTCGGTCGTTCACCGCCGTCAGCCAGTCCCAGTCGACCGATTCGTTGGCAGCGTTCACGACAAGCAAGAATCTCTCCCGGCTGCGCCGGTACACCATGATGTCGTCGATGACCGCAGCCTCAGGCGACAACAGGAAAGCGTAGTGCGACTGTCCGGGATGCAACCAGCCGGCGTAGTTGCTGGTCAGCAGATTGAGGTAACTCTCCGCGTACCTGCCAGAGACCTCGAACGCCCCCATGTGCCCCAGGTCAAACAGCCCGGCAGCCGTCCGTACCGCCTGGTGCTCTTCCTTGGCCGAACTGTACCAGAGAGGCATCTCGTAGCCGGCAAACTCCTCCATCCGCGCCCCGCGCTCGCGGTGGTCCTCAGTGAGCGGCGTGTGGCGCGCGGAACCCCTCTCGGCCTCCGGCCGATAAGGTTCCCGCCCCGGAAGCTCCGGAAGCACCTGTTGCCCCACGAAGTACGGCTTAGTCCGGTCCACGGCATCGGGCGACAGTCCAGCCAGCTCATCCACCCCGCCCTTCAGTCCCTTGAACAGCGCGTTACCTGTACCGCCTCCGGCCGTGCCTGCCCCCTCGAGAAGATGGACCACGCTCCCATCATCCAGGGTGATATCCACGGGCTTCTCCCCCTCGGGCAAGCCCTCCACCACCGCAGGCCCCTGGACCTTGCGGTACACATCGTGGCGGTCGAACAGAACATAGCCGTCGCTCAGCTCCCCCAGCCACTCCCGCAGGCGTTCGGCCCGCTCCAGCGGCACAAGGAGCACAAAACGCGGTTCGCCGAACCCTCCGTCGGCCAACCGTCCCACAACCGCTTCCGAGCAGAGTTCCCCTTTTCGATCAAGAAACACCGTGCGGATACCCCGGTATGGTTCAAGCTGTAGCACCCTCCCGGCGCAGGCCTCGTGCAAGAGATGCTCAGCTCTGCCACCGCGGACAAACAGCGCCGCACACCGACTTTCCTCAGTGCCTCCCTCGTCGGGCAGGCTCAGCCCTACGGTTCGTTCCACGAGCTGCTTGCCTTTCCGCACATCGAGCAGACCCTCCACATGCTCGCGGGCCCGGCCCAGCGTGCCGGAAGGGACCTTGCCCCGAAACTGAGGCCCGGTCACCCCCACATAGGTGAACGGGTGGACATCCGACAGCACGTGCGCCGTGATCCTCGCAATCTCCTTCATCTCCTCGGGGCCCATCCCCCGCTGGGTGACCCACGGCGTGCCGTACCGCACGCCCCGGGCATCGGCCGCTGACGTGTCCCCGGGGATCGTGTTCTTGTTGGCCACCAGCCCCCCAAGATCGAGAAGCCGCGCCGCTGTATCCCCCATCAACTGCTCCCCGGTCGAGGTCTTGCAGTCTCGTAGGTCGATCACCAGAAGGTGCGTGTCGGTCCCTCCATACGCCAACTTCAGACCCTCATCGGACAGCGCGTCGGCCAAGGCCTTGGCGTTTTCCACAACACGTTGCTGGAGCTTGCGGAACACCTCGGTCCGGGCGATGTTGAACGCACAGGCCACGGCAGCCCACTTGTTCACATGGGGCCCGCCTTGTGCGCCCGGGAAGACAGCGGTGTCGATCGCCTGGGAAATGTCCGGATCGCGGGACAGGATGATCGCCCCACGAGGTCCGCACAAGGTCTTGTGCGTGGTGAACATGATCACATCCGCATACGGGAAGGGATTGGGATACGCCCCGGCAATGGCCATTCCAGCCGAGTGGGCGATGTCAGCCAACAGGAGCGCGCCGCAACTGTCGGCTGCCCGGCGAAATGCCTCCCAATCGGGAGCCCACGGGTACGAGGTGAATCCAGCGATGATCATCTTCGGCTTGTGCTCGCGGGCCAGTTCCTCGATCCGTTCGTAATCTAATCGCTCGGTCTTAGGATCGACCCCGTAGCGGACCATGTGGAACCGCTTCCCCGACTGGTGGAAGGGCGAACCGTGTGACAGGTGCCCGCCCTGGGCCAGGTCCAGCGCCATCACGGTGTCCCCCGGCCGCAGCAGGGCATCGTAGATCGCCATGTTGGCAGCCGCTCCCGCCAGTGGCTGCACCGCCGCATAGATGTCTTCCGCGGTGAGATCCTCGGTGGCAAAGCATTGTGCCGCCCGGCGCCCGGCCAGCGACTCGAGCACATCTGCATACTCCACGCCCCGGTAGAAGCGGCGATCGGCGTACCGGCGGAAGTAGGCCATCTGTTCGTCCAGGTCGGAAAGCCGTTCTTCGGGGAGGCGCATCGTCTCCTCACGAGGATAGCCTTCCGCGTAAATCGAGGTGAATACCGACCCCAACGCGTCCCTCACAGCCCGCGGGGTGAGCGATTCTGAGGGGATCAAGATCACCTTGTCCGCTTGGCGCCGCTCCTCCGCCTCGATGAGCTTGGCTACCGTGTAATCCAGTTCTGCAAGATCCGCCGTCCACAGTCTAGCTTCGCCTTCCATTCCCCGTCCTTTCCTAGTCGCCGTGCCGCCGGGGAAGCCCCAGCGGCAAGTATCGTTTGGGCCTGTCGACTTCTCCCCGCCAAGCCAGCTCGATGGCCAGCAGCAACCCGCCCGAGACCAGAGAGTGTCCTCCCAGGAGCATGGGCACTTCCGCCTCTGCGCACGCGGAAACCAGTTGTTTCAGGAACGCATCGCGTACTCCGTCGGGACGCATGAGGTCGGCCGAAAACCGCTCATCAGCCGGTGGCCACAACCCCCGATGGGCCATCAACACACGCGTGTCCCAGACCACCACGTCTCCCAAGGAGCATACTGCATCCACAAGCGCCTCAGGGCCCGCACAGTCTGCGTACATCCCCAACAGCGAGCGCACCAGGCCGGCGGTATCCCTCCCCTCGGCCTCCATCCCCCTCTCCTCGGAGTACAGCCTCACTCGGCAAGCGGCGTTCATCTCGAGTTGTCGCAGGGCCACCCCCCCCGCCCGGCCGACAAGGGCAAGTTGGGCCCCGACCTTCGTCAGCGTAACCACCAGCGCTCGCGCCGCTTCGGTTGGGATCTCGGACAACGCTTCCTCAAGTTCGACGGGTAGATCCGGATGGCAGGCGAGTATCTGTAGCTCGCCTGGGGTGTCCAGATCCAGCTGGCTGCCCGCGGTTCGCGGAAGCTCATAACAATGATATCCCCGCTCCCACAGGCGAAACCCCAGAGGGTTGTCGCGCACCAACCCCGTAAGGTGCTCTCCCCCGGGGGGCACGAGCAACCCAAAGTCGGTGGAGAAGAAGTTGTTCAACACGGCGTAGGGCGGGGCACAGGGAGTAGCTTCAACGAGCTGGGTAAGCTCCTCGTCCGTAAGCAAGACCCCGCTCCCTGCGGAGAAGTACAGCAGCCTGTCCGCCCGGTGGTCCGCGACGATCTCCGCCAGTTGAACCCCGAACTGCCACCCCGCGGGAGGATCCGCGATGACCTCCACCCCCAGCCCCTCCCACGGCGCCGTGTCGGGCGTAGCGACGGCCACCTCGTCCACCGCAGGGTGTTCCTTGAGCCGCCGGACCAAACTCTTGGAGGCCGCCAACCGCGCCCGGCCCACCACGTCCTCCGCCTGGGGAATGCAGAGGACCGCCACTGTGCGGGCCATGTTCTCTATGGACCTTCCTCGTAAGGAAGGAGCGCCACCTTGCGTGCCCTATCGATCTCCTCTGCAAGCCAGCGCTGGTGCTTGGCACACATGTGCGTGAGCCGGCGGGACAGGATCTTTCCCCGCCGGTTGACGAACTGCTTCAACGAGTCAACATCCTTATAATCAGGCTTATACCCCTGATGACAAACGCGGCATACCCGCTTTCTTCTCGGTGGCATCAGAAAGGAACCTCCTGCTCGGAACCTGTGGTCCCATCTTCCGTATCCTCGGAACTCTCCGTTTCCATATCCGCCGTGTCGCCTTGTGATCTCGATTCGAGGAAATGCACCTCGGCCGCGACCACCTCGGTCGCGCGGCGTCGGTCTCCATCCTGCGTCTCAAACGATCTGATACGCAACCTGCCGTCAACCGCCACCCGGCGGCCCTTCTGCAGGTACGTGGAGCAGTTCTCCGCCTGCTTTCCCCAAACCACGATAGGGACGAAAATCGCCGAGTCTTCCCAGGCTCCCGTCTCGTTGTTCAGCCAGCGGCGGTTCACCGCGATGCGGAAGTTGGCCACCGCCCGTCCCGACTGCGTGTAGCGAAGCTCGGGGTCCGCAGCCAACCTGCCCGTAAGCAACACCCGGTTGATGTCCGCCATTACTCCTCGGCAACTCCGTTGCGTCGTATTACCTGATACCGCAGGATCTCATCCTCCAGCTTAAAGGTGTTCTCCAGTTCACGCACTTGCCTCGGCGGAAGCGTGAAGTTTACCAGTACGTAATACCCCTCGCGGAAATTACGGATTTCGTATGCAAGGATTCGCGAGCCCCACTCATCGGTGTCCTCGATCTGTCCACTAAGGGACTCGATCAACCGCTCCACCTTGCTCATCTTCTCCCGACGTTGTTCCTCGTCCATATCCGGACGTAAGATATACAATAATTCATATGCCTTGAACTCGGCCGCCACTGGTCCTGCCTCCTTCGCATTAGGACAGAATAACATCGTAGTCTAGCCTAGGTTCCCCGAGCCGTCAACCGCCCACCCACGAAAGGCGGTTGGGAATGGGGTTAGCACTTGACAGTGGCTAGGAAACGGTCTATACTTGGCTTCACTTGGCGCCAGGAAGGGGGTGTTGAAACGTGAACAAAGGGGAATTGGTAGACCTCTTGGCCGTGAGGACCGGGCTTACGAAGAAGGACGCCCGCAAAGCGCTCGACTCCATGATCGACATCATCACTGAGGCCATGGCGGGGAACGAGGAGGTGCTGCTGACGGGCTTCGGGAAGTTCGAGGTCCGCGCTCGCAAGAGCTCTCAGCGCATCAACCCTCAAACGCAGCGGCGTATCACAGTACCAGCGAAGGTGGTGCCCGCGTTCAAGCCTGGCAAGAACCTCAAAGACCTCGTAAGCAAGAAGCTAAAGGCGGTCAGCGACCGCGGCGAGCTGAAAGTGAAGAAAGCGTAAGCGTACCCCGGGGGCGGGAACGCAAGAAACACGCGCTGAAACAGGTGATCAGGGGCGGCTGTGCCGACAAACGCCAGCCGCCCTGCTTTTTTGCATGGCCACACAACTTGGATGCAAACAGGGAGAGCAACAACGTTGCTCTTGCCTTACTTGGTCCAATCATGGTACAAATGAACCAGGCCCGGCTATCTAGGGAAAGCCGTACAGCCCATTGCGCTGTGCAAGGATTGTAAGGAGGTACATACATCATGAAGTGGGGAAACTATCCAAAGCAGACCAAGCTCGCAGGTTCCAAGTGGGTCTACTACCTGGCCCTGGCTCTCGGTGCCGCGTTCACCCTCGGCGCCAACATGAAGTGGATCGGTTAAGTCCAGCGTTCACCTGAAGGAGGTGCACTAGCTATGAAGTGGGGAAACTATCCAAAGCAGACCAAGCTCGCAGGTTCCAAGTGGGTCTACTACCTGGCCCTGGCTCTCGGTGCCGCGTTCACCCTCGGCG